>WNFY01001186.1_pt1 | contig 41554 bp, 37 predicted proteins | sample 5400091 | NCBI WGS metagenome assembly WNFY01 (sample SAMN13153364, study PRJNA577476) | soil metagenome | isolation source: 60 cm soil or saprolite under grassland replicate 1 | place: USA:California | collected 2016-06-15 | reverse complement strand
GCCTTACTGCTCGCACTAATCAGCCGCGTTTTCGGCGATAGCGAGGGAGCGACAGTGCAGGATGTCTCAGATCGCACCGGGTTGTTAGGAAAGGTAAGCCTGACGATACAGGAGAACGGCCTGGGCGAGGTCATTTATGTCTCTCCGGGTGGAATGCGCAAGAGTATTCCAGCTCGCAGCGTAGATGGGAGACGCCTTGAACGTGACCAGGAAGTCGTTGTTGTCAATTATCAGCGCGGTGTAGCCGAGGTTGATACCTGGGATCACTTCGTGAACCAGGAGGAAGCAGGAGCGATCACAGCACCCGCTGATGCCGATGGGTTAGCAGAATTACGTGCATTACTCGAAGAGCCGACCAGTACTACTGATACTGAATACGTCATGCGAAAAGATTCTCAAAAGGAGTAACACACTATGAGTCTCCCTATAATAGGTATCGGTGTCGCTACCTTAGTTATCGTCGTCATCATTCTCCTTCGTATCGTTGGTGGCCTGTTGCGTAAAGTTGGCCCCAACCAGGCACTGATCGTCTATGGTGCAGGCGGCACAAAGGTGATTACAGGTGGCTCACATTTTGTGGTCCCACTGTATCAGCGGGCACAAGATTTTTCACTGGAATTGATGTCCTTCGACGTTGCGCCACATCAGGTACTCTATACTACACAAGGTGTAGCAGTGAACGTCGAGGCCGTAACTCAGATCAAAGTGCGCTCCGACGAGGAGAGCATCAAGACTGCAGCCGAGCAATTCCTGAGCAAGTCGCAGGAAGAGCGCGAGAGCCTGATCCGCCTGGTTATGGAAGGCCACCTGCGTGGTATCGTCGGTCAGTTGACCGTCGAGGACCTGGTGAAGGATCCTGAGAGCGTCGGCGGCAAGATGTTGCGCACCGTCACACCCGACATGGAGAAGATGGGCCTGGAGGTCATCTCATTCACAGTTAAAGATGTACGCGACGAGAATGATTACATCACCAATATGGGTCGTCCGCAGATCGCTGAAATTCGTAAGCAGGCTGATATCGCTTCCGCTCTGGCTCAGCGCGATACGCAGATCCAGCAGGCAAACGCTTCTCGTGAAGCAGCAGTCGCCCGCGCATCCGCTGATCAAGAACGTGTAAAGGCAGAGGCAGAGTCTCTCGCGTTGCAAGCAGAGTCTCAGCGTAATCTGTCTCTGAAGAAAGCGGCCTTTGATGCCGAAGTCAAGAAGCAGCAGGCATCCGCCGACAAAGCGTATGATATCCAGTCGAATATCGCACAGCAGCAGGTAGTTACCGAGGCCATCCGTGTCACTGAGGTCGAGAAGAACGCCCAGATCAAAGTGCAACAGGCTGAAATTCAGCGCCGCGAACTAGAACTGCAAGCAACCATCCAGAAGGCTGCTGAGGCCGAACGCCGACGCGTTGAGACGGTCGCTGAAGCCGAACGCCAGCGCCTGATCCTTGAAGCACAGGGTCAAGCAGACGCCTCGAAGGCCCGCGGTATCGGTGAAGCTGATGCCAACCGCGCTCGTGGTCTTGCCGAGGCCGAGGTTGTTCGTGCCAAAGGTCTTGCCGAAGCTGAAGTTATTCGTGCCAAAGGTGAAGCTGAAGCCGACGCCATGAAAGTCAAGGCAGCCGCCTTCCATGAGTACAACCAGGCCGCTGTGCTGGATAAGTTGCTCACTGGTATGCCTGAAATCGTACGCGCTATCGCCGAACCTCTGGGCAAGGTTGACAAGGTCACCATCGTCTCTACGGGTGCTGGTGGTGATAGCAACGGTGGGATAGGTGCCAGCCGCCTCACAGGCGACATCGTCAATATGGTTGCCCAGGTGCCAGCCCTCTTCGAGCTACTGAGCGGGACACGTATTGGCGACTTGATGAATCGCGTTCCAGCGCTATCCAATCAAAATAGTGATGGCAAAACGCCAACAGGCGTCAATGGGTCCTCCGGCACCGTTGAGTCCACAACACCAACAAAATAGTCCTATAAGTAGGCAGGATGAGGGTAATCATCCTGCCTGCGGTACATAGAAGAGACGGGTAACATTCTGGTTACCCGGCCTTTAACAAAAATAGGTAAACGACGGAGAAGTGCTCATGAACTTGTTGGAACGTGTGCTCACTTTACTACGCGCCAATCTCAACACGGTGATTGAGAAGGCTGACGACCCGGAGAAGGTCCTGCGACAACTTCAGCTTGACATGCGTAATCAGCTCGTCCAGGTCAAGACACAGGTTGCAACGGCTATTGCTGAGGGTCATAAGCTGCGCAAACGTAGTGAGGAGCGTAAGGCGGAGGCGGCTCTGTGGATGAAGAAGGCCGAGCAGGCGATTCAACAGGCTAATGACGATGTCGCACGCACTGCGCTCACGCGTTACAATGATTTTAACAGGCAGGCACAGCGTTACCAGCAACAGCAAAAAGAGCAGGAACAACTGGTACAGACAATGCGTAGTGCTCTGCGCCAGCTTGAGACGAAAATCTCCGAGGTTGAGACCACATTGGATCTGCTCGCAGCGCGCAAACGCAACGCTCTTATCCAGCAACGCGTGTACGACGCGCTCAATAAGTCTGCTAATAGTACACAGGATAAAGAGCGTACCTCAAAAGCTCAGGATGCCGTACTTGAAGCAGAAGCACGCGCACGCGCACTGGCGGAACTACATAAGCGTGACCTGGATGCGCAGTTGGAACAGCTTTCGGCAGATCAGAGCCTCGAACAACAACTCCATGAGTTGAAAGCAAAAAATCGCACTGCCAAAGAACGCCCATTGCTTCAAGAAGGACATGGACAGAACTCCCAACTGCTACGACCACGTCCACGCACTGGCGAACCTGCCCGCCAACGTGAACCAGAGACTCAAAAGCAGCTCAATCCCATAGTGGAAGAACCAACAACGCTCAAAGAGGTTGATGTTGAACACCTGAAACGGTTGCTGGATGTACCGGAGTCAGCGGAATGATCAATCCATTTAGTAATTAGTGATTGAAGAGGAGAATAAAGATAATAATAATCGCCAGGGCTATGAAGCAGCCAACAATGAAAGAAAAGCGGTTATTGTTTCTCTCCTCTTCAGTTACTACTCTTTTTTCTGATTTCTCACTCATTGTGTCTTTCCTCTATGAATGCAAAGCAGCACTGATAGCTCCCTCGACATTAACCATGACTTCCAGACTCTCCACAGGCTCTGCCTCACGTGTGGTAATTAATAGCTGAAAAACATTTCTTTCTCCACCAATTACGCGTATCAGGATATAGCGATCTGAACTGGTAATCACCATATCCTCGTAGTCGCCCCACATCCCCTGATCGAGTGATTGCAGGACATTCTTCAACGCTCCACCAAAAAACTTGCAGATACGCGAAATATTCAGGTCGTCCACCGCTACCTGGGCAATTGGTTGCCCATCTATGCTTACAATGGCGGCTGCGACGAAGCCTGCAATCGAATAGCCCAATGTTTGCAGTGCCGAGACCAGCGCGGAATAGTTATAGCGATGCTTTATTGTGCGTGAGGAACCAGTAGTTGACGAGGGGCTATATTCTCTATCAGAGAGGTCTAAGACGCCACTGGTGCCGACAGGCGCGAATTTCTGCGCATCGCTCACGGGTGGGGGCAGAGCAGGATTGACCTGTTCTGGCGGCTGCCACTCAGGTGAGGCAGTTCGGCGCACTCCAGTATCTGTAGTCACAGGTTTCTGCACCTCAGTGGGCTGCTTTTTTTGTGGCCCCGTTGCCTGCTTCCGCATTCCTGTATTCTGTCCCGCCAGATTAGACCCATTGGATGAATGCGAGGGTATCCATTCAGGAGATGAGGGTTTGACCCTCGGTGTAGCAGGTATACGAGTAGAATCTGTCAGCGACGAAGAGCGTATCGCTGGCATATCAGAGGCTGTTGGCTGATCTGTTAGCCAGGAGGGGAGATCTGCACGCTGGTTGGCTGCCGTTTTATACACAGTTGACGGAGTAATTGTGCCATTATCGGATACCAGTCCGTCAATTGCTACAGTGGGAGCGGCATCAATAGTAGTGGGTAAGGGTTCTGCCGGACTACTTTTAGCCTTCTCCTTATCCAGGCGTGACAGCGCTCCGGTCTTTTCCCACCATTCCCTATTAGTCTCGCCCTTAGGCGGTGTGGAGTTTTGTAGGATTTTGAAGGGATCATCTTGTCCATCCGGAGGAATGGGATCAGCCAGTACACCAAAAGGAGTATCATCCTCATCACCTAAAGTCAGCGCTCCATTCCCATTACTCGTTAGAGGCTGCAGTGCTCCGCTATATTGTGGCTTGCTCACAATGGGTTTCTGTTCACCGCTGAACGGCTGCTGATCTGCATATTTGGTACGATACTGGAGTGCTTGAAATATCAGACGTGAGAGCGGTTGCGTAACATTTGGGGTCACCTGCTCATTCCAGCTCTGATGAGTCACGGTCCCATTCTTATGAGCGGCCAGCGCAAAAAAGGCTTCCTCACCACGCAGTATCCCGTATTCAGCCCAGACCAGTTCACCACCTTTAAAGCACAGCAGACCGCGCTCTTCCAGCCCTGTATTTACCAGTAGAGCGATACTCTTGCGGCTCATCGTAATAATCTGGATGACATCCAGCAGATCAAACGAGTCCAGATTCGCAGAGAAGCCTGTTTGTTGCAGAAGACGACGTAATTCTTCCTTGAGCAAGTGCAGATCCAGGGGCTTTTCCAGATAGCCAGCAGCGCCAGATTCTAGCGCCTGCATACGCAAAGCAGAAGAATCAGATCCACCGATCAGGATCATGCGTGTATTCGGACGAGATGCACGCAGCCATTGGAGCAATTCAAATCCATCGGCTCCAGGCGCTTTGAGATCGCAGAGAACCACGTCATACTCTTCTGCCCAGAGGACACGCACGGCATCAGAGCCATTCGTAACTCCCTGCACAATATAGCCATCCTTGCGGAGAGAATTTACAATATTGCGGTTGAGCGCTTCATCACCTTCAACCAGGAAAATACGCCAGATATCAGACATAGTTGCTACCACCTGCAATAGCGTTGGCCTGCTCCACCTGAACTGCCTTTGTGGATGCTCCTGCCCAATCATAATTACTTGAAGAGTGTATCACGATGCCGAATAGATGGCAAGATACAACAAAGAGTACCCCCTAAGAGGTATAAACAAGTTTTGGCGTTCTTTTCGCATACATGTTATGCTATAGTTGGTGGGAAGGGCTTTACACCGGTATTCAGAGACTAAAAAACATACAATATCCTGTCTTTCGGTAATTACAGAAGGAGCATTTTTATGACTGGACCCAATATTGAGCGCGATACCTGGAAACAGCAGGTTGGGAGCGCTGCTGCCAGACGCGTTGAGGACGGTATGCTCGTTGGCCTTGGGACGGGCTCGACAACAAGCTACTTTATCTATGCTCTTGCCCGACGTATTCAAGATGGCCTGCATATCGCAGGTGCCGTTGCTTCCTCAACAGCTTCAGCGGAACTCGCAGCCGGCCTTGGTATACCTGTCAGCAATCTTGATACCTATCCCGAGCTTGATCTCTATGTCGATGGTGCTGATGAAATCGATCCACAACTGCATCTCATCAAAGGAGGCGGTGGGGCGCTGCTGCGTGAGAAAATCGTGGCTTCAGCTGCACGCCGCTTCATCGTGATCGCCGATATCAGCAAACAGGTTACCGTGCTGGGCACGAAATTTCCTGTGCCCGTCGAAACGGTTCCTTTCGGGGCAACACCTGTACTTAAACGCCTGGAAGCGCTGGGAGCGACCGTGAAGATACGCCAACTGGGAGACAAAATCTTCATCACCGAGAACAGTAATATTATCCTGGACTGCACATTCCCCAATGGCATTTCCAATCCTGCAGAACTCGATGCACGGCTGCACAGCATCGCCGGTGTCGTGGAGACAGGATTGTTCCTCAACCTGGCACAAGAAGCGATCATCGCTGGCCCAGATGGGGTAAAAACTCTGCCCTGATGTCAATCTATCTGAGTACGATATCACAATTTTGTGAGGGTGAGAATCTGGCACTTATAAAAAATAAGTAGACTCTCAGCCCCTCTCAGGCTGCTTCAAATTATTTCTCTACCCATCAATTCAATACCGACCGGTCCGTCTTTTTTCTTGACATACAAGAGAGGAACCAAGTATACTATTAACCATCAGATAAAACTCCACGTGTTCTACGAAGGAGATGGAGTTTACCTTTTTTACCCGTTATCTCTAGTAGTGCCTTTCTTGTAAGCACATGCATGAAACAGATCGCATGTATCTACCACAAAGGAGTTTCTCCCTTGAACAAGGTTTCCCTTGATTCCCCTACCACCAGCACCTGGTCTATTACGACGGAGCGTATTGTCATTGCCGGAGTGCTTGCCGCCATCACCATTGTAATGGGCCTGGTTCCTGGTATCGGTTTCATTCCAGTTCCTACTATATCTGCCCATGCAACGATAGAGCATGTACCGACCATTCTTGGTGGTGTGCTCGCCGGGCCAGTAGTCGGGATCGTATCTGGCTTGATATTTGGCATTATGAGCTTTACGCAAGCCACGACTCCCCTCTTTAAAGATCCGCTGGTTGCTATCCTGCCACGCTTATTTATTGGACTGGTAGCATGGGCGGTGTTTGCGGGTCTAAAGCCTTTCAATCGCGATGTTGCAGCCGGTGCAGCAGGGTTTCTTGGTTCAGCGACCAATACCATTCTCGTAGTGGCAATGTTAGTAATACGCGGCTACATTCCTCTTGCGGTGACAATTACACTGATTCCGCAAGCACTTGCAGAAGCGATTGTCGCGCTGATACTGACCGTCATTCTGGCCCGTGTCTTTTTCATCATACAGAAACGCTATATCCGCGCCGTCGACACAAAGCCGCGTGACGAGCTTCCTTACTAATCATGATAGAAGTCAACAACGTTACGTTCAACTACAACACACAGGAGGAACAGGACGTTCCTCCTGCATTACAAGATATCAGTTTGCGCATCGAGGCAGGCGAAACCGTCGCGATCATCGGGCACAACGGTTCAGGCAAGAGCACGCTTGCCAAACTCCTGGCAGCTATTCTACGCCCCAATAGAGGGACGGTACTTGTTGATGGCCTATCAACGCAGGCGCGAGGTGAAGATATCTGGACAATTCGTCAACGCGTCGGCATTGTATTCCAGAACCCGGATGATCAACTGGTTGCCAATACGGTCATCGACGATATTGCATTTGGACCGGAGAATCTTGGTCTACCACGCTTCGAAATCGAGGAACGTATCCGCGAAGCGATTAGCCTGATGGGCCTGGAGTCTTATGCACATATGGCAATCAGCGACCTTTCTGTGGGCCAGAAACAACGTGTGGCCGTTGCCGGTATATTAGCGATGCGCCCGGGCTATCTGCTGCTGGATGAGCCAACTACCATGATCTCCGGCCAGACCGCGAGTCAACTTATGGAGACCGTTCACCGACTGGCAAGGGAGCAAGGAACAGCTATTGTTCATATCACCCACTTCATGCATGAAATCGCTGCATTCAAGCGTGTTATCGTGATGCATGAAGGACGAATTTTTATGGATGGTATACCCGCTGAGATTTTTGGGCGAGCAGACGAGTTGCAGGCAGTCGGACTGGATGTACCTATGGTGACGCATCTGGGGAAGCGCCTATACACGCGCGGGTGGGCAGGACTCTCAGAGGCAATACTTTCTACAACACAACTAAAGGCGGGGTTATGCTCTTCGAACTAAAGAATGTCTCTTACACCTACCTGAGCGGCACACCGTTTGCAAAGGAAGCGTTACGCGGGCTTTCGCTCTCCATTGCTGCCCATCAGACGACGGCTCTGGTTGGACCGACTCAGTCTGGCAAGTCCACTATCGTGGATCTGCTGTCAGGGCTGCTGAAACCTGCTCCTGGAACATTCTTCTTTGAGGACAGCGATGTGAGCAGGTCTTCATTTGATATTGAGCGTATCCGCTCCACTGTCGGAACAGTTTTCCAATCCCCAGAAGCGCAAATATTTGAAGAGACAGTGGGCAAAGATGTCTCGTTTGCTCCACGACGTAAAAACCTTCCCCTGGCAGAATCTCGCCGCCTGGTGCAGGAATCGCTGGAGGCAGTGGGACTTCCCTACGAGGATTTTCGCTCGCGCTATACTTACACGCTCAGTGGTGGGCAGAAGAGACGTACGGCCATTGCAGGCATACTTGCGCAACAGCCACAGGTGATCATTTTCGACGAACCAACAGCAGGTCTGGATCCGCGTGGACGGCATGAATTGCTCGAACTGATCAGGAAACTCAAAAATATGCAGAATCTTGCCATTGTCTATACCTCCAGCAGCCTGGAAGATGTTATCGACCTGGCGGATAAGATCTATATACTTGATCGAGGAAAACTGGCATTCAATGGAACAGCGCGTGAAGTTCTGCAGCGCGCCGATGAATTAAAGGCGCTTGATATTGCGCTACCAGAAGCAGCACAGATTGCGCTCGATCTGAAAGACATCATACCCAACATCCGCACTGATGTCTTGAACCTGGTAGAGTTGGAAGAAGAGATTATACAGCATACACCTGCTCCATTGCTGAACAAGAACTGGGAGCTAAAGACATCATGATCGAACTATCGCGCAACATCACCTTTGGCCAATACATCAATAATGGCTCGGCGCTCACGCGCATGGACCCGCGTACAAAGATCATTGGCGCGGTGCTGCTCATTGCGGTGGTATCCTTTGTCAATCATTTTATAGCATTTGCCATCTGCCTGCTCTTCTGTTGCATCCTGCAGGCGTACTCGCGCATCTCAACGGGGTATGTCCTGCGCAGTTTCAGGCCCTTCCTGCCTTTCCTGGCTTTTATCTATGTGATCGAGGTGGTTTTCTATTACTCATCTGCCCCCCAGCATATTCTCTGGCATTGGTGGCTATTGAGTGTCTCACAAGAGGGCATTATCGCCAGCGCCATCACTATCGTGCGGGTGCTCTTCCTCTACTATCTTGTCTCCATGTTGATGTTCGGCACCTCGATGGTAGATATTACTGATGGCTTGGAGATACTTCTCTCGCCATTACAAAAACTGCGCATCCCCGTTAACGCCTTTATCATGGTCCTGGTCATCGCCTTGAAATTTGTGCCGATCTTTATCACCGAAGTAGAACGTCTGACCAAGGCTCAGGCTGCACGCGGCGTACGCTTCGATAAGGGCAACATGTTTCAACGCGTGTCAAAGCTTGCCCCACTGCTCATTCCACTCTTTGTCAGTGGCTTCAAACGCGCTGAAGTCTTGAGCATAGCCATGGAGGCCCGCTGTTATGGTGGTCGTCCCGGATGGAAGCGCAGTAAACGACGCGCGCTTCAGTTCAAGCGCAACGATGTACTGGCGCTTCTCTTCATACTTATCGCCAGCATTACGATGGTCGCTGTCAATATCTTCGCCCCTTTCTAAAATTAAATTTATAAAGATAGTTTTATTGTTGTTTGGAGGGATACATATAATAGAAGTAGGCATCCGTTCTAAATATGTAGAGATAAAAAATGTTGCATACAGAAGTGTATAGTTTAGTTTTATACAATTTTGTAAACTCATGATTGAGGCAATGCACCAACCTCTTACAGGAACGGGCCCAGATGCGCCCTCGTCATTCATGCGGGGGAGGAATGGCTCCTCCTTTTGGTGGCGCGATGGGGTGCCCGTTCTTCATTTCTTGTGTGCTATTGCAATGCTCTACCGTTTTTGATAGACTCTAGCAGAGTCAGAAGAAGACGGCAAGTGTTCGCACAGAGCGAGAAAGCAGCGTGAAAATTCTGTCTCATGCGAGATGGACGCGCATTCATCACACTTCACGGTCTGATTGCTTCTCAACACACTCTCTGGGAAGACGGGCGCGTCCAGGCTCTACCGTACCGTGGGGCACACGGAAACGGGTGGGTAGAACTACCCGCGCAACGCTTCTGGACAGGGAACCTCTACTGCTGCACGCACAACCGACAGTGGCAAGCTCCCTGGCTGAAGGAAGAATTCCCCAGCTTTTAAGCGGGGAAGTGTCAAACCGTTACCGGACTGATGTCATACGTAAACCGTCAAAACGTCATTGAACGAAGTAGAAGGGAAATCTAACGTGAAATTTGACCTTTCAAGTATCTTGAAAAACAAAGCGGCTCGTGGGAGCCAGGACAGCGAGCAGCTACTTATAATTACAGAACATGCTGGCAGCGAGATCGAACTCAGCGATGGCGATCTGCAAGCAGTGTCTGGTGGGCACCGTCACGATTACGATCCGCGTGGTGATTATGGTCCCAGCTATTATGGTTTCCGCCATCACCGCCACTATGGCGGCAACTATGGTCCCAATGACTATGGCTACTATGATCAGGGGAATTGCGACCCTTGCTCTGGTGGAGATAACAGCGATGGTGGAAACTATCAATCATCTAGTATTGTGTTTGTAACCTCATCTTCTAGCTGCGGCTACTAATTACGAATGCTTGTCAGGCAGGAACTGACAGAGATCCTTGTAGCTGCTCTCATCAGCAATTGATGGAACCATCGATTGCTCTTTTGCAAGATAAGTAAATACTGAGCCAGTCAGTGGGCTACCACCAGATAATCAAATTGGTAGCCCACTGACTGGCTCAAAAATTATTCAGGAATGCATACAAGCTGCTCATGATTCGCTCCAGTCTAGATCTTCCACATATATAAATTCGACATAAAAAGTTGATATACATAAAATAAATTCATCAATCATTTGGATGGTCGCATATACTAGAAGTAGGCACTGGTTCTGAATGTGTAGAGAGAAGAAGTGTTGCAGACCAAAGCGTATAGTTCAGTTGTATACACTTTTGTAAGCTCATGATTGAGGCAATTCATCAACCTCTTACACAGTTATCGGACCGATGCCATACGTAAACCGTTAAAACGTCATTGATAAAGTAGAAGGGAAGTCTAACGTGAAATTTGACCTTACAAGTACTTTGAAAAACAAAGCGGCTCGTGGGAGCCAGGACAGCGAGCAGCTACTTATAATCTCAGAACATGCTGGCAGCGAGATCGAACTCAGCGATGGTGATCTGCAAGCAGTGTCTGGTGGGCACCGTCACGATTGCGAGCCTGATCCTGGCTATTGTGGTCGCCGCCATCACCACCATCATCACCATCACCACGGAGGAGATTGCGGCTCCAGCAGCTATGGTTACAACAACCAGGGGGTTTGCGACTCTTACTCCGGTGGAGGTAATTGCGACGGTGGCTATGGTGGGTATAGTGGCAATAGTGGAAACTGTCAGCCCGCCTGCTCGGATTTCGTCCGTGTTACAATTGTACACTCATCCTCCAACTGCGGCTACTAATTATGAATACTTGCCGGGCAGGAGCTGACTGAGCGCTGCTCTCCTCAGCAATTGATGGAACTATCCATCGCACTCCTGCAAGACAAGTGGATAATAGTAGATGCTGAGCCAACTGGGAAAAGCATGCCGCCGGGTTATCTGGTGGTCCATCTGGTTGGCTCAGTTGTTATAGGAAAATCTGAGGGCTGGAGTAAAAAAAGCATAACCAAAAAGCGGAAGAGGTACCTAAATTACCTTGCCCCATGTATAATAATAGATACAACACCATATATGATGGGTATTGCACACCTTAGTTTGGGGGATAGCTGGTAAATGGCGAACAAGAGCAGAGCACTTCACCTTACACCCAGATCGCTTATGATCACAGTATCTTGCTGTGCTATACTGCTTGCGCTTGTCCTCTTGCTCGTTTCCGCCATCAGGTCAGTCCCCGAGCTGACCGCGGGGACGGAACCAACGTTCCAGGTAAGTCTGGGCTTTGATGGGCGCTATAAAGATGGAACATGGATACCTGTACACATTGCACTGAGCAATGCGGGTCCTGATTTTACAGGTACGCTCTCGATCAATCCTCCGCCACCTTTTACGCTCTCAGGGAATACTTCCACACTCTACCAGTCCAGGATAACATTGCCAACGGGTGCACAAAAGCAGATCACGCTCTACATTCCTTTCAGTTCTGGTACACCAGACGGAATCCAGAATCTGGATGTCCAGCTACTTGATATTCACGGCCATCTCATCAAGACACAATCAGCCTTTGTACAAACGCTGGGAGCCGGAGATATCTTCGTCGGCCTTCTCTCAGACCAACCTGGCAATTTTGGTGCCCTCAGCAGCGTTGATTTGCCCAACCGGACCGAAAATATAGTGACTGAGGCGCTTAATGCGAGTAATTTTCCTACTGTAGCAGCCGCGCTCGATAGTTTTGATATGCTTGTGCTAGATAACTTCACCACCAGTAGCCTGAATGACGATCAGCTCAGAACCCTACAGGCCTGGATACAGCGTGGTGGAGCACTCGTTGAGGTCGGCGGTCCTTCCTGGCTACGTACACTTGCTTCCTTACCTGATAGCCTCAAGCTGGTTAGCGTCACCGACACCAACATACTTCCCAGGGGTGTCTCGCTATTGCCCATGAGTGATCCACCCATGAGAACAGGTCCGGCACAAACTATGCAGTCGGGTGTACTTCACGCTCCTATATTGATCAGCGCAGCTAGAACAACTGCCCTACCTTCAAACAGCACGACGATCCTATCGGATGGCACTACCCCATTACTGGTACAGCGTCAACAAGGACATGGCCTGCTCTACTATCTTGCTTTTGATCCCACACTCGAACCACTCGCGAGTTGGAGCGGCGCGCATCTGCTCTGGCAGAGTCTTCTGCTGCGTACCCTCGGCGATCAGCTGTTGACTCCTAACACCGGTGCGCCAGTTCTGCCAGCGAATGGTTCTGCCACCGGCAGTCCATCACCTGGTATCCCGCTGATTGGGATCAGCATGGAAAGTCTGCTGCAATCGATGCTGCCGCGTGCGCTTCCACTCCCATGGCCACTTATTGCACTGTTGATCAGTTATCCACTTATGCTAGGTCCAGTTCGCTTGCTAGTCATACACAAGTTAAAGCGACGTTGGAGCTGGCACATAGTACTCAGTGCCTTTGTGGTCTTCTCCAGCCTGGCTTATGGACTCTCCCTACAGCAAAAGAACATAGCCGTAAACAGTAATAGCATCTCCATTCTCCAGTTTAACCAGGACGGAGCACCTGTACATGTTACGACTTATACGGGAGTCTTTCTACCAGACCAGAGAAACTTCCAGGTCAACATAGCGGGCAATGCTCTGGCGCAAATGTTGCCAAAAGCAGCGACGGGCGATCCCCAGGCACAGCAGGCTACTATTACTGGCAGCCAGAATGGGACTCAGATCGATCTGAACGGCGGAAATACCTGGACGATGCGCACCATCGTTTCGGAACAGGACCGTCAGATCAGGGGAAGCGTTGTACCTCATCTCACGCTGGATCATGATGTGCTCACAGGAACTATCACCAATACTCTGCCTTACGCGCTCACAGACTCTTATATTCTGACGGCGAGAGGCTATATTCACTCAGGTCCTCTACATTCGGGTCAGACACGCTCTGTTCAGAGCTCATTCAAGCCACTGGCAGACACCGATACAACACTGGCGGACCAGATTGCAACCAATAACGGACTCCCAACGCCCTATGACCTGAGCATAGATCCGCAGAAGGCAAAGACACTCCAGCAACAACATATAGCAATGCTGGCAGCGTTAAGCGGTGAACTCAGTGCGTTCACCTGTGGTATCAATGTTTGCTCGCTAAAAAATAGTACTATGCGGCAACAGAAACCATTCATAGATCCGGTGCTGCTCCCAACGCCGGGTGGCGATCCACTCTTACTCAGCAATGCACCAGCTACGCTGATAGGATGGGTGGATCAAGAAACCAGCGCCACAAACGCGATTATGGTCAACGGTGCAACAACAGGTGAGATACACCGTCTTTTTGTGCAGATCCCTCTGACTTTGCGCTCTCCAGACAAGATCTACATACCGACCGGTACACTTACCGCTCAACTGGTCGCTGTGCAGGGGAATAACATACAAACGCAACCGGGACTCTATTTGATGACCACGGGTAGCATGACCTTTGAACTCACGGTCCCACAAGCAATCAATATTCAGAAGCAGGCATTCAACATTTCGCTGATGCCCTACCCCCCGGATGGAGTCTACCAGTTGGGAGGAAGCAGCACCAGAATGGTCGCGGATGATCAACGCCTGCATATTTCCTTGTATAATTGGAGAAACAATACGTGGGAAACCACGCTCTTACATCAATATGTACTCACCGTGCAACAACAGGCATACGTTGGTCCTGGTCAACGTATCCTGTTTAAATTAAACAACCAGGATGCTTCACTAGGCACATTTATATTCGGAACACCGTTAGCCAATTTGTAATGCATCCCACTTGCAACGAATCCCTGTATGAAACGTTTAACTACTAACAGCGCAAAGATGCCTGTGTTTCCGCCAATATGAGGGCAAATTGCACCATGATAGAAGAAATGTACACCTTCAGGTTGCGAAGAACGAGATACAAGTAAGAACATTTCCGAGCCATCGTATGCGCCAATCATGAAAAGAGGCCCTGGCATATGCAGAACAGCAATCATCAAAGACCGCTAAGTAAGACTCTACGAATACTTGCATTTTCTTGTATCATGTTGCTTCTTTGCGTTTTTCTTTTTCCATTAAAAGCTTCAGCACAAAGCAGCATCTCTTCTCCCGCCAGGCCAACGTTTCGCGTGAACGCTGGCTTCAATTCGCGCTATCGGGATAGTAACTGGGTTCCAGTGCAGGTATCATTGAGCAACAATGGCGCGGACTTCAGCGGTTTTGTTTCTATAAATGTCCCGGCCCCTTCATCAGGTATAAGCAAGCCTTCTTCGGTATTGACATATCAGCAAGCGATAAGTCTCCCCTCGGGATCACAGAAGCAGGTGACGCTCTATGTGCCGATCTCGGTTGGGAACCAGGGAAGCATGCAGACAATTACTGTTGATCTGCTCGACGCAAATAATCAGAAGGTAGGCAGCGATGTGAGCACGTTGCGTAGCATCGGTCCTAGCGATATCTTTGTAGGCATTCTTTCGGATCAATCGACGGGCTTTAGTCCATTAAGTACAGTACCACTTGCCGATCCTACGGCTTCGATTATTACTGAGCAGTTGAATGCCTCTACACTCCCAACAATGGCCGAGGTACTAAAGAATTTTAATCTTATTGTCCTGGATAATTTTACGACGAGCAATCTCACGAAGGATCAGCTTACGACGCTCCAGAACTGGGTTAATCAAGGCGGATCGCTTATTGTTGTTGGTGGCCCTGACTGGCGGCGCACGCTCAGTCCTCTTCCTGCAGGGCTACTCCCCGTCTCTGTAACAGGCACGGCAACACTTCCGGCTAAAACACCTTTATTGCCTATTGGGAGCCCCACAAAAGGCGGTCCTGGGCAGAGTACAGCGCCTGATGCTGTCCAGGGAGCAGTTACAATCAGTACGGCAACGCCAACGGCTAGCAGCACGGTTGCTCTTTCATCCGACGCAGCTCCATTACTTGTTCAATCCAAACTGGGACAGGGACTGCTCTGTTACCTGGCCTTTGATCCTACGCTTGCCCCTGTGCTTAACTGGTCGAGTGCTGGCGCGTTATGGCAGGGTCTGCTTCTACGGACGTTGGGTGACCAGATTCTCGTTTCTGGCCCAAGCATGGGCCAGACTGGATCATGGAGGTTCACATCCAACAGTAATAATAGCGGATTCAGTGGATTACTACAATCCACCTTACCAAATATGTTGCCCCCAACCTGGCTCATCCTGGTGCTCTTGCTGGGATATGTAGTCGTCCTTGGACCAGTCCGTTTCCTGCTAGTACGCCTGCTTAAGAAGCGAGATTGGAGCTGGCGCATCGCGCTGAGCGTGATCGTCATCTTCTCCGCGCTAAGCTATACGCTTGCGTTACAGCAGAAAGGCACATCTATCGTCAGCAGCAGCATCTCGATTCTGCAACTTGGCCGACCAGAAGCTTCAGGCACAACCGCGCATGTTACGACTTATGTTGGTGTGTATGTTCCTAATCAAGGTGATTTTCAGGTGAATATCCCTGGCGCAAACCTGGTGCAAACATTCACGGATCAGTCAGCTTCGGCACAGGGACACCCGGCTACTATTTTGTCGGCGGAACAAGAAACAGATGTGAAACTGCAAGGGGTCGATATATGGACACTGCGCACTCTGGTTGCTAAACATGATCGCCGGTTAAAAGGTAGCATCACCTCACACCTGGTACTCCAGGATAACAGTACACTGCGTGGTACGGTGACCAATACGCTACCTTACGCGCTCAACAACATCTATGTTTTAATGAGTAATCACTTTAAGTCGTTGGGCAGCATGGCTGCAGGCGAGACAAAAGCGGTATCGTTGTCACTAGAAAATTCTAGTACATTTAATTTACAACCTGCCTCGCTTGCTGACCAGATTGCTGCTAGCAATAACTTACCTGTGCCCTATGGGATGTACTACAATAGTTCACAGAGGATGAATGCGCTACAACGTCATATGGCACAACTAACAACCCTCAGTGGAGAGAGTGGTTACTCATATTGCGGCAATACCTCGTGTTTCTCAAATGCGCCAGCAGTCACAACCTCCAGTGGAGTGATTGTAAACAATCACGGCGCACTGGCAAGCGGGAACGGTCCCCTGACACAGATCAATGGTCGTGATCCTTTGCTGGTACCCGGTGCAGCCGCAACTATTATCGGCTGGGCAGATCACTTTACGGACGCAACTGATACCATTACGGTAAAAGGTAGCAGGGTAGCAGGTGCCCAGGAAGCCTTCATTCAGGCTCCGCTCGATGTGAGTTTTGCTGATCCACTGAGCCAGTCAGTGAACGTGCCTTCGGACATGGTAGTGAGTCAACTGACTAATGTACAGAGCCAGGGCAATAATGCACAGACGCAATCTCCCGGCATCTATACCCTGACTGCGGGCAGTATGACCTTCGAGTTTGCTCTACCGCAGGATTTTAGACTACAAAGCAGCAGTATCACGATGACAGAACCATCAAATCTGACTCAGGGAGGCTTTCCGGTAGGACCCGGTATTAGCACAGTCACCGATGTCAATCATATGCGGATTTACCTGTATAATTGGCAGAAACACAACTGGGATCGCTTTACCTTTAACCAGTTTACTCTTACCGTTAATAACGCCCAGCCGTATATTGATGCGAATGGGAGGATAGTGACACAGTTCGCTAATCAGGATGTCACAAAGGGAACTGCGGTCTTTGGCAAACCTTCACTACAACTGAGAGGCCAGGTTGCGAGTTAACTATGCAAAATACAGAGTCGGAAAATGCGATTATCAAAATACAGCATGTCTCCAAGCGCTACCATACAGTCAGTGCGCTGAGCGATTTCACGCTGGATATTCCGCGTGGCACTATCTATGGTCTGATCGGATCGAATGGAGCCGGGAAGTCGACTCTGCTCCGTATCCTGGCAGCACTGATCAGTCCGAGCAGCGGCGAAGTCTGGTTTGAGAAAGAGGAGGTGAGCCAGAACCCTTCTTCTATCCAGCGCAAAGTTGGCTATATGCCTGATTTCTTCGGCGTCTATCCTGACCTGACAGCAGTTGAGTATCTCGAGTTCTACGCAGGTATTCATAAAATCCCGCGCAAGAAGCGCGCGCGTATTGTGGCGGATCTACTGGAACTGGTCGACCTCGCTTCCAAACGCGATGAAATGGTCGAGACGCTATCGCGTGGAATGAAGCAGAGACTTTGCCTTGCACGCGCCCTGGTCCATGATCCAGAAGTGCTTTTGCTCGATGAGCCAGCATCGGGTCTCGATCCGCGTGGGCGCGTGGAATTACGTGAGCTTGTACGATCCTTACAGAGCATCGGTAAAACAGTAATTATCAGTTCACATATCTTGCTTGAACTGGCAGAGGTGTGCACAGATATCGCTATCATGCAAGAAGGACGTCTCGTCGCAGCAGGAGAATTTGAAAAGATCGCGCATCGTGTAAGTGGCAATCGCCAGCTAGAAATTCGTATACTAGAAACTGAACACATTCCTATGGCGATAGAACTGCTCAAGGAAAAGTCCAGCATGAGCAACATTGCACATGATACTGGTGACCTGGTGGTAGCCGACTTTAATGGCGATGACCAGATGTTGCCTTTGATCATGGCGGAATTGATTGCCAGGGGCGTGCCGGTTATTTCGTTTGCGCCACGTAGAGGTGGAGGTCGCCTTGAAGAGGCATTTATGAGCATCACGGAAGGGAGTAGTCAATCATGACCTTTTTAGCGCTCCTCACCAAGGAGTTGCGGTTACGTATGCGCCGTGAGCGCACCATCTGGGTCATCGTTCTCTATATACTACTGATGGGTCTGTTGGGATGGTTCTTTATTAGCCGCTTCACGAACTTCAATGGCACCGCGGGGATGACATTGAACGATATCGGCACCTACCTTTACATGCTGCTCTCGATGGTCCAGCTCTTCCTCATCATCTTTATCACGCCAGCATTTACAGCTACGGCAGTGAATGGCGAGAAGGAGCGACAAACCTTCGATCTCATCCTGTGTTCACGCATCTCAGCCTTCTCCCTTATTGCTGGCAAGCTGGTCGCTGGCTTAGTGAATTCGTTGCTGCTCATCGCGGCATCTATCCCTCTCTTTAGCCTGGTCTTCTTCTTTGGAGGCATCTCGCCAATCCAGATTACGAGTGCGCTACTTGTATTTATAAGCACTGCTCTGATTACTGGCGCCTTCGGCCTCTTCTGTTCGACGCTGGTAACACGGCCTGCGGTCTCCACCGCCATCGCCTATATGGCTAGTGTGCTGTGGATCTTTATGCCCCTGATCCTTTCTATCATGCTCTATTCCTCGGGGAACTGGTTTCAGATATTCAGTTCAGTAGGCTTATTGCAGTCTCCACCCTTCTTAAGCCAGCCTTCACCGTGGTTTGTCTGGAACCCGGTCGCGGCTCTTGCGAATACTTACCCGGCTGGAGCAGTAATGAGCAAGTATATACTGCACAATGTACGACTCAGTCCCTGGGTCGCCTACACGCTTCTCAATCTGATAGCAGCTAATGTGTTCTTTTTGTTTAGTGTGTACCTGGTCAAACCTGCCATACCGGGGCGTCTCTGGTCGAGGAAAAAGACTTCTGTGCAGAACAAAACTTCGGCAAACCCATCCTAGCATATGATATAACTATGGAAGATCCCAATCTATTGCGTGCTAGAGAGATAGATATAAGAAAGGTATTATGATGGCGACCTTGATGCAATCGCGCATAGCGGCACTTAACCAGGAACCTCAGAATAGCGAGAGCATCGTCAGAGCTTTACAACCCTGGCAGAGGCGACTCTCCATGCAACAAACACTCCGCTGGACGATAAGGGGTGCGATTACAGGTCTGCTACTGGCCTGTATTGTGTTGCTTATCTCGCGCCTGATTCCCTGGGCCAGCGCGCCTGCCTGGGCTACAGGCATAGCCATAGTCTGCACGCTCTTCGCCATAGGAGCCGCAATCTGGAAACGTTTCTCTCTCTCACGTACAGCACGCGTTGTCGACTCACGTCTGTCACTACATGATCGCTTGAGTACAGCCTGGGAGTTGCGCGAACAAACAACTATACTGGCTCGCTTACAGCGCCGCGATGCATTAGAGCAGTTGCAGCAACACAAGCCTGCAAACACGCTTTCACTGCGTCCACAGCGCTTCACAGTATTCTTTTTTGCTCTTGTTGTTCTTGCCTTCGTGCTCCTGCTTGTGCTACCTAATCCGATGACGGCGATCCTCAAGCAACAGACAGCACTCCAGGCTCGTATAGCGAAACAGATTGCGGCCATCGACAAGGTGCGCCAGGATCTTAATCAGCAAGCAGGCATCTCACCAGAAGAACAGCAAAAGATCGACCAGATCTTGAGCGATCTTGAAAACAAGTTACAACAGGCGAAAACTAATACTCAGGCCCAGCAAGCTATCTCCCAGGCTCAAGCAAAACTCAACCAGCAGCGTGATCCGCAGGCTGCCAATAAAGCACAGGGCAACGCTGATGCCAGCTCAGCTTTACAAAACAGCAATAATGCGAACCTGAAAGCACTGGGAAATGCACTCGCCAGGAATGATAGCAAACAGGTCGCCAATGACCTGCAGAACCTGTCCTCGCAGATCAATAAGATGTCTCAGGCGCAACGCAGCCAGTTGGCACAACAGCTAGAAAACGCTGCAAACCAGGCAGGTCAACAGAATCAAGCGCTCAGTTCCGCGCTCCATCAACTGGCAAAAGCGGTCACCGATGGCAATCAGAGCGAAATCGCCGATGCTTCGAACGCTATGCAGGCCGCAACTTCGCAAAACGCGGACACCCAGGCAAAAGATAACAGCATTAACCAGACGGCCCAGAGCTTGCAACAGGCTGCGAATAATCTTGCGTCCTCCACCGATGGCTCTAATAGTCAGAACCAGCAACAGAGTCAAGGGCAGGGCCAGAACCAGACTCAAGGACAGGGGCAGCCAGGACAACAAGGGCAGGGGCAAACTCAAGGCCAGGGCCAACAGGGGCAGGGACAAGATCAGGGACAGCAGGGGCAACAGGGACAGGGGCAGGGTCAAGGCCAGGGACACGGTGGTTCAGGTGGTAGTAACGGAGCAGGCAAGAATCAGGGCAAAAATGAGCAGGTCACGATTCCTGGACAAACAAGCGCAGGCTCCAGCACCCAGAGTGCTGATAACAATACAGGCGTTGTTCAGCAAGGCAACTCTGTTCCCTACTCACAAGTCGTCGAGCAATACAACCAGATGGCACACGATGCAATCGACAATAGCAACGTCAATCCCAGCCTGAAAGATCTTGTTCACAACTACTTTAACTCACTAGAAGGACAATAAGGTACATGACAAATACAAGCGATAATACATCTCCTGGCGTGAAGGCACCTGACGAGGAAATTCCCTTGCAGAATGGACACGATTCTGCGCTCCACGAAGAGGGACCCGGCGAGAGCGATATTGCAACATTTATGGATGTTGCTCAGCGATTGGAAAAAGAACTTTGCTCCATCGTGGTTGGTCAAGAGCGCGTTATCCGAGAATTGTTGCTAGCCATGTTTGCTGGTGGTCATGTGCTGCTGGAGGGTGTACCGGGACTGGGCAAAACGCTGCTCGTACGTACTTTATCGGATGCATTAACGCTCAAATTTGCACGTATTCAATTCACGCCAGACCTGATGCCTGCTGATATCGTTGGTACCACAATGGTCAGCGACCAGACCGATACCGGTACAGGGAGCAAACGTATCTTTAGCTTCCAGCCGGGCCCCATCTTTGCCAATATTGTACTGGCCGATGAGGTCAATCGCGCTACTCCCAAGACCCAGTCAGCGTTGCTTGAGGGTATGCAAGAACGTACAGTTAGCGTAGGAGACCGCACCCGTCCACTCCCACAACCATTCTTCGTACTCGCCACACAGAATCCGCTTGAAATGGAGGGAACCTACCCATTACCCGAAGCCCAGCTTGACCGCTTCCTGCTCAAGATTATGGTCAACTTTCCTAAAGCCTCCGATCTGCTGCGCATCATCGACACCACCGTAGGTACACAATCGCTGCGTGCCCAGGCAATCGCCTCCGGCGAAGAACTGCTGCAACTGATCGACATCGCTCGCGCAGTTCCCGTAGCTACACATATCAAAGAATTCGCAGTACGACTGCTCCTTGCAACCCATCCCGATCAGGAGGATGCACCAGAAAGAGTACGCCAATACGTTCGCTACGGAGCCAGCCCTCGCGGACTCCAGGCGCTCATCACCACCTCTAAAGTTAGAGCGTTGCTCGAAGGTCGTTATAATGTATCTCTAGAGGACCTGCGTGCCGTCGCCTATCCAGTGCTTCGCCACCGCATTGTGCTCAATTTCGATGGGCTGGCGGATAATATCACACCAGAAAGCTTGATCGATACGATTATCGAAGAGGTTGAGGCGGCATAATGGCAGACAACGGCGAAAAGTTGCGCTTTCCATTGGACGCTCAGACGTTGCAGCGCCTGGATACACTGGCGCTTATTACACGCAGACCCATGGCAACAGGGCGGCCTGGACGCAGACGCTCCCCCATGGCAGGCTCGTCGATGGAGTTTTCAGACTTCCGTCGTTATACGCCTGGAGACGATTTTCGCCGCATTGACTGGCGCGCTTATGCACGATTAGAGCGACTCTTCCTGCGCGTCTTCGAGGCCGAAGAAAACATTACTGTGACCATTCTCGTCGATTGCTCTGCTTCGATGTATTATGGCACACCTGGTAAAGCTGATCTCGCGATCTCGCTGGCGGCGGCGCTGGCGTACGTATCCCTGAAGTGCGAAGATAGCGTTATTGTCGGGGCGCTCACCGATCGGTTGGTATCTTATCGTAAGGGAAGTGGTGGCAAGAACGCAATATGGAACATTGGCGATTTCTTGACACGTTTGCCACGCTCCGGCAGCACCGATCTGAACAGATCGCTGTATGATCTTGGGCGCGTGGTGAACGGTCCAGGACTGACAATTATTCTTTCAGACTTCCTGGCTCCAGGTGGCTATCAGACAGGAGTGAGAGCAGTACGCCAGTTGCGACAGGAGGTGGCAATGTTGCAAATTCTGTCACCTGACGAGATCAATCCCGATATCCAGGGCGACTGGCAACTACGTGATAGCGAGGGTGCAGGAACCGTGGACGTGAGCATCTCTTCCGACATACTGCACGCTTATCAGCAACGGCTGGCGGAATTTATGCAAGACATAGCGGAATTTGCACATACACATATGGCAACCTACACGCTTATTCCCAGTGATATGGCAATCATTGATATTGTACAGCGTCTACTGCGGCAAATTGAGCTGGTTCGCTAGCCTGGTAAGGATGGATGGATGAATCTACTTGTTCCGGCGGCTCTTGCTTTTGCCCTCATCATTCCCATTATACTCTTACTCTATTTTATGCGACCGAAACGCCAGGAGCGCACGGTTGCCAGCACATTATTATGGCAGCAGGCTTTGCAGGATATGCAGGCCAGCCGTCCCTGGCAGCGTCTGCGTATGACGCCACTTTTGCTCTTGCAGCTCCTGGCCGCCGTCATTATTGTACTCGTCCTGGCGCGACCTGCAGTCTTTGCCAGCAGTTCTATCAGTGGCGATACCATCATTATCCTACAGGCATCGGCGAGTATGCAGGCGACCGATGTCACACCCAACAGATTTGAGGATGCTCGCAGCGAAATTGCAGATATTATTGATAATCTTGGTCCTACGGATCGCCTCTCGCTGATCACGATGGCACGCACGCCTCAGGTGCTCATTGCGGACTCGAATGACAAAACGCTACTGACAGCCGCCTTGCAGCGTGCCAGGGTGACGAACCAGGATGCAGACCTCGAACAGGCACTTTCGCTGGCAAATTCGCTGGTCGCCGGGCGTACGAATATGCAGGTGTTAGTCGTTGGCGATGGCCATGTCAGCAATACAGACAAAGCTATGCTTGTACCCTTCTCCGTACGTTACTTGCGCATTGGCACTGATGCTCCCAATGTGGCGCTATTGACACTCTCTTCGCGCACAATAAGCGGCAGGCTGGTCGCTTTTGCCCAGGTGGCAAACTACAGTTCACAGCAACGCGCGATCCCGGTTGAGCTCTACGCTGATCGTCATCTTGTTAGCGTCCAGACAATCACATTGGCACCACAGGAAACAGGAGCAGTGCAGTGGAATGCGCTCGCGCCGACTACCCGTTTCCTGCATGCGAAGATTGATTCGCAGGATGCAATGACCATCGATCATGAAGCATGGGCTGTCGTCGGAGGGTCGCAGAAAGGTCGTGCGCTGCTGGTCACGAAAGGCAATATGTTCCTGCGCGCGGCTCTTGCGCTGCAACCAGACGTCGATCTGTCGGAGACGACGCCTGCGCAATATGTGAATACAGGTGGTTATGATCTGACGATCTTCGATAATTTTGTACCGCCCAGCCTGCCTGATGGTGCACTCTTCTTTGTGAACCCGCCGCCAGGATCGTATATCTTCGGTACGGCGGGGCAGCCGATCCACGTGAGTCGTGTCGGTCCGGGCGACGACAAGCTCAATCTGCTCGACTCGGTTGATCTGAGCAGCATTCACACTTTGCAAACCAGCCACCCGCTAAAACCAGCATCATGGGAGCAGTCTATCATCACGGCTCCTGAAACGCCGCTCCTGATCGCAGGCGAAACCAATAACAGGCGTGTCGCTGTACTTGGTTTTGATTTGCATGATAGCGATCTGGGCCTACAACCTTCCTTCCCGATCCTGATCCATAACCTTACGTACCAGTCCTGATCAGCAGGGAACAACGGTTGGGCCTCCTTTTCCTGTGCTTCCATATAATAGAACCAATCAGATAGGAGTCTATCAGGTAACACAGCGCGTTCACGGGCAGCAGCTACACGGCGCATTTACTGTCAATCTATTCGATCCAACACAGTCAAAGCTTGCACCGACTAAATCACTGTCTGTCCTACAAAGTAGCGACTATACGCCCAATGGAAACAGAGTATCACGACAATTACGTGAGATCTGGCCGTGGATCGCGTCGATACTATTGCTGATACTATGTGCTGAATGGTGGATCTTCAGTCGTGGCTATCGCTTGCAAAAACCTCCTGCGCTACAACGGCAGGGTCGAGAAATAGCGGGGACGCGCAAAATACAGGGAGGATCGTCGCTCAGAGCAAAGAATAGTTTTGCCGCAAACATACAGGATACCTTGCAGGAACGTTATGCGCTTGCCAGAAAACAGTTCTTGAAAGCAACGAAAAAGACCAGGGGTCGGCTCATGAAAATGACCCGTAAACCGCGACAAACCAGACAACCAGATAGGCGCTAGAAAAGGGGAAAACCGTGTTATCGTTTGAGCAGCCATTTATACTCTTGCTCTTACTACCAATCGTCCTCCTGGTGTACTTCACCTGGAGGCATATGTCTCTGCCCTTTTCTGCTCCACAGCGGCGTCTCATTCTGGCCTGTCGCCTGGCACTTTTTACCCTGGTTATCTTCGCATTAGCGGGCGCTGCCTGGAGACTGCCCATCACAAAGCAGGCAACTATCTTTGTAGGCGATCTTTCAGACAGTACATCGGCGCAACGTCCTTTCATCGAGCAATGGATTAACTCGGCCATTCAGCATAAACGTAATGAGGACCAGGTAGGCATCGTCGCCGTGGGGCGCAATGCGCTGGTAGAGCAATCGGTCAAGTCGCAGATCGACTTCGCGCACTTCGAGTCTACCCCTGATACTAACTACACCGATTTATCAGCGGGGCTACGTCTGGCCGCGGCCATCATGCCAGCTGATACGCAGAAGCACATTGTGTTACTGACCGATGGACAACAAAATCTGGGTGATGCGCTGCAAGAGGCCCAGTTGCTGCAACAAGAAGGCATTCGCCTGGATGTCGTGCCTATTCCCAGCGCGACGGGTCCAGATGCACGTGTGGATAATCTGGAAGCGCCTTCCCAATTGCATACAAACGAACATTTCACCATGCACGTACAGGTCTACAGCAGCGCCCGACAAACAGGTGCCTTGCGTATCTTCCTTGACCAGAGCGTCATCATACAACAGGCAATTCCTTTGCTGGCTGGAGAACAGGATCTCAGCTTCACTCTGTCCGCGCCTCCACCGGGTTTCCATACCTATCGCGTAACCCTGGATGCACCACAAGACTCGATCTTGCAAAACGATGAGGCAAGCGCATTTGTCAATGTACTTGGTCCTCCACAGGTCCTGCTCATTGAGGGAACACGTGGTAACGGGGTCAATATCGCTAATGCACTGAAAGCGACAAAGATCAACGTCGTCGTCGGTACTCCCAATGACGTACCGATCTCGCTGGAAGGACTGGCACCTTATAGTTCAGTCATATTAGTCGATGTACCCGCTGTCGATCTGGGTAATGCACGTATGCAGACGTTGCAGTCCTTTGTACGCGACCTGGGGCGTGGTCTGGTGGTTAGTGGCGGTCAGAACAGCTATGGATTGGGCAACTATTCCGGTACACCCTTAGAAGAAACGCTGCCGGTAACAATGGATATCCCGCAACACAAGGATACGCCGAACATCGCGGTTGTACTCATTATCGAGAGTCTGGAGGCACCGCTACCGGTCAATATCTCCAAAGAAGCTGCGAAGGGCGTGATCAATCTGCTCACACCGAACGACCAGGTTGGAATTTCAGCCGGCTATGGCTCCCTTGCCATAGCAATGCAGCATGTTACCGATAAAGCCGCCATCAACAAAGCGATTGATGGCATGGACCCGACGGACCCCGGTAGCTACAATCCTGATCTGATCAATGCAGAACAGGTGCTCCAGAAAACGAATGCCAAGATCAAGCATGTTATTCTGCTCGGTGATGGTGATGCCTTTGATAACTACGCGCCACAGGTGACAAAGATGGCCAGGGAAAATATCACCGTTTCCACCGTCGCCACGAATTCGGCAGACTACCAGGAACTGGGAACAATGATCAACATAGCGACCTGGGGCAAAGGTCGTTTCTACCGCGCCGACGATCCCAGCATCGTTCCACAAGTATTGCTGAAAGAGACCGAGCGCGCCGCACGGCGTACTATCATTAATGAGCCATTTACGCCCGCTGTCGTAGGGACGCCTCCGATCCTTTCAGGGCTCAAAGGGTTCCCAGAGTTGGATGGCTACGTCTCTACAACGCCAAAACCAGCCGCGCAGGTGGTACTTGTCAGCCATCGCGACGACCCGGTACTGGCGGTGTGGCAATACGGTCTTGGGCGTGTTGCGGCCTGGACGAGCGATGCTTTAGGATTGTGGACCTCGCACTGGCTACAATGGAACCAGGCGGCACAATGGTGGGCGAACCTGGTAACCTGGACGCTCCCGGCAGCAGATAGCAGTATGAATATCAGCGGGAAGGTCATCAATGGTAGCGGGCAGATCACCGTAGACCTACCTGCGACGACCACAGGGGGTCAACAACAGGTACAGGCACATATCATTGCTCCCGATCGCTCTCAGCAGACAATCGATCTGCAACCAACTGCACCGCAAGAGTGGCAGGGAAGTTTCTCTGCATCTCCCGTCGGAGTTTATGTCTTCCAGGTAACCTGGCAGGGCATTACTGGCAACGGAGCACCCAGCAAGCTAACAGCGACAACGGGCATGGTTGTTCCCTACTCACCTGAATTTCGCACACGAGGCACAGATATGCCTTTCCTCCAACTGCTGGCTCAGGATGGTGGTGGCGCATTACTCGGTCCCAACGATAGCACAAAAGCATTTACACAAAATCTGCTTCCGGTCACGGAAGCACTTCCTATCACCTTCCTGCTACTTGTGCTGGCAGCGTTGCTATTGCCCATCGATATTGCAGCGCGGCGGCTCTCCAGCCTGGAATTTCTCGTTGTCGGATGGCGCTGGCTCACTGCTCATCTCAGCCCGGACAGCAGGACCCGATTTGCGACTGCAACCGAAAGTCACAGAGAGAGCCATATCGGAACAACATTGGGCAGCGTACGCACACAGCGCCAGGAACGGCGCAAGCGCGCCCGGCCGCTCAGACCCATGCCAGTTAGCAAAGAACCAGCCCGCACAAAAGCGGAGAAAGTGCCAGTCGCAGCGGCGTCAGCTCAGCCCAAGCCAAAAGAGCTGACCATGACTGAACGTCTGCTGGAGGCCAAACGCAAGCGTATGCAGACAGAAGATCAGCAAGAGGAATAGCCAGGAGTTGTGCATGAGCATTGATACACCAGTTATCACGCGCTTATTATTTGTACGCCATGGGCAGACAAATATGAGTGTCGATGATACTTTTTGTGGAGTTACCGAGATCCCACTTACTCCCCTGGGACATAGACAGGCACAGGCTCTGGCGGTGCGATTAAGCAGTGAGCACATCGATGCCTTGTATTGTAGTCCACAGCAACGCACACTTGAAACTGCCGCACCCATTGCAGCCGCGCTCGGATTAGAGATCCACCAGCAGAGCGCATTGCGCGAGATAGACTTTGGTCTGTGGGAAACCCGTTCCCACGCCGAACTTCTCAAAGAGCATCCCGATCTCGTAAATGGCTGGGATAAAGGCCTATGGATGGGCAATCCTCCTGGTGGCGAGACACGGCAGGCGGTTATTGCACGCGTTGTGCCCTGTATCATCGAACTATTGAATAAGCATGCAGGGAAAACAATTCTAGTTGTCTCCCATAGAACCACGCTACGCTTATTAACCGGGCATATGCTCGATATGGCGCTCTCCAGTAGCCGTCGTATGCAGGTCAGCGCGGCGAGCCTGACAGAGCTACAGGTGACAGGTGACCAGGTACAAATGATATTTTTCAATGATACAAGCCATCTGGCAGCGCTGCAATAACATGGATTGCAAGGATTGCGAAAGGAGCATACGATGTTGTTGCTTGAACTACGAACCGAAGTAGCCCGCTATGCGCGAAAAATGTACGAAAGTCAGCTCGTGCGCGCGACGCAGGGGAACTTGAGCGCACGCGACCCGGAAAGTGGGCTGATCTGTATAACGCCTGGTGGAGGCGACTACCAGACGCTTACAGCTGAGGACATCGTCGTCGTCGATGAGAATGGTAACGTCGTCGAGGGCAAATGGCGTCCTTCCAGCGAGACTCCACTGCATACGCTCATCCTATGTCGCCGTCGAGATATCAATAGTGTGATGCATACTCATTCGATCTATGCTTCGGCCTGCGGCGTCGTCTATCAGCCTGTACCGATGATCTTACAAGAGTCGGCTGCCTGCATGGGCGGCGATGTACCTGTTGCGCCCTACATGATGTCTGGTACACAGGAGTTTGCTGAACTGGTCGCGAAAACGCTTGGGAATGGTTCCGCCGTCATCTGGGGCAATCATGGTGCGATGGTAGTTGGAGTCAACCTGGCGCTGACATTCTCGACCGCCCATGCACTGGAGGATAGCGCCAGAATTTACAGCATTGCCAGACAACTCGGCAATCCCGTAACACTGCCACCTGAAGAGGTTGTGAAACTGCACGAGTTCTGGGTCCAGAATTATGGACAAAAAGTAGTCGGACAGGATTTATCCATAAGTTCGTAGTATTCTATACAAAAGAATGATCACGACTCTCCTGGTCTGAGAGCCTGGCGGCGGTGCCAGTTCTCGGCAAAGAGGTTGAAGAAGACCTTCTGGCGGGGATGAGCCTGGGCAGCTTCTTCGTCGAATTTTACGCCAAGTCCTGGTCCTTGTGGCAGGGCAAAGTAACCATCGACGACTTCGGGATTACCGGGAGCGACGGATTTGACCCAGTCATCGGAGAAGTCGTTGAAGTGTTCCTGGATTTTGAAGTTGGGCGTAGAGGCGGCGAAGTGCAGCGCAGCGGCGGTCGAGACCGGGCCACCCACATTGTGTGGGGCCACGAGGACGTAGTAATTCTCAGCCCAGGCCGCCAGCTTTTTGATCTCCAGAATGCCACCGGAGTGCGTGATATCGGGCTGGATAAAGTCGGCGGCTTGCAGTTCGAAGAGTTCACGATACTCGTAGCGCGTGTGAATGCGTTCACCAGTGGCAATAGGAATAGTAATCTTCTCGGAAGCTTTTTTGAGCGCGGAGAGATTCTCGGGCGGAACGGGTTCTTCGATCCAGGAGGGTTTGAAGCGCTCCAGTTCGCGCGCCATTTCAATAGCAGTGGCGGGATTAAAGCGACCATGCATCTCGATGAGGATCTCCACTTCAGGACCTACGGCGTCGCGCACAGCTTCAACCAGTTCGATGACACGTATCTTTTCGAGCGGATCGAGTTCGTAGAAGCCTGAACCAAACGGGTCGAATTTGAGAGCACGGTAGCTTTTCGCTATGACGCGTTTGGCCGCGGCGTGAAACTCTACGGGCGTGCGCTCGACGGTGTACCAACCATTAGCATAGGCTTTGATGCGATTGCGCACAGCGCCGCCCAGGAGCCTATAGACGGGCTGACCAAGCGCCTGACCAACAATGTCCCAGCAGGCAATTTCGAGCGTAGCAATGGCCGACATAGCAATCTCGCCCGCACGTGCGAAGTCGTTGCGATACATGCGCTGGACGAGATCCTCGATATTGAAGGGATCATGGCCCAGGACGTGATTGGGGACGGCTTCAGAGAAATAGCCGAGCAAAGCATCAGTGTGATTGAGCATACGAACTTCACCGATACCAGAGAGACCTTCGTCGGTCAAGACACGCACAAAGGTAAGATTACGCCATGGAGTACCTACGACGTATGTTTTGACATCACTAATCTTCATAATTGAGCCTCTCACCCTATTTTGATGAAGATAGCAACAACAATAGCCAGAGTCAGTACCACGCCAAATTGCAGGTGCAACATCGCAGTTCGCTTGATGCCGATAATGAAGGCTTTGCGATCGACAGCACCCAGAACGGAGCGTACGTTGCTAAAGGCCAGCGGGAAGGTGAGCCAGACGGCCAGGCTAAATAGGGGCAGGAGGCCGAAGATAACAAAGAGTGTTACGGCGACATAACTCCCTATGAGTAGGAAGGCGTGGAAACGCTGCCCGAATTTGAGGCCAAAGCGTACAGGCAAGGTCTTTTTGTTGACGGCCAGGTCGTCCTGGTAATCGCGCACATTGTTCATGTTCAGGATAGCAGTGACCAGGAAGCCAATCGGGACACTGGCAGCGAAAGCAGGCCATGACCAGTGCGGGATCTGCACATAATAGGAGCCCCAGGTCATCAAGAAACCCATAGCAATATAGACCAGGATATCACCCAGGCCACGACTGGCAAACTTGAAGGGCTTAGCACTATAGAAGTAGGCGATGATCATACCCGCCAGCCCAAACAGGATAATGATGGGGCCAATAGTGAAAATGAGGTACAGGCCCAACAAAGCCGCAATGACAAAACAGCCAATGCCACCACCAAAAACCTGATTGGCCGTCATCTCGTTGCGAAAGATAACGGTCATGGCCCCCAACGAACCAGCATGGTCCAATCCATAACGATAATCAAAGTATTCGTTAAAGTAGTTCGTACCAATCTGCAAGAACAGGCACGAAAAGAACGTTGCCAGGAAAGGAACTATATGAAAAACGCCTGCATAGGCCGCAATGGACGTACCTACGATCACCGGACTAACGGTAGCCGTAAGCGAAAACGGGCGGCTCGTCTTGAGCCATACCTTCCAGGCAGGTGTTTGTGCGACCTGTGCAGTGGATGTTTGTATATCACTCATAATAAATAGCCTCTCTGTATAGCATCTATGACAAACCAGCGGGGAGATCAATTAAACAGCGGATGCACTGATGCATTTGTTAGAATGCACAACTCGCTTCCTGTTGATAGATGCCGATACGCCATAGCTATATTCTCATTTCATTAGAAATAGTAAGACGTTCCCAGGGAAATGTCAAAGAGACTTCTGCCCACACTGCGTGCGGAGCGAAAAGCGAGCCGTTGGAACAGACTCTCGCAAGAGCAGCCATCATGAGGGTGACGCTTCTCCCCTGCGGATCTCGCGTGATCTGCGCATGATCATTGATAAGCCCGCAGCTCCCATAGCCTTATCTATAGAAACTGCGGGTCTATCTGCTAGATCCCTACAGGAGTGATATCAGCACATATAGCTATGCTGATGGATTGTTAAAGCCATCGTAGGGAGTGCCAAGGTAAGGAAAGGTTGTTTCAAAAGGAATTTTAGTGTTGGTCGGGTCCACGCCGTCAGTGACCGCTGACGCGGCGGCATCAGGGGCGAAGCTTTTGTCAACCAGGGAAAAGGTCACACCAGCAAGGGCGCGCAATTCGATGGTGAATACGTCGTCGGTGACGCGACGACCATTCGGGAAGCCAGCGAGGTCTCCACCCAGGATGCCGAGCAAGCTGGGTTTGCTGGCAGGCGGAATAGCCATGTTCAGGCGCAACATGTCGGCTTGCGTCTTGCCAGTGAAATTCTGAAATTCGGGAATGATGCCCGATGGCAAGCCTGTGAGTAAGATGGCAACAAGATCCGCACGAGCCGCTTTGAGGGCCGCCAGTTTAGGAAACACACCGGGATAGAGCGTGGGAAGCAAGCTCGGGATCTCCGGATGCTGTACATACTGGGCGAACTGGTGGTCATCTTTGGGCGATTGTCTGTTCCATACATCCTTCTTGCCCAGAGGGACGATAACTTCATTGAACAGAGGATTGGCAAGACGCGAGACCTGCACCCATGGACCGGCAGAAGTGCTGCTACCATCGTTGTTAAGGACACTCCCCTTACGTCGGCTCGCTGAGGCCCAGACACCGATGACTGAGCGGGGGTCCGACGTATTAGTAGGATTGGAGCCATCGCGGGTCAGGTATTTCTTGGGAACCTGAATCGCGATGCTGTGTACGTTGAGTCCTTTAGTGCCATCAACGCCTGGGGCTGCGGGCCTGGGGATCGCGAATAAGTTCTGGAATGGACGCAGGTCAAGCAGATCGAAAACACTGCCCAGGTCGACATAGAAGCCTTCGGCGCGTTGTCCGGCGAATACTGTTTCGCCGCCGGGTAGATGATGAATAGCTTCCTTTGCCAGAGAAGCATAGTTGGGCGTAGAGTTCGGACCAATATTGCAGGGTGGAGATGCCAGTTTGCTTGCCAGGACGGTTCCGTGGCCGTTCTTAGACACCTTTGTCACAGAATAGAACTGGCGTCGGTTCCAGTTCGGGCTATCGATTGCAGTGATCTGGCCGGTATTGTATAGGAACGTATTGGGATTACGCAGTTCTGTCTGGAAACTGAACTGGTAAGTGATATCGGCAACAGCATCCCCATTGTTGTCGATATGGATCTCATACAAGACATCGTCGCCAAACTCATAGAAGTTGGGGCCACCGGCTGGCTCCTGCAAAGGGACGTAGTTAGCAATCAGAGTAACAGTGTCTGACCGATCTGGACTGACGAATGCGTAGACATCAGTATTATCAGCTACGGGATCTTTAGAAATTTCGGGAGCTTCACGATGAGATGACATAAACAAACCTCACAGATGTATACATAACAACAATGACATGCCTCTCTTTGTTTAGCGCGCGAGTTTCAAGAGGCGCATAACGAACTCGGGGTCACGGTAAATGATTTCGCGCGAGCCAACCAGGAGAGAGACCTCACCTGTAGCAATATCGCGCACATGGGCCATCAAGGGTTCGAAAACCGCAGCAGCAGTAGATAACTCTGGTGCGACGGTTTCGGGAGACGACTCGGCAACGGTTGACAGGGCAGGTACAACGGCCAGAGCGCCTAGAGTAGCAGCGCTGACAGAGGTATCCCTGAAAAACTTGCGTCGTGTCAGTTTTGCCATCTTTCCTCCTCTCATGAGGTAGTCTGGATGATTAGATCGAGCCTGGGGTGATAGTATCGCAGTTTGTATGCGCAAGCGGCACCAGTGGCTGATCTTCACAACGGATGATAGTGGGAGTTTCTAATGAACTCCTCACCATTGCATACGCTGATGAGGCAACTATGGATCAGTTCCTGAAAAGATGGTCAGGAAAAGCAGTTAGAACCGATCCTCATTGCAACGGTTTCGCCGACGCTTCACCGTAGAACTGCTGTCCACAGTTGAAACAGTAGCGGAAGTAGGTGGGACAGCGTGCACCACAGTGAGCGCAGGTCAGGCCTTGCTCTTGCTCTGTGAGCAAGGCTGTTGCTTCTGCCGGGACTGGCGGAGTCAAAGGTTCCTCTACTGCCTGGTGCTGACTAAGCACCCGGATGGTCTCGGTGCGTACCCGCTCCAGTTGGATACCTAGACCTTTTAAGACGCCTGCAGCAATGCCCTCCCCTTCGCGGATAAGACCTAAGAGGAGGTGCTCTGTCCCAATAAAGTGATGATTGAGATGCTTCGCTTCGTCTACAGCAAGCTCAATTACCTTCTTCGAGCGTGGAGTTAATCCAACCTGACCCAGTACAATACGATCGCCACGCCCAATGATCGCTTCAATGGTGCTACGTACCTGATTCAAATCGACTTCCAGATTGCTGAGGACTTGAGCAGCAACGCCCTCCCCTTCGCGCAGGAGCCCTAGAAGCAGATGCTCTGTCCCGATATAGTTGTGTTGGAAACGCTGCGCTTCTTCCCGTGCCAATTCCAGAGCGGTGCGTGCCCGTTTCGTGAAACGGTCGAAGCGGCCTACAACATCCGCCGGAGTCGTTTGTTTTCCTGTGAGCGCATTGCGTATAAACAGCGCAACCTGGTCGAGAGGAGAGTTTGAGCTGGTTTCCGGCACTCCTGTCGGCTGGGCAGGGATACGTTGACGTTGAAGATAATCCTGAAGGTCAGAGGGTGCAAAGCGATAGTCAGCACCAATGCGATAGGCGGAGAGGTCACCCTTGTTGACCAGACGACGGATCGTCACCGGATCAACATGCAGAATCTCAGCGGCTTCCTCTGAAGTCATGAGATGTTCCATCATAGCTTGCTCCTTCGTACTATATAATACTATGAACCACTAAGAGGACCAAAAGTGATTATAAAAGACTATATATTACTTTTAGCAAAAATGCAAGGGGAAGAATGCTCTGAGTACAATGATAATGACAGTCTGGAGAGCAGTTGTGAGGTAATAGATTGTGAGCAAGTATCAGATTTTAGTTTTATCTTGCCATCTTCAGAATTCAGCGAGGTAGTTCGTTTGTCGCAAAGTCTTTCATGGTCGTTTTATCAGGCCAAATTGTTCGAGGTCTGAGAGCAGGCGCTGAACTTCGCGTAAGGGATGGTTGGTCAGGCGGACGATGTCGTTGAGAGAACGTTGTCCGTCGAGCAAAAGAAATACATGGCGATGCAGGCGCGATAAGCCAACGCGCTGGATGTAGGCGAGCGCGTCGGGAACGTCGAGCAAGCGGTACGGTACTGATGGCAAGGGTTGAGTTGTAGGAACGCGTGGAGCAACCGCGGGTTCAGGAACCGAATTTTGCGTGTAGAGTTGGAAGATAGTGTTTGTTTGAGATGTGGAAGCGGGGGTGGAAGACGATATGTTGGATGTTATAGTGGGCGTGGACGGTACTTGCGGCAAGGAGTTTCCGACTGATTGTGCTGCTGCAGTGACAGGTTGAATACTTTTTTGGATGAGTTGTGTTATAAGAGCAAGCGGCGAGGTCGGAGTTCTCTCCTGAACAGGTGGTGGCGCTGGTTGTGATACGACGATTTCAGAGGGAAATTTGGCGATAAAGACATAACGGCAACTACCCCAGGTTGTTAGCCATTCAAAAGCATCGTTCCCGCTGCGTGTCCCCGCTGTTGCCTCTACGGGCTGTCCATAAAGAAACGTTATGCTTCCCGTTTCGCGTACGCCGCCTTTAGCTCGTTCCACATTGAGTATGCCCGTTTGTTGCATGGACTCAATGTCCTGCAAAGTGGTCTCCAGGCGATCCGTTCGCTCCCGTTGATCGTTCTCTGTCATCTCAGTGCCTCTCTGTTCTTGACCTTCGTGGTGTGGGGTTGGAGACAACGCGTCCAGCTACTGATTAAGTTGTGTGCATAGTATGCAAATATGTTTTAAAAAGTATGGACAAATATAGCCAAATATGGACTTTTATCTTATAATACGTCCTTGTTCGGCATACCTCTCAAGAGTCCGACGTGTTACGCCTAGAAAATCACACGCTTCTTTCGTTGTTAGGTATCTCTCGTTTATTTTCAGGATAATAATCAAGTAAACGTTTTAATTCCGATAACCTGTAATATACCTTATATGCATTACCAATCCTATATTTCGTAATATGTCCCTGCAGAGTCCACCTTGCAAGAGTCCGGCGTTTTACTCCAAGAAAGTCACATGCTTTCTTTACTGTTAGATATTTTTCCTCTTCTTGTGCCACCTCAGAGGACAGGATTTGGTGATCAGGAATATCTGATATAGACATAATCTGATTAAGATTATAAGACTCAGCATTTGCGAGATGACCACTTTCGCTAAACTGCCATATCAAAGCCTGTTCATACTTTAAAGCCTCAAGCTCGTCATCAGTTTCAAATACTTTAGACTTACATACCTGATCTCCGCTTGCCCAGATCTTACGTATGATCTCGCACTTCGGTGACTTCACTCCTCTTCTGGCCTCTTGCTCGTGGTCTTCCATACGTGTATCTGAGGTAAAAAGACGATCCTTTCGTTGCCTTACAGTTCCCTTTCCAACATAAAACACTGTGCCATCAGGGTAAGCTAAAGTATAAACATAATACTTCTTTTGCCGCTCGACCGAGGGTGTTACAATTTCAGTTGCTAGCATAGAAAGCTATTTCCTTCCTTCGCTGGTATATGATGGACAGATGGAGGCTGTCCATCATATCTGGGCCTGACTAAGAAATTAATCTTCCTGCTTTTGATCGCCTTGTTGTTGCTCTAGTTTTCTGATGTACTCTTCAATGGCTTCACGGCGAAAACGCCATCTTCCACCAATTTTGAAACCAGGGAGTTCACCTCTATTGGCAAGTCGTTTAACCGTCTGCTCGTTAAGTTTTAGAAGTTTTGCCACTTCATCGGCATCAAGAATATCATCTGCCATGAGGCATGTACAAGCCTCCTTCCTATGATCTAGCTATCAAATAGTACCACAGGTAAGTGTGTTCTGGCAAATGATATCAAAGAGTATCAGAAAGTATTGACAAATATCAGTCTATCATGTATACTCATAGATGTCAAGAGGAAAAAGTGATTTGGGCTTAGAAATCTGTAGTGCGTGGTGCGTACTGTGTGAAGTGTAATGTGTCTCAGCGTGTATCATTGTAACATAATACGACATAATTATCAAATGTCGTATAGTTATGAGTAGTACTACTACATATCTTACACGAAAATCCAAATAATCGCAATACTGTAGTAGTCTATCTATAACAAATTGCTGGCAAACGTGTTGTCCCACGTCGCCAGCGGTGAGAGTTCGATCAGTTGTTAAACCCCTGTCTGGACTCTCAAGCGGGATGATACCTGCATGAGGGTCCAATGTCAAGTATGCGCAAAAGGAGACGCACATCATGTTAGATCAGATGCAGGTCACAACCGTTATCCCTTCACTGTCCGCTTTACTGGCCCATCCTGAGTTTCAGCAAGGACTTGCAGATGGGCGTAGTGAGCGATTTCTCGACAGCTATGAAGACGCTCCACTCACCGAAGAAGAGATGATTGAGGAAGTTGAGGGAAACTTGAGTCGTCGCGCCATTGAACGAGAGAAAAAACTCTGTCGTATGTATGGGTGGGAGCCATCCTCCTACCTCTACACCCTTGGATGCGTGATTGGGATCATTGACCAGGGACTTACCTACACACGTTAGTACCCTCAGCAATTAGACAAAAGGAGAGCGGCATCATGCAACTGACAGAACAGCACGTCATTGATCGTAGCGACCCACGTTTTGCCGTGATTGATGATGCCGCCTTCAAGTCGAAGAACCTCTACAATGCTGCTTTGTACGAGATGCGACAGGCGTTTATCCATCACGGCATCTCTCTTTCCTATGAAGAGATGGATAAGCTGATGCAGTCCCATGAAGCGTACAAAGCCCTTCCGGCAAAGGTGTCACAGCAGGTCCTCAAGCAACTGGCCCAGGCATGGAAAGCGTTCTTTGAGGCAAAAGCGTCCTACGAAGAGGACCCGTCTAAATTCACCGGACGACCACGATTGCCCAAATACAAGCACAAGCAAGATGGCCGCAACCTCCTGGTCTACACCATGCAGGCCATTAGTCAAGGCAGGAAGGGTTTGAGACGAGGCATCATCAAACCCTCACAGCTTGCCATCAGCATCAAGACTAAACAGAACCCGACAACCATCAATCAGGTTCGCATCGTGCCGCGAAAAGGGTTCTATGTAGCTGAAGTTGTCTACGAAAAAACCGTGAAACAGGCACCTATCAACCCCGAGTACTACGCTGGCATAGACATTGGCATGAATAATCTGGTTGCGCTAACCTCAAACAAACCCGCTTTTCAAGCGGTCATTGTTAACGGGCGTCCAGTGAAGAGCATAAACCAATTCTACAATAAGCGCAAAGCAGTATTACAGAAACAGCTTGGACATACGGGCACAACCAGGCGCATGGAGCGTATGACGAACAAGCGAAACAGGCGCATCGATCATTATATGCATACTGCCAGTAAGCGGATTATTGACGTGCTGGTGAAAGAGGGGATAGGCGTGTTATGCATCGGGAAGAATGATGCCTGGAAGCAGGGCGTCAACATGGGCAAGCGCAACAATCAGCAATTCGTGCAAATCCCACATGCTCGTTTCATATCAATGCTCACTTACAAGGCGGGACTGGTAGGTATCACAGTCAAGATCACAGAAGAGTCCTACACCAGTAAAGCCAGTCTTCTAGATCGTGATCCTCTTCCAGTGTGCTCGCCAGACGATAAGACGAAGCACACGTTTAGCGGCAAGCGGATTGAGCGAGGGTTGTATCGTGCATCTGATGGAAGACTCATCAATGCCGACATCAACGGTGCAGGCAACACCATCAGAAAAGTAGCCCCTGATGCCTTTGGGTCGGAGGGGGTAGAGGATGGTAAGGGGGGGTGCTTGCATCCCTGGTAGTCCATCCGGTACGGATTGTCGTTCCCGTACGAACCCAGAAAGCAAGCGGTCACTAGATCGCAATGGTTTTTGGAACTATAATAGTAGATGTTATTGTATCTACAGAGTGTCCAGAAAGCGAGTCAATTTTATGAGTCAAGCTACTCCTCCCTCTGGTAAAAACATCCCAACCCGCACTCGCCATACGTTTTTTGCTGCACGCTATAATCGCAACTCTAGCAGCAAAATGGAACGAGACCTTATGAGACCTCTGCGCAGAGAGATGGTGGGCAAGGCGTATGGTGTCGTCATTGAGATCGGTGCTGGCACTGGATTAAACTTCGAGTTCTATGAACCCGGGCAGGTTGAACACGTCGAAGCGACAGACCTGGATAGCGCAATGTTGGATTATGCGCGGGAAAATCGCCAGAGCGCCAGAGTCCCGATAACGGTCACGCAGGCTCCGGCAGAGATGCTTCCTTTTGCAGATGCTACATTTGATTGTGCAGTAAGCACACTCGTCTTCTGTTCCGTCAGCGACCAGGTGCAAGGGCTGGCCGAGATTAAACGTGTGCTCAAACCGGGTGGGACTTTGCTTATGATAGAGCATGTGCGCTCTAAAAGGAGGATAGTGGCAGGATTACAGGATATTGTAACGCCGATAACAAAACGCATACTGGGCAACTGCCACTGGAATCGGGATACGGTGCGTAATATTATCGATGCGGGTTTTAAGATGACAGAGCTGCGGAATCTGAAAAGAACAACGTTGCCGATGGTGCTGGTGGAAGCAAGAAGCATGTAGAAACACTACAAAACAAAGAAATACACGGAGAAATCGAATTATACAACTCCAAACCCCATCTTCCGTATATATTACAGAATTGAATGTTTTCAATAAATTAGTTTCTGGCATTTAACGTTCGGCACATCCTGCGGGTACCCGACACACGCAAGGTATGCCACTACGGGATAAGAAGATTTTAAGAAGCATTGCTCACAATCATAGAAAGAGAGTCATCTAAGATGTGGAATGGATATCAACCATATAGACGGAGTGGGATCCGGTTTTTCCCTCATATCATCCCAATAGCGTTTCCATTGATCTTCCCATTAGGTATTGGGCTGGTCTTCTGGCTGTCCCATGCGCTGTTCTCGATAATCGGGGTTCTGATTTTTGTTGCCGCGATCTTTTTTATCGTGCGGCTGATTCAGTTGGGAAGCCCCCAGGCTGCATGGGATTCGATGAAAGGCACAGGCAATCAGTGGCAGCAGAAGTTCACTACACAGCGGCAGCAGCAGCCACCGTACTACCAGCCGTCAGCGCCTGCCGGGCAGGAGCAGCCACAACAGCCATATGGACAGGGCTACCAGGCTGGACAGCAGCCCTACTACCAGCCAACGCCGCAAGCGGGACAGGAGCAGCCCTACTATCGCCCGACGCAGCAGGCTACTGGCTATTTTGCCGGATGACCACGAAGGTCGTCCGGCTGTATTTTTGGCCCTTTTTGGGCCTCTTCCGATGGCCTTTATTGCGAAGTCGAGCGGAGAAAGTGTTTATCTCTGGTTGTCTTTGTCTCATGTGTACGGTGTGGTCGGTGTCAGTTTTAGTGTCAAAAGTAGGGGAATAAAAAACACCTGGAAGATGCAGCTAGAGCCGCCTTCCAGGTGTTTTTTATTCGCGTCTTTCAGGGAGCCGTGCAAGAATTTGGGTAAGCAGTGTCGTCTGTCCATCAAATTTTGTTTCCAATCGATCAAGGCGTTGCTCTATGGTATTGAGACGGTTATCTACTGTTTCCAGGCGGCTATCTATAATTTCTAAGCGTTCAACAATCCTTTTTATGTCTTGCCCCTGGTGCCGCATGACTCCTACAGCGGTCTTCAGAAAGACTGAACCATGTGACAAAATAAGGACATGCGAGCATACTCTCAAGACTTACGGCACCGTATTTTGCGCGCGGTTGATCAGGGACAGCCGCGTGCAGAGATTATGAAAACCTTTGCTGTGTCCCGCTCCACAATCAAACGCTATCTCAAGTTAAGACGCGAGACCGGCGATGTGAAACCTAAGGCCATTCCAGGTCGTCCATCAAAGAAAGGATCTGCTTTGCAGGCGGGACTGCTCCCGCAACTCGAAGCGCACCCCGATGCGACCCTTGTCGAGCATTGCCAGTTGTGGGAAGCCATGCACGGCATCCAGGTTAGCTCCGCGACCATGAGTCGTGCGATGAAGCGCCTGAGCTGGACTCGGAAGAAAAAGACACTGCGAGCGAGTGAGCAGAATGAAGCCGACCGTGCCGCCTGGCGGGAGCAAGCCAAACGACTTCCTACAAGCAAACTGCTGTTCATTGATGAATGTGGCTCGAACATTGCCTTAACCCGCCTGTACGCTCGATCTCCGAGAGGGGAACGAGCCTATGGTGCGGTTCCACGCAATAGACGTGCCAATATCACGCTCCTGGCTTCGCTCTCGCTTCAGGGGATGGGTGAAGCCTTCATCCTGGAAGGCTCGGCAGATAGCACCGTGTTTGAACTCTACGTCGAACAGATTCTGGCTCCCAGTTTACACCCTGGACAAATTGTCATCCTGGACAATTTGAACACGCATACCGGAGAAAAGGTGCGACATGCCATCGAAGCACAGGGATGCCAGCTCCTGTTTCTGCCATCCTACTCTCCAGATTTGTCGCCGATTGAGGAGGCATTCTCCAAACTCAAAGCCGTGTTACGCCGGGTGGGAGCACGCACTCCAGAAGCCTTGCAAGAGGCGATCGGTCAGGCACTTCTGACCATTACTGCCCAGGATGCTCTGGGATGGTTTACGCATTGTGGGTATCGTTCAGACCCTCCTCTGTCTTCCCCAGCGGAAGGATCTTGTAGGTGAGAAAGCTTCCTGGCGAGATCTGATCATCGTCGTAGTAGAACAGCGCCAGGTGCCGAGCAATCGCTCGGAAAGCCACGTTCCGGCTTTCGAGTTCGGCGATCATTGCCTGATAGACCGAGGTGGAGGCGCCCCCCAGGGCGATTGTCAGATGAAAGTGATAGCCT
>WNFY01000760.1_pt1 | contig 41697 bp, 37 predicted proteins | sample 5400091 | NCBI WGS metagenome assembly WNFY01 (sample SAMN13153364, study PRJNA577476) | soil metagenome | isolation source: 60 cm soil or saprolite under grassland replicate 1 | place: USA:California | collected 2016-06-15 | reverse complement strand
AGTTAGATAACCTCAAAAGAAGTAGCCTTTATAAAATCGCAAATGAAGCGTTGTTAAGAGAAACCGATGAGAAAAACTGATTCGGTCGAATTCAAAACCTCTGTCCAATTTTCTCGGTCCCAAACGTCCCAATCCCATTCAACCGGAACGCGAACACCACCCGGTTTTCTTTTCGCACGCCCACGTTGAAGGTGAAGTCCTGGACGGTAACCGCGCAGCAGTTCCACGCGTAACCGATCGTGGTGGTTGAGCTGATTAGCGAGCGATTGCCCGCGAACGGATGCTTCTGGAAGTCGAAGAACAACGATGTCCCGCCAAACAATCCTTTTTCATGATTGCCGACAAAAATCTGAGGACTCCATTGCGACCCCCGTAACGTCCCCGGTTCTTTTCCGTTTGCCAAAGCAAACTTCGCCAGGCTCGGCACCAGGTCGATAGCCCGCGTGTAATAAAATGTCGAAAAGGCCTGGACGATCGATCGCCGGATCTCGAAAGTTGTGGCCATGGCGCGCAAGCCGCCGCCGTGCGAATCGATGTCTCCGCGAAATTCAGCAGAGAGACTGCGGTTCGGCCGGTAACGAACTTCGATATTGATCGGCGAGAACCGGCGCGGCGCTCCGCCATAGCTAAAGCCTGAAAAGGTATCGATCGGATAGAACTGATTGCGCTGTCCCGGTTTGAGCGCCCCGCCAAATGTCGGATCAAGAAAATACTTCCCGCGAATCATGATCGTCAGCGCTTCGTAAGGCTGCCGCGAAAGCGTGCCCTTCTTTCCCGCGGTTTCCCGCGCCGCTTCCCGCCTTGCCTTGCCGGTCACAGTTTCAGTTGATCGGCGAGTAAAGAAGCGATTCGCCAGGCCAAACTCGACCTCGTTCGTATTGGCAACCGCGTCGACATAATCAAAGCGAATGATGCGATCAAAGTTATCCAGCCCTCCGATGCGCCGGTAAATCACGTATGGCTCGATCACGTGACGAAATGTGACCGAACCGTCCGAGCGATGAAAGTTCCGGGCCAGCGCCGGAGGCCGCAACTCGAGTTCTAACTCGCCATAGCCCCGCACTACGTCGCGACTCAGGATCAATTTCGTCACTGGATCGATGGAATTTGAGTAGTAGGTGGCGCGCCCGCCCAGGGTCGTGGTCAACGTCCACCCGTCAAAGTCCAGCGGAATCTCCAGCTGCGGATGAAAATCAAAGCGCTGCACGACCGACGGTGTGATGATTGGATCTCGTCCGGCCTGCGCGCGAAATGCCGCAAGGTCGTCGGTCGTTTCTTTGCGGCTGACACCTTCAAGGCCGCTTTCGAATGAAAAATAGATCGGAAACTTCTCTAAGAAGGCAAAAGGGGAAGGACGTTTGTCGAGCGTGATACTCGGCAGCTCACGGATGCGGATGCGTGAATTCAAAAGCGAAGTAACCTGCGAGTTCATGCGATAGTTGAAACTGTAATCGTGATAATTCTTGGTGATAAAAACCAGCGAGCGCTCCTCGGGCGAGATGGCCTGCTGGATTGAGTCTGAGAAAACCTGGCGGAATGCGAGGTTCGAAGTCACATTCACGTCCGCAACCGCCAGAAAGCCATTCGGAAAATAATGAACGCCGTGGACATAAAAGCTCGATCCGCCCTGATCCGGATGCTGTGCATCTTTCTTCGGTCCAAAGATCCGGTCCTTAACGGTAAAGAAGCCCGCATTCAGAAACGATCGTGAGTTTGCGCGCGTGCGCAATTCGCCGCCAAATCCCAAGCCCCGCTTGCTGTAAATATCACCGCGCAGCGTCAAATCGGCCGACCGGCCGAGGGTTAGGAAATATCCTTCCGAGAAGCGCGCACCTTTGGCGCCCGAACCGCCGAACGTCGGAGTCAATAAACCGGAGGATCGATCCTGGCGCTTCAGCGAGATGGAAGCGTAGGGCGTATACAGAATCGGAATTTTTTTGACGCGAAATACGGGCGAGATGATCCGCGCGCGATCGCCGGTTTTGATTTTCACTCGCTTAGCGTGAAAGCTCCACTTGGGAACTTCCTCTTCACAAGCGGTGATGTCCACGTTTTCGCCGATGATTGTGTCCAGGCTGACGCGCTCAATCCGATCGGCCGTGAAATAAAGACGGGTTCCATCCTGGGTCCGGTTCGTAAAGCCCGTTGAGTTAATGAAAAATCCCGTCTTGGTTTTGTAATTCCATTCAGCCCGAGAACCGGTGATCCGTTGCTGATCACCCTGATCGAAAACCACGTTTCCCTCGGCGACGACTTTATTCGTCGCGTCATAGACGGTGACTTTGTCGGCCTGCAAACGATAGGTCCCGATGCGTGCATCGACGTTGCCTTCACAAACGGATACCTGGGTCCCTTTCGGACCCGTAACAGTTTCTTTATTGCAGTTAACCACCAGCTCTTCGCCCGATTGTCCCTGTGGTCCGGCGGCCGGCAAACGGGGACGCACCGGCTGATCCTGTTGGAGAGGATTTACGTTGGGCGTATCGGTAATTGGGTTGGTGACTTTTTGCTCTACCGGGCTGGTTTGTTGCGCGCGCGCCGGCTCGGCGAAGCGAGTAAACGTGAGGCACGCGAGCGCGAGCATCAATACGAAGCGCAAGTGTTTCATTGGTACTGCGCGCAAGCGAGCAAGAATCTCCGCGGGCCATGATGCATGCGCGTGTAATCAGATCGACGGGGTCCCCGCGCGGGCAGCCCGCGTGGGGTGGTAGCGCCGGGATCAGATCATGGCGGTTCCCGTCGCGTAGCGACGGTTGAATCCGGCTCTCGTTTCATGCGTCGCTACGCGACGCGGCCAATCTTGTTGACTCTTCCCAGCCTTGAAAGACTGGTCTAAATTCATGCCAACGCTACGCGTCGAAAATACTTATTCAGAGGTTTCTGAATTTGCCGGACATTCAATCTAATTATTGAGAATGGTTGGCCTGCCGATCGCGACAGTGTTAAGCTCGCGCGCTGACTTGTCGAGGGCGCGTATCGGATTTTGCTCACCATCCATGACTCAAATCGCTAAGCGCAAAGTGCGTTTGATGCTGGTCGCCGGCGAGCCTTCGGGAGACGCGCACGCAGCGCATCTCGTCAACGAACTCCGAGAGGTCGCCCCTGACGCGCAGTTTGAATTCTTCGGGTCGACCGGCGCGCAAATGCGGGCGCAAGGCGTCGATCCAATCGTGATCGCGGATGATCTGGCGATCCTTGGGTTGGTCGAGATCGGCCGCGCCCTGCCAAAGTTCTGGAGCGCCTTTCGTCAACTCAAACATGCGGCAATTAAGCGACGACCCGACGCAGTGATTCTGGTTGACTGGCCTGATTTCAATCTGCGGCTGGCGCGAAGCCTGCATCGTCGCGGCCTGAAAATCATCTATTACATCAGTCCGCAACTTTGGGCCTGGCGCGAGTATCGCACGAGAAATATCGGGCGCGACGTCGATCTCTTGCTTTCAATCCTACCGTTTGAGAAAGACTGGTTCGCCGCGCGAGGCGTCTCGCAAGTTAAATACGTCGGCCATCCGCTCGCCGGCGAAGTGCAGGCGCGCTACGATCGCGCAGAATTCAGCCGGCGCAACGGTCTTGACTCATCGCGCCCGATCGTTGCGCTATTGCCCGGCAGCCGTCACAAAGAAGTCGTGCGCATTCTGCCGCCCATGCTCGGGGCGGCTTCGGTTATCGCCAAACAGCGCGACGACATCCAGTTTGTGGTAGTTGTTGCGCCCAACCGCGATCCTCAAGAGGCACGGGACATTATCGCGGCCAGCAAGAATGATGCTTCCGAAAATTCGCTTCGCATCGTTCATCACGAAACGCGCGAGGCCTTGTCCGCTGCTGACGCTGCGGCAGTCGCCAGTGGTACCGCCACGCTCGAAGCGGCATTGCTCGGCACGCCGCTGGTAATCGTTTACAAAGAATCGCGGATCAACTGGCATACACTGGGGCGCTTGATCACGGCCGAGCATTATGGTTTGGCGAATTTGATTGCCGGCCGGCGCCTGGTAACGGAGCTAATCCAGGATGACTTGAATGCTGAGCGTTTGGCGAAAGAGTTGTTGCTTCTGATCGAACCTGAACGAAATCGATCAATGCGCGCCGACCTTCATGAAGTTGCCGAGAAACTTGGCGAGGGTGGCGCTTCCCGCCGGGCGGCGGACGAAATTCTGAGTTTTATTCAATCTTCAAAAACTCCAAGAGGTTCTTAAATCGCATGCCACGTCGTTGGAAGAACGTTGTGATCCTTACTCTGCCGGCCATCATTGTGATTATCAGTTTGGGGATTACGTATACGATCGGTTGGCGGCCGATCATCGGCGCGAAGAAGCGCACGCTCACCGATCGAAAGTTTGAATCAAATCCGGCGCGTCTGGCGCGCGGCAAGTATCTGGTCGATAGCGTCAACGAATGCTATGGATGTCACACGGATTCCGATTGGACTAAGCGCGGCGCGCCGCCAGTTTCCGGACGGGAAGGCTCCGGTCACGTTTGGTCGACCGAGGGTCTGCCCTGGCTCGTATCTCCGAACATCACGCCCGACAAAGAAACCGGCATTGGCAACTGGAGCGATGACACGCTGGCGCGCGCGATCCGCGAAGGCATCGGGCACGATGGACGAGCGCTCTTTCCGACGATGCCTTATCCTGACTATCGGCAGATGTCGGACGAAGACCTCGGATCAATCATCGCTTACGTTCGTTCAATGCCGCCGATTCGCAATGAATTACCGACTACCAGGATGCCGTTCCCGCTCAATTTTTTTACTCAGAGCATGCCTGAGCCAATAACAGCTCCTGTCGGTCCTTCAGATCAATCAGGGCCGGCGGCGCGGGGTGCTTATCTGGCGCGCATGGGCGCGTGCGCTGATTGTCATACACCCCAGGAAGAGGAGGGCCGGCCGATTCCGGGAATGGATTACGCGGGCGGCTTTATCGTGAACGGCGCCAATGGAGAACGAATCGCTTCCTCGAACATTACGCCCGCGCCGTCAGGGATCAGCTATTACGATGAACGCACTTTTATCCAGGCAATGCGTCAGGGCAAAGTCGGTGCGCGCGAGCTGCATTCCGAGATGCCGTGGATCTTCTATGGCAGGATGAATGAAGACGACCTCAAGGCGATCTTCGCGTACTTGCAGACGCTCAAGCCCATTAAGCACCAGGTCGATAACACAGAGCCGCCGACTTTTTGCCGATTATGCAAACAAAAGCACGGACTTGGCGCGAGCAATTAATTCACGCCTTTCGCGAGTAGCTGAGTCAAACTGACCGTAAGTGTTCGATCAGAAAACGAATCGCGCTGCGGAAGATTGCATCTTTGTGATCACAACCAATCATTAATATCCAAGTGTTTTAGTTTCAATCGCAATTCTCACAGAACAGTCACATTGCTTGTTGTCCGAGCCTCCTTCGATCATTAGAATCGAATTCCCTTCACGCGGTACTCATCACCGCGAGTGCGGCCCCTAAAAGAAAATTGGAGAAGGAGAAAACCGTTCCCTTGATGTCTACAAAAATTTCCCTCGGCTTGCTTACGGCATGCTTCCTCGTCTTTTTATCCGCAACCACTTTCGCTCAATCACCAGATGCGAATTCACGGCAATCGGCCATCGCGTTCAAGTCTGACGGTTCCGAGGTTCTCGAAACTGAGTCGTTGATGCCAAATTCGGTTGAAGAGCGGCGCCCGCGCGTGTTCGCGACCGCGCCGGTCATCAGCCGGTTTGACCAGCTGTTACTTGGCGCGATTCAGACACGTCTCGGCTCGAGTTATCACTACGGCTCTACCGGGCCTAACACCTTCGATTGTTCAGGGTTTGTGTGGCGCACTTTCCAGGAGGCCGGCGCCGGTTTCACTCGCGGTCCGGCACGCTCGTATTGGGCCACCATGCCGGCGGCGACGAAGGACGAACAAAGCAAGTTCGGCACGCTGGTTTTCTTCAGCGGACTTGCTCACGTCGGCATTGTGGCGGACGGCAAGGGCTTCTATCACGCGTCCCGTCATCACGGAGTCATCTATTCACCCTTCAACGATTACTGGCTGGCGCGGATTGATGGATTTCGCCGGATACCGATGAGCGAATTGAGGCTGCCTGCCCAAATCGAAAAGAGCGTAACTTCCAAGGGTCCGCAACGCGGCACCAACATTATCGACAGCAGCCTCGGCAATCACTGATCGCTTCTTCTTTGAAATGAAAAGAGGCCGCGCGGTTTCAAAACCGGGCGGCCTCTTTTGCTGCAACTTTCAGTAGCGGTTGGCTAACTCTTGAAAACGAAACCCGGCAGGCGCGCCTTTTCCCGCTTCTCCCAAACGGCTACGATCTTCTCAATCGCAATGTGACAAATCTGATCTTCGTCGTCCTTGAGTTGCAGCACGCCGCTCTTAACCGCCACGACTTCGCCGCGAAGACTGGAAGCGCCGGAACAGACGACGTCGATCTCATGGCCAATCAATTTTGAGAGAAATTCTTCCATCAACATGGCACCGCGCGCTACCGCACACGGTCGTCTCTACAACCCGGCGCGCTACCGCGAGCGGTATTTACTCAGTCGCCGTTGCGAAAGGTAATCTGCACCAGCGGAACCACGCTGTCATCGCCCTGCTGAACGCGCTCGAACTGCAATAAATCGTAATACGCACAGCGCGGATGCGCGGGAAATTCACGACAGACTTGCGGTCGTGCATCGTAGATCGTGCACTGTCGCGTTTCGGAGTGGAGAAACTTACAGGCCTTGCCGAAAATCGGATCGGCTTTGCGGCGCAGAATGCGTTCACCGTTGTATTCAGTGGTGAATCGCTTGGCCGCTTTTTTTACATCGAGGGCGAAATGTCTGGCGATCTGTTGCAGATCTCGCTTTGTGACCTGGACTCGCTCATATATCGCGCAACAGTACGCGGGACATTCAGAACAGTCGTATTGGTTTGATTGCCTGGGTGCAGATCCCATCCCTGACTCGTCCGTTATCGCCGATGCGACTTTTGATATTCAGCCAACAATAATTCCATGAACTCCCCACGACGCTCGTAAAGTCGTTTCGGCGGGCGTGGTTTGTGTCTGGTCAAAGCATACGCTGCAATGATCGGAAGCGCCACCGTCGAATCGAGATAACACACTACCGCGTCGGGCAAGCGATCGGGATCAACTTTGCCCCACGACACCGCTTCGCCGGGTGTTGCTCCCGAAAGTCCGCCGGTGTCCGGGCGCGCATCGGTGATTTGGAGAAAGTAATCATGACCGCGCTCGTCGATGCCGAGGACTTCCTGAATCTGCGGCTCAGTTTGCAGCGCAAAATTTTTCGGCGAACCGCCCCCGAGGATGAAAATGGCGGAGCGGCCGGGTTTGAGAGCTGCACCCTCCCTCACGGTCGGGTTTCTGACGGCACCCTCCCTGACGGTCGGGTTTCTGCCGTGAATGAGCCCGCGTTTTGCGGCCAGGACAATCGCCGCGGTCTCATTCACATCAAGCGACGGATCAAAAGCCAGCTTGTTGCCCTGCAAACTTTTCGCCGCAACGTTCATGCCGATGGACGAATCGCCCGGAGACGAAGTGTAAAGCGGCACCGCATACTTGTGAGCCGCCGCCAGCAAAGATTTGTTCTTCAAACCCAGCTTGCGCTCGCGTTCCAGCACATAACGTCCGGCCAGGTAATGAAATTCAGCCGTCGACATCGGTCGTTGGAATTCAGGTCCTTCGATTAAGCGCCGGAAGAACTCGTCGGTATCGAGCAATACGGAATAATCGAAGAAGATGTCATAGATGCGCACGACCTGCTCGTCGCGCAGCACGATGTCGGAAGTCTGCGCGTTGCCCTCATGCATCGACAGGCCAATGCCAAAGTGCGTGTCGTGATAAAAGTTGGCGCCGGTCGAGATGATCCAATCGATAAAGCCTGCCTTAATCAACGGAATCAATGCGGAAATGCCCAGCCCTGCCGGGGTCAGCGCGCCCGTTAAAGTCACGCCGACAGTAACATCAGGCTCAAGCATTTTCCGGGTGAACAGCTGGCAGGCCTCGCGCAATCGCGCCGCATTGTAGGCAATGAAAGCATTGTCAACGAGATCGGCGACTCTGGTCTTGCCGGTGATCGGAGCCGGATCGATGCGGCGGCCTTGCAGGAATTTGCTTCGCTTTTTTGCCAGGGCTCTCCGGAAGAATTATTCAAGTTGATGGAGCAAAGTGTGAAGCAGAATAGTCGGCGAGTAGAGGTGGGTTGTCAACTGCTTTGTTTCCTTCCGCCTGTGACAGGCGATCGCGCGGCGTACGCCTTACTCATTTCTTCTCCAAAAGCGAAGAGGACGCGAAACTGTTCCCGGCACGCGCCCCGTCCGCCAGGCGTTCGAGGCATGCGCGACATAGACAATTGCGATATCGCGTCCTTAACTCGGCACGCGTTTCATCGCTCAACTTGATTTCTGAGCACCAGCAACCGGACAGGGACGCACCGCAGGTAAACGGGCCGCCACAAGCTTCGCAGACCGTGGCTTCACGTAATCGCGGAAAGACTGTTCGCAACAACGCGCTAAGTTTCATGTCAACCTTTGGCAGAGGCGGCGCCGTTGGGCGTGCCGGCTTCGGCGCGCTTCACGCGTAATCGGCCAATGCGTTTTTTATCGGCCTCTAAGATTTCTACGTCCAGCCCGCGAAAACTTAATTTTTCCCCGGTGTGCGGCACGCTGCCTTTCTCGGCAATCACCAGTCCGGCAATCGTTGTGAAGTCGTCGGCTTCGATCTCCAGGTCAAACAGGTCTTCGATCTTCCCGATCTCAGTTCCACCGACTACTTCGTAAGCGCCGCCGCTCGAGGCGACGATCTCTTCCAGGTCCTCGCCACTGATGTCCTCGTCTTCAATTTCCCCGACCAGTTCTTCCAGGATGTCTTCCACGGTTACCAGTCCGGCCACGCCGCCGTATTCGTCGATCACGATTGCCATGTAAGCATGCGCCTTTTGCATTTCTTCCAGCAGTTTCGCCACCGGCTTGGTTTCCGGCACGCAGTAAACCGCACGGATGAGCGACGTGATCGGGCTATCGGCCTGGTTGGCGGACCAACTGTGCAGGAGGTCTCGCACGTAGATGAACCCCTCGATGTTGTCCATCTGCTCGCGATACACGGGCAGGCGCGAATGTCTGGTCTCAATCATCAGGTTGCGCGCTTCCCGCACCGTGGCGGTATGCGGCAGGGCCACGATCTCGGTTCGGGGGGTCATCACTTCGCCGACAGTCGTGTCGCCAAACTCGATTGCCGACTGGATCAGCTCGCGTTCTTCTTCTTCAATGATTCCCTCGGCTTCCCCCACGTCCATCAGGGCTTCAATGTCGTCGCCTTCATCTTCTTCGGTTTCGGTGGTTAGCGCACCTTCGAGTTCTTCCTGGCGTCTCAGACGGTCGAACGAGCGATGCCAGGGCTCGACGGCAAATGCCAGCAGTCGATAAAACGGACGCAGCACCGGTAATAGAAAAAGCAGCTTGCTTTCGGGATTACGGAGAGCGATGAGCCGGGGAATAAATTGACGAAAGATTCCCGCGAGGATGAGCGCGACGCCCAGCGAGATAAAGAGAGCCAAAACGTTTCCCGGTAACCACTGAATCGAAACGTAAGTGACCAGTACCGTGAAGGCGACGAGAAAAAGTTGAATCGCCGCGGAAAGCGTAAAACTAAAATGCGATCGATTTTCGAGAATTTCCCGAAGAAAAGGCGTCGACTTCGAGTCGGGATGCTCTTCGGCTTCAGCCGCCAGGCGCCGCAGGCCAACATCGCTTAATTGACGAAAAGCCGCGTCTACCGTTGCCAGAAATGTCAGGACAAAGATTAGAAGTAAGGTTATGGCTAGTTCGATTTCCATTGAGTTAGCAGGACGGTGAACAATCGACGAGGGACCCTGAGTCCCGCATTCTCTGGTCACTGATCTATCGTCTCGTCAAATTATATTCCAAGCCGGCGACGAAGGCGGAGTTCGAGGCGATTCATTTCGCCCTGATCAGTTTCGTGGTCATAACCGCAAAGGTGCAGCAAACCATGGAGAATCAACTGCTTAACTTCACCTGCAAAACTGTGGCCGGCCTCTTTGGCCTGGGCTGCCGCGCGATCGACAGAGATTACCACGTCGCCCAGATTCGATTTGTTTTCGGCTTCAAACGCCGCAGGATTAGTTGGAAAAGACAAGACATCGGTCGCATAGTCTTTTTTGCGATAGCTGCGATTGAGCTCTTTGATCTTCCGGTCAGAGACAAACACAATTGTCGCGTCGCGATGATCGGCGCCCATCGCCTTCAGTGCTGCCTCGCCGAACTGGTGCCACTGCCGCGTATTAATCTTGCGCGTGCGCTGGCGATTGATAACTTCAATCATTGCCGATTGCCAATTGCCGATTGTGGCGTCTGGATCCGAATGATTCTTGCGCTTAATTGACGTCGAGTGATTTTCGCAGTCGGCAATCGGAAATCAGAAATCTGCAATGGCTCATATCTCGCTTTTCTTCGTGTGCGTTTCGTAAGCCTTGATTATCATCTGCACGAGTTTGTGACGGACAACGTCCTTGTCGCTGAAGTAGATGAATTCGATTCCTTCGATATTCGCGAGCACGCGTTCAGCTTCGACCAAACCGCTCCGCTTTCCCGTGGGCAAATCAATTTGGGTGACATCCCCGGTGATCACTGCTTTCGATCCAAAACCGATCCGCGTCAGAAACATTTTCATTTGCTCACTGGTGGTATTCTGCGCCTCGTCCAGGATCACGAAGGCGTCCGACAGGGTGCGCCCTCGCATGAATGCCAGGGGCGCGATTTCGATCACCCGCTTTTCCAGCAGGCGCGTGACCCGCTCGTAATCGACGAGATCAAATAGCGCGTCGTATAGCGGCCGCAGGTACGGGTCAACTTTCTCCTGGAGATCGCCGGGCAAAAAGCCCAGCCGTTCTCCGGCTTCCACCGCCGGCCGCGCCAGCACGATTCGATTTACCTGCTTTTGCATCAAGGCTTGTACGGCCATGGCGACGCCGAGATAGGTCTTGCCCGTCCCCGCGGGTCCGATGCCTAAGACGATGTCCCGTTCTTGGATTGCTTCCACGTACTTACGCTGCATAGCCGACTTTGGCGCGACTTGTTTCTTGCCTGCGGGACTGAATCGCGACTTGGTGAAGTAGTCGCGCAGGCTGTACGCTCGATCCTCGGCGATCTGGGTGAAGGCTTCACGCAGCTCGCGGTCGGTGAATTGCTTCCCTTCGGCAAACAGTTGGGCAAAATCGTCCAGGATTCGCTCGGCCGTCGCCACATCATCCGCCTCGCCATTGACCGTGATGCTGTGTCCGCGCGCGTTAACCGTCACATCCAGCAATGACTCGAGTAACTTGATGTTTTGATCGTGGACGCCGAACAGCGTTTCCAAACCTCTGGGTGGAAGCTCAATTTGCTTCAAAGGTTAAAGGTATCTCCTTTTGAGTGCGAAAGGTTGACAGGCGATAGGGGTTTGGATGGTCGAGTGCGGAGAAAACCTGCATGCATAAGTACAACTCGGACGCTACTACAGGCAATGTGAGGTGTCAACGACTGACATGTCGGGAGCTCGTTCTTCTGAAAGATCCCGGTGTCTTAGCGCATTTTGCCTAGCAGCCAGGTCTTGAGAATACCGGGGCGCGCATTGTCAACCGAGAAGTAGTCCTGTACCAACTGATTGTACAATCGTGCACGCTCGGCCGTTCGCAGTTCAGAGTTCAACGGCATTCGACCGCCTTTCACGAACGAGCTAATCAGAGTTTTATCCATCGGCCAGTTCAATGACCCCAATCGGTTTGGCCGGTGACATGACGCACACGTTACGGTCTTGAAGGTGTCTTCCGCGCCGCCGAACGAAGCGCGGCGAAACAGTTCGCTGTCGTCGTCGCGCAGGGACCCGAGTCCGGGACCAAACTTGCTGGGGTCCAGATATCCACCAAAGCGCGCCGGCCCGTAGCTGCGAAAACGTTCATTTACTGTTTCAACTAAAGGTTGCTCGTCACGACTGACGCTGCCGGCCTCCGGAAAAATCGGTAACACACCGCTCTTGTGACATGAGACACAGTTGTCGTCATCTTCGCCCAGTTCCCAGCGGCCCTTGATGGTGATTGGGCCATTGCGATGATAAGTCCGGTAGAAATCTTTGAAATAAACGTTCGTGGTTTGTTCAGTGGCGCGCAGGACTGCAACCACTGAGATGTTGCGCACCGACTTTGGTTTGCGCGGATCGGCAATTCCGAACTGAACCCACTTTTCCGGCACCTGCTGGGCTCGGTTTTCCGGCACGATAATCAAAAGACGGCGGTGGCTGCCCGGGTTATCGGGCGTGCCCAGGTGTCGCGACGTATAGCTGAAGAAAATTAGTTTTTCGTCAGGCGTTCGGCTCGTATTCATTTCGCGTAGCAACGCCTTGGCTTGCGACAGATTTTCGGAGCGGCTAACGGCCCGAAGAAACTGCGGAGTCAGGAGAAAGTCAGGAATGGCTGTGTATTGGCTTGTCTCAGCGAAGTATTGTTTGTCGGTAACTTCAAACCCAAGCTGATGATCATCCTTCAGCGCGAGCGAGAGAAGTCTCAGATACTCGTTGAATTCGGGATAACGTCGAACGAAATCACGATCGACAGTCAGACGACAGCGATCCAGCGTGGTAGCGATGCTATCAACCACGCGCTCGTACCGTTCGCGTCGATCGTCATTTTCGTAAGCCATGCGTGCCGCGCTAACCAGAGCATCGACTCGGGCAACTATCCACACATCCTCCTGATGCGCGGTGTGGGGGCAAGGCGCCGCCGAAAGGTTCGCCGCCGTGAGAACTGAACACAACATGAAGCCGCCGGCGTACTTAACAAGCCTGGTAACGTTTTTGGCGTTCATTCTTCCTCGAGTCCCGCGCCTACCCGAAACGTATGTCCATCAGGATGTCGAAGGTGAAACTCGCGCACGCTCCACGGTTCGTCGGTAGGCGGCATCGTGACCGTCGCTCCCTGCTCGAGGGCGAGCTGATAAGCCGCATCGACCTCAGCCAGCGATTCCAGCCACCAGCTCATCCAGACACCGCCGGCTTCGTCGTCGCCCGCGAACTGGGGCATTGGGCCGCCGCGAGATCCCTGGCAGTTTTGGCAAAGGAAGATTTCCGACTTGCCGCTGCGCACGGCGCCAAAGCTCGGCGGCTCGCCCCAGTCCCAAACCTTCTCCCAGCCGAGTTTCGTAAACCACGCAAAGCTCTCTTCAATGTTTGAAACGTTCAGGATCGGAGTCAGGCCTTGAACTTTCATGGTAATCAACCTCCGCGATACGGGTGAAATGCCAGATGAAAAATATCCAATGAAGATGGAAATGATCAGATTTCCATCAAGTCCCTGCCGACGATAATTCGTCCTTTGAAGTTCTTGCGCACGCCTGCTGCCCACTCCTCGTCAGTAATGGAAGGATCGTCGCCGGGAACGAAATGCGAAAGCACGAGCGTCTTAACTTCTGCCTGTGAAGCGATTCTTCCCACATCCTCGGGCAAAGTGTGAGCTGCCATCAAGTGCTCGCGCAACCTCTTCGCATTCGGCAATCGGCTGATCAATTTTTCAATACCGGGCAAATACATTACCTCATGAATGAGTATATCGGCGCCTTTGGCGAATTCGGCCAGCTCTGGAGCATAGGCAGTATCACCGGAAATCACGACTGAACGATCCTGCGCGTCGAAGCGGTACGCGTATGCTTCAGTAATGGGAGGATGGCGGACCCGACAGCTGCTGACCTTCACATCCTGGTTCTGCATGACCAGCCCGGGCTTCTTGAATTCGTGAACTGTAATCAATTTGCGCGGATCCGGACGGCCTTCATCGACAATGCGGGTGTCGATATCAAACTTCTGGTAACTAAAAAAATCCTCCATCATCTTTTGCAGACCAGCAGGTCCGTAAGCATCGACCCGAACCGGCTGGCCGGTAATCCACGCGTTATAAAACAAGGCGCCGTATTCAAGATTATGATCCGAATGGTGATGAGTGATGAAGACATAGCGAAGTCGGTTAAGCGCCACACCTGCCGCCAGAAGTTGCCGCGAAGTGCCATACCCGCAGTCGATCAGGTACGGAACATTATTGATCAGTATGAGCGTTGAAGGATTACTGCGGCCCGCTTCGCCCACGCGCGGACCGCCTTTGGTGCCGAGAAGAATTATGCGGGTTCGATTCCGGTTTGCCTGGCCGTACACGCCTAATGTGTGAAGCAGTGCATAAGAAGCGGCAAAGCTTCCGGCGCTCTTGAGAAAATGTCGGCGATTAGATGACATTGATCAATGTTCAAGTCCCCGCGTCTGCGATAACCAGCTCCATTAGATCCGCACGAACGGCGAAGCCGTAACGCTCGTACAGTGAGCGACTCTTGTCCGTCGGCCACAAAATCACCACATGCACGTGGGAAGCTTTACACCAATCGAGCGTGGTTTTTAATAAACGCGATCCGACTCCTTGTCCGCGGGCCGTTTCCTGGATGTAAAAATTCGTTATGTAAGCGTGATGTTCAGGTTCAGATCTGGGGTTCGGAATCTTCTCGACGAGTTGCAGCCATAAGTTACCAATCAGTTGACCATCTGATTCAGCTACCCAGCAGTGCCAAAAACTTCCTTCTCTCAAATGCGCTTTCATCCACGCTCGGCAGCGGGCCAGGAACTCTGATTGCGGCTCAGTCACTATGCCGGTACTCGCGCGCAGCGCGTAGCGCAATTCAGCCAGGACAGGAACATCGGCATCATTAGCCACACGGATGTTAGTGCTTGGCGGGCTCGCACTCACTTCGCTAATCGGCGTCATCATTTTCGGAGTGCGCCGGCAGAGCAAAGCGACGACGGCGCTATGCTTCGCACCCTCACCCTAACCCTCTCCAATGGGAGAGGGAATACAATCCAAAGCGGTGTCTCCCGATGAATCGGGATTGCCACCGCACTGAATCGCAATCCGCGGATTCACTTCCTTTTCGAAACATACTCGCCCGAGGGATCGATCTGCTTCATCGCCGTGATCTGTCCATTCTCTTCAACGAATTCAATTACGACATCGGCGAACTCAGGGATCCGGAACTTGAGCCCTTTGTAAGGCACCAGCTTTTGATCGGGCGCGCCGATGCGCACGACATAGAGGCCGAGCCCCGGTTTCCATACCACCTGAAACTTGGCGCCGGTTGCTGTTTCATACGTTCCGGCGATGCGCGCCGCGGTTGCTTCGTCGAGTCTGGCCGGCCGGCGCACAAACGTCGCTTCAGCTTCATCCAGTGACATCGTCGCTCGATCAATGTCGCCTTGCGGGTTCGTTGAAAAGTTCACGGACCACTTGCCGTCCTGTTCGTCGTCAGGCGTATCGAAGCGATCGTAATGAAAATGCGTCAAAGGCATTTTGATCTTGTGAAACTCAAACTGAAGTTGATTGTCCTTCATGCCGATTTTCAACATGCCGTACGCAGGGTGCTCGTACTCGCCGACATAATCCGCGAGCGCATGCGACGGCCTGGTATTCATGATGCGGCCAAAGCCGGCCTTGCTGCGCGCCTCCATGCCGGCTTTCTTGTTCTTCAATCGGATGTCGAGCAGGCGATCGGTCCACGGCGTCGGCTCCATCCCCAACAGACGCTCGTAAACGTTGTAACTGATCGGATTGTAAAGAGGAGCGATGTGATTGCCGATCACAAACACGATGACGCCGATGTGCTCGTTCGGCATGAATGAAATCTGCGAGTGAAAGCCGGGCAGGTCGCCGCCGTGGAAAGCGATCAGATGACCCCGATACGAAGCTGTCCAGCGGCCCATCCCGTAAGCCTGATTCAAAACTTCCCACCAGCCACGCACCTGGCCGGCCGCATTCGGCAAAGCGATCGCCGGCTCGAGCGTGGCCTGCAGAACTTTCGACGGCAGCACCTGTTTGCCGTTGTACTGGCCGTTGTTCATCAAAGCGATCAGCCAATGCGACATGTCTTCAATATTGGAAATGATCGCGCCGGCCGCAGCCAGTCCCTCCGTATCTTCGTAATAAGGAATTTTGTAAAGCTCCATCGAGTCGCGCTTCTCAGTAAACGGCACGCCGTAGTCCGGCTGCTTCAACATGTCTGAGATTGAATACACGGTGTGATTCATTTCCAGCGGCTGCAGGATCTTTTCCCGTACGAACTGACCCCATGGTTTACCCGATTGCAGTTGAATCGTGTAGCCAACGCCGGCGTACATCATGTTGTTGTAAAGGAACAATTGCCGCGGCTGTTCTTTTGGTTCGAGATAACGCAGCCGCTCGAAAAGCTCCTTCGTCGAATAGTCTGATTTGTACCAGATGGAATCATGCCGCGTGATGCCGGTGCGATGCGACAGCATGTCGCGCAGGGTGATCGTATTGTTCAGATAGTTATTGTAAAAATTGACTGTCGGTACCGATTCGCGAATCGGCTGATCCCAGGTCAGCCTTCCTTCTTCGACCAGGAACCCGGCCGCCACGGCCGTGAACAGCTTGGTGTTCGAGGCGATGGGAAACATTGTGTTCGCGGTGATCGGCAATTTCTTTTCATAGTCGCGATAGCCATAGCCTTTGGCGAATACCAGCTTGTCCGAAACGATAATGCCCACGCCGATGCCCGGCGCATTCCAGTCTTTCAAAGTCTTCTCCATGAAGGCGTCAAAACCGGCCAGGCGTTGGGTTACGTCGATCGTCGGCGCCGTTCCGTTTTGCGCGCGAATTGAGGTGCAGAGCCCAAAGGCAATCAGGGTCAGCCCGAGAGTGACCCGTGCGAGTCTTGAGATTAGACGGTATTGAGATGAATTCATGATGTCCTCCAGTTAACGCATTTAGTGCGGAGATTAGATAATGCGTCTCCGGAATAGAGTCAAGGAATTTGTCGGTAATCGTGGGCGCAGCGTAGCGACCTGGCATGCTCGCGGAATGAGTCAAAGCAAAAAATAAAGGCGACCTCGGTAACGAGATCGCCTTTTGTTTTCGCGCCTTCCGGGCTCACGACCGGAAGCGGGGTCAGTGGCTATGCTTCAAGAGCAAGCCGGGGGAGACCTACATCTTGGTCACTTTTTCAGCCTGAGGTCCTTTCGGTCCCTGCGTCACTTCAAACTCGACTTCCTGGCCCTCTTCGAGGGTCTTGAAGCCATCACCTTGAATGGCGCTGTAATGAACAAAGATGTCCGAAGAGCCGGGCTGCTCAATGAAGCCATAGCCCTTCGAGTTATTGAACCACTTGACCTTGCCGGTTATTCTCGACATAACTAACGAATCCTCCTAAACAATCAGTGAAACTGGCCCAGTAGCATAGGCCTTAGCCTGTGATCTTTCCGCGGACCTAATCGAAATTCACATCACAGACTAAGGTCTATGCTACTTTGCCTGGGTTAATGCTGTGAGCCGGACGCGCTTTGAAATTGGCGTGAACGGAAACACAACGAACAAAGTGACGCGGAATCGCAGGGATGCGATAACGTCGTGCACCAACTTACCGGGGGGAAAACTAAAACTCATTCATTTGTCGCGCTTGCAAATCGAAATGCCGAAGACCACTTGGCGTGCAGGTCGAGCACTGATTGAAAACGTCGGCGCATGCTAAACGATGCCGTTTCGGGCTGTCAAGAGAAAAGGCACTGAGGGCCCAAAATCCACACAATTTCAGCATTTCCGGCGCACTTGCTGTATTTCTGGCTACCACGTTCAGGCCGCCCGTCGCAATCCGGCCGATGCGTTCTTGATATCCATTTCCTTGAAGATATAGCCCGCGCCACCGAATTTGTCAGTTACAAAGAGGACGTAACGAATATCAACCGCGATGGCCCGACCCTTGGCGTCGTTGTAAAAGAAATCGTTCCCGAGCCCTTCGTAGTTCCCGTCGAAAATAATCCCGACCTGTTCGCCGCGGCCATTCATGATCGGCGAGCCCGAGTTGCCGCCGATGATGTCCGTAGTGGAAAGAAAATCGACGGGCACATTTCTTCCATCCGACGTTGCGTACGGGCCAAAGTCATGTGTTCGGTAAAGCTGCTTGAGTTTCTCAGGCACGTCGAATGGCTCACGACCGGTATCTTTTTCGATCACCCCTGAGAGATTGGTGAATGGTTGATACACAGCGGCATCGTGGGGCACGTAACCCTTTACTTCGCCGTAGGTGAATCGCAGCGTCCGATTAGCGTCCGGGTAAGGTTTGGTTCCGTGCATTTCGGTCATGCCCTGCACGAGCAGAGGCCGCCAGCGGCCCACTTCGGTATTGAAGGCGCGCGTGCGTGCGGCCACTTCATCCCCTAAGTCATCGATTTCACTGGCAAACGAAATTAGCGGTTCGTTCAATTGTTGAATTTGCGCCGCGCTCATGTCGAACAACGCCGACACCACTTGAGCCGACGCAAAGTTCTTGCTTTCAATCGCCGCGCGCGTGAAATCTTCTTCCGCGCGGACCCGGGCCTCACCGGTCAGGTTGCCAAAGCGTTTCTCGACCGCCTCAATCTTCTGGCCCGCGGGAAGTTCGGCTGCCTTTCGTAGATAGAACGCCAGGAGCTCGCGCTCGGTGGCGATGCTGCGGTCGGCGAATATTTGTGGCAGCGCGGCGCGCGCGCGCTGAACCGCCAAGGCAATATTTGGATTGTGCTGAGCTTCCGGCTTTTCTTTGTCGGCCGCAGCAATTGGGATGAGCGGCGCGATTTCAAATAGATCGCTTAGCGATCCAAGTTGTTGGACCAGAAGATCGCGAGGCTGACTCTTTAGTAACTCTGCGTAAGCTTTTTGCAGCGACGGCAACACATCGCCGTATTTTGCTTTGCGCTCAGGAGTCTCGTTTAGCCAACGCGTAAACGCCGCTTCATCACCGCGCTTTTGATCGACGATGCCCGCGCGGCGCATCGCCACGACCGATCCCTCGAAATCTTTCAGCGTGTTGCTAATTTCAAAGATCCTGCTTTGCAGCTTGATCTGAAGCTCGCGGTTGTTCTTTCCGAGGTTCTGCAGAACTTCAATTTGTTTGTTAAAGGCATCGATCAAGAATGGCATGAAGACGTCCTGGTTGTAAGCGACTGAATAACTTTCACGATAGCGACGCGTCGAGCCGGGATATCCCATGACCATTACAAACTCATTTTCCTTCACGCCGCCCATCGACAATGTCATGAACTTCTTTGGCTTGAATGGCACGTTGCTGGTCGAATACGCAGCCGGCTTGCCATCGGCGCCGACATAAGCCCGGAGGAAGGTGAAATCACCATCATGGCGCGGCCATTCGAAATTATCCGGATCGCCGCCAAAGAACCCGATATTCTTTGGTGGCGCATAAACAATGCGGACGTCATTCAACGTAAACGTCGTGAAAAGATAATAGGCCTGGCCTTCATTGAGCGGCAGAACCGTCGCCGTTATCCCGTCGGCAGGCTTGGTATTGCCGTTTCTTACGGCCGCCGAATTGCGCTGAATCGCGACGTTGCGCTCCGGTGGCGACATCGTATCGGCGACGCCCTTTAACACATCGGCAGTGACATCTTTTAGATCCTGGGTAATCGAGATTGTGTAGCCCTTCGCGGGTAATTCATCGCTGCGATTGTGGGCCGTATAGCCATTGGTCGCGTAATCCTTTGCCGGATCGGATGCGGAAACGAGGGCGTCGAAAGCTACGTGATGATTGGTAAGGACCAGGCCTTCTGCTGAGACGAATTCGCCGGTTCCATAACCCGGTCCAAACGCCACCGTGACGACGGCGTCCTTGATTGACGGACCGCTTGGATTGTAGAGATCGGTGATCGGGATCTTCAGTCCGCGCTGGTTAAGTTTCTTAAGCGGCAGCTGGTTGAGCGTATCCGGTAAGAACATGCCTTCGTCCGCTAACGCTGAAAACGAAAACAGGCTGACAAAGAGCAAAACCGACAGTAGTAGCGCACTGCGTCGGGAATATTTTGAAGTCATTAAGTCTTTCTTCCTATTACTGATTGAGATCGCGAATTCGTGATGTTACCAGACGGTTAAGTCTTCTGAAAGCAGGCGAGGAGGCAGGCACTTTCCGTTTTTTGCTTCTTCTCTGGGAGCTCCGTGTAAGAAGTGGTGAGATTGTGCCAGCAGGAATTCACCACAGGAGGCACGGAGAACACTGAGCACGCGGAATTACTTGTCTGATCCGGGCAGGTACATCCGAGGATCGACAGGTTGATTGTTAATTCGCACTTCGTAATGAAGGTGCGGGCCTGTCGACCGGCCGGTCGATCCGACGAGCCCGATCATTTGTCCGCGCGTCAAAGCCTGGCCAACTGTGACGTCTATCTCCGACAGGTGCCCGTAACGCGTCGACAAACCGCCGCCGTGATCGACGTAAACAACTTTGCCGTAACCTCTCTGCCCTCCGGCGACGGTAACTCTTCCGGTCGCGGCAACCTGGACCGGCGTGCCATAGGCCGCATCGATATCCTGACCTTCATGATATTCGAAGCCCCGGCCGCCAAAAGGATTGCGGCGGCCTCCGAAACCGCTTTCCAGTTTTCCCACCACCGGCCAGATTGATGGAGTCATCCCATGCTCGCGGAGAAAGCCTTCGTACATTCTTAATTCGCGTTCCAGCTTCTCCGTTTTCAGATCTAATGCAGTCAGCGCCGCGGCGCTGTCAACCGGGCGCGCGGGACCGCCCTGGCCATGCACAACCTGATCGTCGGGAACGCCGGAGATTTCTGCCAGCTTCCGTGAGGTATCCTCGACGGCGTTGACTCGATTATTAAGATTTTGCAGTTCCTGACGCTGCCTTTCGGTCTCAGCACGCAGTCGTTCATTCTCGTGCTCGATTCGCAAGTGCCTGGCCTGCTGAGTCAAACCATAGAATCCGTAAACTAAACCGCAGATAACGGCGAACAGAGCAATGACGTAGAATTTCATCCATCGCTTGTGCACGTAAACGCGCCGGATTATGGCTCTTGATTTGGATGTGCGGGTGACAAAGAAAGCGGAAAAAGTATCGTCCCGGGTCATCATTCTGCTCCTGGCGGTCACAACCCGTACGCTGGCGCGAAGGGGCCGCATCATGACCGCGAAAGTAACAGACGCCACGAAGGCGACTGAAAACCTAATTTTTGCGAGGCCTTAAGTTAAGAACCTGCCGAAGATCTAACCCTGCTTGAAGACCAGCAGCTGATATCGATCTGAATCGCCGGGTTTACGTAGCACCTAGACTCAGATTCGGATCACGGATGCTGCTAGAGCGCGAACCCTACCACACGAGGAAGGAGAAGGCAAACGGAGAAACAGCGTGCAGTGTATGGAATACCGGTGGCAAATCAGATCTTTGTTGAGATCAGGACTCGTTCATTTCGGCTTTTTCCCGGGTTCGAGAACGCCAGATGGCGAGCCCAATCATGGCAATCAGCGCGACGAAGGCAATGATGATGGCAAATTTGACGAGAGCGAGCAGAAAACCGACCAGCATGATCAACTGCTTGAGCAGCGCCACGACTAAGAGAATAAGTGCGATGACCGCGCCACCCCGACCAAGTGCTGCTAGTATTGACATGAAAGTTACCTCTTACTTATTCAGCCTAAATATCAAGTCCCACGCCTACCCCTCGCGATCGCAAGCGGTCCTATATCTACCGCGATTGAAACCCGGACGACCCTAATTGTCGTGGAGGCACCTGCGTCACAAACTCGCCCGTGCCAAACCGGTTGTTCATCAGCGGATTACTCGTAACCACAGAGGGTGGCGGACTGTTAACATCAAAAAGGCGCATTTCCTCGCGCCGGCGATGACGTTTCAGATAATCAAACAAGATGTATGCGCCCAGGATGACCAGAGCAACCGGCAGCGCCCGCCGCATGGGAAATTGCAAACCCAACAAAGTATGTGAAAGAAACATCGTTCCCAGGACGATCAGGGTCACGCCCCACGCCAAAGGATTGCCGTACAGTTGACGAGTGATAGCGTCTTCTTCAGCATCGGGCGCCAGGCCGGCGCGTATGAGCTGGGCCGTTCTGCAGGCATCTACCGCCGCGAATAACCAGGTGCCAAACACCCCGAGAACGAAGAAGCTGATGCCGTCCGTAATCACGGCCATCTGAAAGAAACTCGCGAAAATTGCAAAATGAACTATCGCCTTCGAAGTTTGCCCGTTATAAGCGGCGCCAAGACCTGGAACAAAAAATGAAAGAAAGGTCGCGATGAAGGGGGACGTCTTGCGACGTACCACCTGGTTGCCGGTTAACCGTGACTGCTGATGGCGAAGTAATTCAACGCCTGCAATGATGCAATCCTGGCAAAACGGAAAGCCGCGAATGCGATGATCGCACGCGGGGCAGAGCGCCCGTCCACACTGATTACATTGGACAACGGCTGGATTCCTGGTATGAAATGCGCAGTTCATTGATAAAGTGTCAAGTCTCAAAAGCGCTCTTGCCTACGCGTGGGCTTTCTCAACGATTGCTCGATTGCGAGTTTCGCTGATTTTGTTTTCCCTTGCCTGATGCGTCTTGCGGCGCGCTGTTCTTATTCGACGGATTCTGATTCTTGTTCCCATCATTCGCGTTATTCGTACCTTCTCCTTCGAGCAGTTCGTTTACGCTGCCGGCCAGTTGCTTAACTCCGGGGTTCCTGGAGGCGCTGTTCGCGGTGCGTTCGGCAAGTTGCAGACTGGCGTGATACACGCCGCCGATTGTGCCATCGGCGGAAACGGTATTCGTCAGGACAAAAATTGACACCAATAGCATCGTCGCTACGGAAGCCAGTTGCGGTGAAACAATCGGATCAAGCACGCCGCGAATCCATTCGATCAATCTGGCGGTTGCCGGCGGCCTCACCTCGCGCGATATCACATTGCCTATCGTGGCGTGAAGAATGCGCGCCTCAAGTCCGGCGGGGAACGGCAATTCTTCCTGTTTGTACGTATAGCAGGCGCCGATCGCGCGCACGACCTGCCCTGGTAGTTCACTGCAATCGGAGCACAATGCCGCGTGCCGTTCCCAACGGTGATAAAGCGGCGCCGCCAGGAAACCGTCGAGATAATCCGTCAGATAATTTTCAAAATCTGCGCAGGCCAATGCCGTTTCCGGCATCGTCTTGAGCAGGATGCGCGCCTCGAGACCGGCATCAGCAGTCGGAGCCTCCGAAGATGAACAGGCGACCAGCGTGTTCTTAACATCGCTCAACAGATCATGACAGACAGGACAACGCATGGCGTGCTCAGCGAATTCCTGATGTGCCTGCACGTCGAGCGCGCCGTCAAGATAGTCTGTCAGGATTTCTTCAAATTCGTTGCAAAGCATATCGTTGTTTACGATCTCGGGCGCACCCGGTACTCGTGGTCGCTTCCGCTTTAACCTTCTCACTGCCCGCAGGCTCTCACGCGTTCATCTCCACTACTCGCATACGTCGAAGTATCTTCGCAAGTTCAATTCGGCCACGATTGATACGCGATTTAACCGTGCCCTCCGGTATTTTAAGGAGATCGACGATCTCCTGATAGCTCAACTCCTCGATATCCCGAAGAATTACGCAAGTCCGCAAGTCGGGCGAAAGCTTATCGATGCCGGCCTGCACCTGTACGCCAAGTTCTCGCCGTTCCATCTCGCGCTGCACGGATCCGCCGGCGGCGCGCAGGTGGTAAGTGTGATCTTCCAGATCATCGGCGGCGGTGTCCTGCGGCGCGCGCTGTCGCTTGCGGTAGTCGTCAATAATCAAGTTACGCGCCAGCCGCATCAACCAGTTTTGCAGGTCACCCTGCTTGGGGTTGTACTGATCAAGGGAACGATAAACCCTTATGAATACTTCCTGGGTCAGGTCTTCGGCGGTATCTGCTCGGGAGGTAAATCGATAGGCGAGGTTGTAAATCCGTCGCGAGTACGACTGCACAATCTCTTCCCACGCCGCGCCGTCGCCCGCGCGACATCGTCGAACCAATTCAGTTCCGGTGACAGCCAAGCTTCGTGCGGCCCCCAATTTGAGTCCTCGCCCTTTCGTGGAACTGAAATTAACAGGAGGGTTTACCCTGCCAGGAGCGGTTTACGAGGAGCGCCTCAGTAAAGTTCCATCGGGCAATTCAAATCCAGGCGACTGACGCAATTGATCTTCGTTGCGTGGCGAGAAGAACTGTTGTAGCCTAACCGCGCCACCCCATATCTTGTGGTCAACGTTCTATTGAGTCAACTATTTGCGTCTGACCTGAATAATAGTCAGCCCTTGTGATCTTGGCAAAGTACCGGAAATATTTGGAATTTACTGCGCTCCTGCTGCTTGCCGTCGGAATTGTCTGGTGGTTTGGCCGCAAGCTTGATTGGAAGCAGGTCAAGGCAGCGGTTAAGCAGTCTGACTGGCGTTTGATTGCCCTTGCCGCAATCGTGATCGCGATCGCGTATTTTTGGCGAGCTGTTCGCTGGCGGGCGCTGCTTGCTCCGTTAACTCCCGCCAAACTCAGCCAAATTTGGATTGCGACAACCGTCGGCTTTGGCGCCGTGCTGTTGATTGGTCGCGCGGGCGAAGTCGTGCGGCCGGTAGTTTTGCCGATGCGCGATCGGCGCGTCAGGCCGGCAGCATCGTTTGTCACGATCATGGTTGAGCGATTGTACGACTCAATTACGGTGGTATTTATTTTTGCCTTGAATCTTTTGTGGTTTCGACCATCGGGCATGTCCGCTTCGGACCTCTCGCATATGCGTGAAGTCGGATGGGCCTTCTTAATTGTTCTGGGTTTCGCCGTTTTGGCGCTGGTTCTTTTCCGGCGTCGATCACGGACAGTGATCGCCTGGCTCGAACGGAAATTCGACGTCTGGCCGGGGGTGCCGGGGCGACTCAAACGCGCCGTCCTGAGCACTCTGGATCAACTCGCCGGTGCGTTAGTTGTGCTGTCAAGCGCTCGCGCTCTGGCGACCACGGTCGGCTGGTCATTGATCATGTGGTTCTCGGTTGCGGCAGCGAACTTACTCGTCTTTCGCGCGTTCGGTTTGCAATTCGGCGTGACGCACGCGCTTTTTGTTTTGGGTTGGTCGATGGTTGGCTCAGCCATTCCAACACCGGGAGGCGCCGCCGGCGCATTTCATGCGGTAACCGCAGCTGCTCTGGTGCTGCTTGGAGTTGTCCGTGAACAGGCCGCCGCCGTCGCGATCGTCTTGCATTTGGTTGACTTTGGTCCGGCGGCGCTTTTCGGATTCTTCTATTTCCTGCGTGGCGATGTGAACTATGCCCGGTTGCGCGCCCTCATTTCGGCTGAGGCGGTCGAGCATGCGGTCGAAGACGAACAGATTATTCCGGCCGGCGCCGGCCAGAAACCCGGGATCATTCCGGCGAGCGATTGAGCATACCTAATGTGAGGTTGATATGAAGTGTCCATTCTGTGGCTTTCTCGAAGACAAGGTCGTCGATTCGCGCGAATCGCGCGAAGGCGAAGCAATTAGACGGCGGCGCGAGTGCCTGAAATGCGAACGGCGATTCACTTCGTACGAACGCATCGACGAGATCCCCTACATGGTGATCAAGAAAGATGGGCGCCGCGAGACTTTCGATCGAAACAAAGTCATGGCCGGCCTGCTGCGAGCTTGCGAGAAACGGCCGATCCCCCCGTCAAAACTTGATGGGATCGTAAACGCGATCGAGAAATACGTGCAGGAGTCGCCCGAGCGCGAACGGCCGACTACAAAAATCGGCGAAATGATCATGCGCCGTTTGAAAGAATTGGATAAGGTCGCCTACGTGCGATTTGCTTCCGTATATCTTGAATTTGAAGACGTCTCGGAATTCATGCATGAGCTGAAGAATCTGGTCAGGGCCCGAGCGAGTGGCGCGACGAAACGAGTTTCGTGAGCAAACTCCTGAGTTTCAGCAACGTGCCTGGGAAATTGAAATGATAAAAGTGGTTGGATCGGCGGGGCTTGAACGGCTCGAATTAAAACGGCTGACTGAGCGTATCGCCCGCTTATTCTCGGCTTTGGAAGAGGCTGTCGAGGCAGAGACCCCACTGGCCGCCGGTTCGTGGGCACCAGCCATAGACATCTGCGAAAACGCCGACAAGATTTGCGTTCGGGTTGAGTTGCCTGGTGTCCGAGCCGATCAAATCAAATTAGGACTGACCAGTACCCAACTGCGCGTCGCGGGAGAGAAAAAACCGATCAAATCGCGCTTGCGTAACGTTTCGCACCTGTGTTCGGAACGCAGCTACGGGCGGTTTAATCGGGTCGTGCCGGTCAGGTGGTCGATTTGTGTAAAAGACGCAGCCGCAGAATTGAAAGATGGAGTATTGCTAATTCATATTCCAAAAATAAAGGATCGCCGCGGTGCCGAGTTCAAAATACCAATCAAGGAAACCGACGCTAAGAAACAACCGTCTTAATACAGTGGATAGGATAAGCAATGGCTGAATCCGAAACAGACAAGCAAAGTTCCGAACCGATGGCGATGGAGCCGAGCGACCTCGACCAGCAGCTGCAGATTCCTCCGGAATTGCCGCTCCTGCCGTTGCGCGACATTGTCATCTATCCATTCATGATCGTCCCGCTGTTTGTTTCGCGCGAAAGATCGATCCGCGCGGTCGACGAGGCCCTGGGCGAGAGCCGCATGATCCTGCTCGCCTGTCAGAAGGACCTCGATAAGGAGGAACCGCAGCAGGAAGATCTTTACACCGTCGGTACAGTCGCGGTGATCATGCGCATGCTCAAGTTGCCCGACGGCCGGATCCGCATTTTGGTCCAGGGCATTTCGCGCGCCAACATCGAGTCGGTCAATGCCGAAGGCAATTATCTGCGCGCACGGCTGCACCCCATGCAGGAAGTAATGGCGCCGGAGCGTTCGCTGGAAGTCGAGGCGCTGGTCCGCAATGTGCGCGCTTCGATGGAAAAAGCCGCGAGTCTCGGCAAGAACATTTCGCCGGAGGTCATGGCGATCATCGCTAATCTTGATGACGCCGGCCGCCTCTCCGATCTATCGGCTTCGAACCTCGAACTGAAGGTTGAGGACGCCCAGTCGGTTCTGGAGATTGCCGATACTACTAGTCGCCTGCGGCGGGTGAACGAGTTGCTGAACAAGGAAATCGAAGTGCTCACCGTTCAGCAGGAAATCAACACCCAGGCACGCGCCGACATCGATCGCTCGCAACGCGAGTTTTATCTCCGCCAGCAAATGAAGGCGATCCAGGGCGAGTTGGGTGAAGGGAACGAATTGGCTGAAGAAATCGCGCAATTCCGCGAGAAGATCGAAGCGGCCAAAATGCCAAAGCCCGCCGAAGACGAAGCCCTGCGGCAATTGAAAAAACTCGAGCGTATGCATCCTGACGCTGCTGAAACCGGTACCTTGCGCAGCTGGATGGAAATGATCACCGAACTGCCGTGGTCGAAGTCTTCAAAGGACAGTCTGGATCTTCACAAGGCCGAACGCATCCTGAATGAAGATCATTACGCGCTGGAAAAAGTAAAGGAGCGAATCCTGGAAGCGCTGGCTGTGCGCAAGCTGAAAGAAAAACCGAAGGGCCCGATCCTCTGCCTGGTCGGCCCTCCCGGAGTCGGCAAAACCAGTCTGGGCCGATCGATTGCGCGCGCGCTGGGCCGCAAATTCATTCGCTTGTCGCTGGGCGGCGTGCATGATGAAGCCGAGATCCGCGGTCATCGCCGCACTTACGTGGGCGCGATGCCGGGGCGAATCATCCAGGCGATTCAGCAGGCGGGCACAAATAATCCGCTAATCATGCTTGATGAGATCGACAAAGTGGGCGCTGACTTTCGTGGCGATCCTTCTTCGGCGCTGCTTGAAGTGCTGGATCCGGAGCAGAACAACAGCTTCCGTGACAACTATCTCGGCGTCACGTTTGATCTCTCCAACGTCATTTTTATGACGACAGCAAACATTCTCGATACCGTGCAGCCCGCGCTGCGCGATCGCATGGAAGTGATCCGGCTGTCAGGTTATACGGAAGAAGAAAAACTCGAAATTGCGCGCCGTCATTTGCTGCCAAAGCAGATGGAAGAAAACGGCATCAGCGCGCGAGACGTTAACATTTCGCGCACCGGACTGCTTTCGATCATTCAACGTTACACCCAGGAAGCGGGCCTGCGGCAACTCGAGCGCGAGATTGGATCCATTTGCCGTAAGATCGCCCGCCGCATCGCCGAAGGACGCAAAGGCGCAGTGCGCGTCTCGCAGAAAAACTTGCACGAGTTTCTGGGCGCGCCAAAGGTGATTCCGGAAGAAGTTCTCAAGAAGGATCAGATTGGCGTCGCCACCGGCCTGGCGTGGACCGCAGTAGGCGGCGACGTTCTTTTCATCGAAGCAATGCGCATGCGCGGAAAAGGCAATCTGATGATGACCGGACAGCTCGGCGAAGTCATGCGAGAGTCAGCTCAGGCTGCCTATTCGTACGCCAAGTCGCGCGCCAAAGAGCTCGAAATCGATCCGGAGGATTTCAATAATTACGATGTTCACGTTCACATTCCCGAAGGCGCGATTCCTAAGGATGGCCCGTCGGCGGGAATCACCATGGCTACGGCAATGGTTTCAACCCTGGCGCAGCGACCGGTGCGGAAAGATGTTGCCATGACCGGGGAGATTACCTTGCGTGGAAATGTGCTGCCGGTCGGCGGTATTAAGGAAAAGGTTTTAGCGGCCTTGCGCGCCCGGGTATCGACCATTATCGTGCCGGCCCAAAACCGGCGCGACCTGGACGACGTTCCCAAGGAGCCGATCAAGCACATTCGATTTGTTTTCGTCGACAATGTACGCCAGGTATTTCGCGAAGCTTTGAAAGAGAAGGTTACTGTGCCTGTAACCGCAGGTACCCGGCCGAATCGCTTGCCACAGGCGGCCGGCGGACGACGAAGCGCTAATCTGAGCGTTCGCTCTGTCCGTGATGGGCTTAAGTGAGCGGATAAATTGGCGCTTTTACTATCAATGGCCAGCCAGCGAGATGATAAGCAACCGGAAACTCTCAGACGCATCCTAATCTGGCTATTGTTGCTGCTCTTAATCCTGGCGCCGCCGCTCATTGCGCTCTTACTTTTCATGAATCTGTGATGATCGCCGGATAAGCAGGAAAGTCAGCGGCAGGATATTGATAAACCCGCAGCATTTTGCACGCAAAACAGAAAGTTGAATGGATTGACTAGGCCAAAACCCATGTGATAACCTCCGCTACTGTTGCGGTTCGCAGCCCGAACCTGCTAAGCGGACCGCTAAAAAGCGGAACTTTTTGAGTTTCAGTAATGTTTTACCAGTAGTGAATGCCGCAGCGCGACTCTTCAGGGAAGTCGCAGTCGTGGATTCGCCCGACGCTTTACCAGAGGAGAACAACGATTGATGACCAGTAATGTCCCCCGATTCAACTTGCGCGCATTGCTCGCAGTCGCCGCACTTTGCTTTCCCGCTATCATCCAGGCGCAGATTCCGAGCGGCTCTTCAGCTCGCGAGATCCCAAACGAAATTCAAAAGGCTGAGCCTCAGGTCGAGCAGATCATTGAGCGAGCTAATGACCACTTTCGCCGCGGCAAGCTGAATCTCGAAGACAACAAGCGCGAGCAGGCCCGTGATGAGTTTGATAAAGCGGTTGATGCCATCTTGCAATCGGGACTCGACGTACGCGCGAACCAGCGGTTGCAAACCTTCTATCTCGAGCTGGTCGAAAAGATTTATCGTGAAGAAGTTCCGGTAATCCAGCAGACGCAGCAAAACATTATTCCGGTGGTGGCGCAGGGCGCACCCAATCCCAGGGCCGAGAAGGTTGAAGTCGCTCAGGCGCAGGCGCCAAAGCAACCTCAGATTGGTTTCCGCCAACAGGGTTTTGAACCTTCGCCTCTTGATCCGCTCAGCAAACTGATCCTGACTGAAGAAGAGAAGCAGGTTTCGGGCGAACAGCTGGCCACGCTTGAAGAAGCCAAGAACGCGCTCGATTTCAAGTTCACCATCAATCCGCTGATTCAGCAGTTTATTAACTATTACCAGGGTCGCGGTCGCCGAGATATGGAATCCGGGCTGCGTCGATCGGGCCGATTTATGAAGATGGCCCGTGAAGTTTTCCGCCAGGAAGGCGTGCCGGAAGATCTAGCCTGGCTGGGTCAAATCGAAAGCGGTTGGAATACCAAAGCTTATTCATCTGCCGCAGCCTCCGGCTTATGGCAGTTTGTTCCCGCGACGGGCAGGACTTATGGCCTGCGCCAAACAGCGTGGATCGATGAAAGAAATAGTATTGAGCAGGCCACCCACGCTTCTGCGCGTCTGCTGAAGGCGTTGGGTAAGCATTACAACGGTAACTGGGAGTTGGCGTTGGCGGCCTATAACAACGGCTCGATAGATCGAGCAATCGCGCACGCAGGCGTCGCCAATTTCTGGAGTATCTATCCCTACATCGTCCAGCAAACTCGCGATTATGTGCCGAATATTTTGGCCACCATTTTGATCGCGAAGAATCCGGAAAAATATGGCTTCCACGGAATCCGACCGGAAGTGCCGTGGACCTACGAACGTTACGAAATTGCCGGCCCCACCAGTTTAAAATTGATCGCGGACGCCACTGATACCAGCGTCGACATCATCCAGACGCTGAACCCCGAGCTCAGGCGCGACACGACTCCGCGCGGCGAGCCCTACATGGTCCGCGTCCCGGCGGGCAAGTCGAAGCAGCTCGCTTCGGTACTGAAGCGAATTCCCGCTGAGCGTCGCGATTCGGTGCGCATCGTCTCCGTGGCTCCCGGTGAAGAACTTCAATCAGTGGCAAATCGCACGGGCGTGAATGTCGCGACTTTGCAGGCCATGAACGCCGGCATCGATCTTAAGTCGGCAAACAAGCTGGTCGTTCCCGGCAGCAGCGTGCGCTTGACCAATTGGCGGCGCGCCGCTACGCCGGCGGATACTACGACTGCCGCGAGCCTGACCAGAGTACGCGCTCGCAAGGGCGATACCATTGCCAGCATTGCCGCGGCGCACAAACTTTCTGTCGATGAGTTAGCAAGACTGAACGGCATTGCCCCAAATGTCGAGTTGCAAGCCGGCCAGGAAATTCGCTTGCCGGGAACTTCGGCGAGCAGCACTGCCGCGCCGTCAAACTCGAGACGCCGTTAATACTCAGGAACTTGAGAGCGTTCGCCTCTGACCGAGCGCTGAAGAATTAGCCGAGCGCGCTTTCACAGGCGCGCTCAGTTTGTTTTCGTGAGGTAGATTTCAGTTTTGCCGGCTTATGTGACGCTCTACAATCACTGACACTCTGAATCTGCGGTTTCGAACTCCCATGCTCTTCCGCACCCAATCCGCTGCCGTCTATGGCATCGATGCCAATCTGGTAGACGTCGAAGTCGATCTCACTCCCGTTCGTAACGAAACGGACAATCCATCTTCGGTAATCATTGTGGGATTACCGGATCTCGCTGTCCGCGAATCGCGCGAACGCATCCGCGCGGCCATCAACAACAGCGCATTCTTCTTCCCGTTTCATAAAACCACGATCAATCTCGCGCCCGCGGACGTGCGCAAGGAAGGGGCGAGCTTTGATCTCCCAATCGCGCTCGGCATTCTTGGCGCGAATGGAGATCTGGGCGAGGCTGAACATCTGATTGACATTCTTTCCGTCGGCGAGCTGTCGCTTGATGGACGGGTGCGGGCGATCCGCGGCGCTTTGCCGATCGCGCTGCGAGCGCGCCAGTCGCAAACAAAACATTTGCTACTTCCCGACGTCAATGCTAAAGAGGCAGCCGTGGTTTCCGGTGTGAACGTCTATGCCGTCGCGGATCTGAGAAACGCGGTCGAGATGATCGCCGCGATTCGATCCGACAATCCGCCTGAGCCAATTCGGGTGGATCCCGCGGATCTCCTGATCCATGACGAGCGATATGCGGTTGATTTTCGCGAGGTGCGCGGTCAGCAGGCGGCTAAGCGAGCTTTGGAAGTAGCGACGGCCGGCGGCCATAACATTCTGCTGATTGGCCCGCCGGGCTCAGGCAAAACGATGCTGGCGAAACGCCTGCCGACGATTTTGCCGCCCCTCGCGGCGGCGCCGTCCCGCGTCCCGGTGAAGTTTCTCTGGCGCATCAGGGCGTTTTGTTTCTCGACGAGTTGCCGGAATTCGATCGCAGCGTTCTCGAAGTCCTTCGACAACCTCTGGAAGATCAAAAAGTTACGATCAGTCGCGCGGCCATGTCTCTGACTTTTCCGGCCTCCTTTATGCTCGCGGCAGCAATGAATCCCTGTCCATAGGGCTTCCGCCAGTAGCGCAGAACATTCCTTCGACTTGGTAGTTTGCGACGACGATTCGAGGCGTTATCGTGTTCAATAATCTACGTTTTTGGTCGCGACTCAGTAGATCGAATTGCCGAAACACCTTGAACTGTCGGGTCAATGTCTCAACGTCAATTTGCCGTGCGGGTTCTTCGCGGGCAAGTAGATCCGAGAAGACTTGTTTCTCCCCCTCGATCTTCGCCATCTTTTTGTCGCGCTCGGTCCCGCTTATCACACCCTCGAAGTACGCATCTAGAACTCTTTCCCGCTTACCGGCTAAAGCATCGATCTGTTTCCTGATCTGCTCGATGTTTGTCTGAGGCTTTTTCTTTGCCCGCGCTATGCGCCTGAGAAACGTTTCGCTGCTCAGGTGCCTCGCGAAGATTCGATCAAGATAAGGATCAAGCTTGTCACGCCTCATATACTTCGCTCCGCACCCGTTCTTGCAGATGTAGTAATCATCTCTGCGATACTTCGTATAAACGCGGCTTTGACAGACGCAATCGAGGTAGCCGTTGTAAGTGAATCTCTGTTTATAGTTCGCCGACGTGCGCCAGTGAAACGACTGTTTCATACCCAAAATCCTCTGAACAAGATCGAAATCTTCTCGTGAAACTAAGGGTTCATCGATCACCTGAACCCGGATCACTTCATCTGGCGCCCTTAGAATCTTTCTTCGATCTCCCTGTCTTCCGTTCTTAGTCAAATACTTCCCAGCGGCGGTCATGTCCCTTTTCTTATCGATTACCCTCCATCCGGTATAGATTGGATTCTTGAGCATGTAGGCGAGAGAATGTGGCTCAATGTCAACCTGTTTGCCTATCGAGAAATAGCTTGTGTCGCCCGCCAGCACTAACCTAAAAGCCTCACGGACTCGTTCAGCGTCCGGTGTGAACCACCACCGATCCTTGCCATCGTTATCGACTCCAAACGGTAAACAGATTCTAGCTTGGGCCAGCTCACCCCGGCGTCGCTTTTCTTCTCGTGCGTTCCACGCCTTACGAAGCATCTCCATTCGCTCGACACCGCCCATCGCAGCTTTCAGCGTCCCCATTAGCCGCCCGTCGGTACTAGCAAAGTCTATCGGGCCTTCCGGAAGATAGAGAATTGTTTGCGTGTCAACAAAGACTTGAAGCAACGCGTAGTCAGCATAGTTTTCCGGCCGCATCAATCTTGAAAACTCACGTGCGACAACGCCGTGGATCTCGGGATCGGCCATCAGCCGGATCATCTCCTGCATCTCGGGAGCTAACAGAACCGCAGTGCCTGAAACGCCGGTCATTTCAATAGAGCGAACAATTGCCAGCCCGTACTGTTGGGCGGTTCGACTGTTCAACGTCCGCTGGGACTCAATTGAGGCATGATCGTCGGACGCTTGGCCCACGGTACTGACACGAACCAATTCGATGGCGCGTTTCGTCATTTCAAAACCTTCAATCTAGGTGCGACCCCAAGATGCTTTCTCATCAATTGCAGAGCTTTTCGATCCTGGTTTTGCTCCAGTAGTTCCTTGATCTCCCTCTCAGTTTTATCCCGTTCACGCAGAATTTCAAGCGCAACATCGCTTAGCGCTCTCAACACTGAGTCATCGTCGGGTACTAGCTTTGGTTTTGGGCTCAACACTCAGAGTCCTTTGGTGTAGTTCGCGGGGCACGTGCTGTGCAGCAATATCGCGCTCGAGATCCTATGACGAACGCGCTCCGCTTGATGTTTTTCCCGCTGGCATTTCCTGGCTCCATTCGTGCCGAGAGTTGTGGCGAGCGCCTCAAGGTCTATTTCACTTATTGCGGCTCCGCGCCACGTTCGGCTCAGCTTTTCTACTAAGCCAAGGTTCTTCATTTGCGCCAATGCTCTACGCACAGTCTGGACGTGACGCCCGGTTTTCCGCGCAACATCTTTTGCAGGAAGCGGATTCCCCTGCAGCGCATTCAGAACCTCGAATGCCGCACGACCAAGGCCACTCTGACGGAACGCGTCGGGAAGTTCATAAGACGAAGTTTGCCCCACTCCCTCACATGTTGTTGTTGTGAGTGGGGTCAATTCGCTCACTTCTAGGTTGACCTTCGTTAGTTGATATCGGTTAGCGAGTAAGTGCGTACTTGGCTTGATTAGTTCCACGACGCCATTCCTAATGAGTCTCTGGCTCGCTCTTGAAGCTGTCTTTCTTTCACAACCAGCGAGTTCAGCAAGATCCCTCGATGATGCGTGGTATGTTGGTGAGCCGGCTCGATGGGCAAGAGTTGCGTGCGCGAGAAGGACGGCGCGGTCAGAGCTTCCAGTTCTGCCTGTCCATCGCATGGTCTGCGCGCGCGCCAGGATTTCACGAGCCAACTTTCGCGATGGAGATTCTTGTAAACACCACGCGCGTGCTTGTTCAAAACAGTGCTTCAACCACTTGACCGCGCATGTTTGGTCTTGTCGATATAGCTCGTTGAACTTTCCCGCCGCTGGATACCTTCGGAAAACCACCAAGACTTCGTCGAATGCGAAACGTGCGTTAACTAAGACGGTAACGATAGCTTGTTCAGCCTCTGAGCGAGAGAGGTAATGATCAGTTTGCTGGCCTTGCAATAGTCTCTTGGCTTTACGGGGAAGATGTCTGAAGTGGTTTCGCGGCGCGGCTTCCAGTTTCAGCCAGTCGATAGCCGAGAGAGACGGAACCCGGACTATTGAAGACGGACGCTGGAGAAACTCATATCGTGGACCATCCGGATGAAGCGATGGAGGCGCCAAAACATACTGACCCTGCGCTCGTAACTCTAGGTCACGCCCTTTGACCGGCCTTACGGCCACTGGGAGTGATAGGTACAAATGACCGCCACGTTTGGTCTTAACAATCCAAGTATCTCCGAGGCCCAAACTCTCATATCGGCTCACCACATCAGCGAAGGCGGTCTCGGTTTCCGCGTCCAGGACAGCTAGGTTTTGACTTGCCGCCCCGCAGATAACACCAACGTTAAGGCCGCCCCCTCTTGAAAACATTTCGTCCCGCTCGGCGTGAGTAGGTGGCTCCCACTCGAAAACTCGCCACGGCACGGCGGGCTTCTTACTTCTCGGCAGCGCAGGGATCACGGCTAGCCCATGACTGGCATATTCCGCAGCGATACTCTGAAGTTCATTCGAGTTACTGAGCATTTAGGCGTAACGGTCGTCTCAACTGTTCTAAAGTTGAAGCCGGAAATCTAGCGGCCTCCACTCCGCTATCTTTCCGGCTTTCACTTCGCAACGGAGGCCGTTGCGATGCGTTGTTGTGGAGGCCACAAAAAAACACTGCGATTATCGCAGTGCCCTTAATTCTCGTCTCGTATTGTGTCCGGTAAATACTTATCCGACGTTTTTCTCGTACTCCCCTTTCGCCTTGTCCATCATCTTCTTGAAGCCTTTCCCGCTCTCGCTCCATTCGGTAAATGCAGCGCTATCGTTGTACATGAAGCGGGCAATTTCCTTCAACCTCTCAAAATCAAGTCCCTTTCGGAACCAACCGTAAACCGTGCTGCGCGATCGTCCTAGCTGTTTAATCACCGCTTGCTTCTTTAGCGCATCGTCGTCACGCGTGGTTCTAAGTATTTCGCACATTGCTGTCAATATTTCTTTTTCGTGCGCTTTCCTTGCCGCTTCAATCTCATCAAGCGGTTTCGGCTTGTTCTTACTGCCCTCAGGCCTACCCTCTACTATTCCTAGGTTCTCGGATACCCATTCTCTATATAGCCTTAGATCGCTGTCTCTGTTCTTGAGGCGCTCTTCACGGTCGTATTCTTCTCCCACGGCCTGCTTTATCTCTTGCTTAATTTGCACGCGTGCCTGCAAGTAGAGTGATGCGATAGCAACATCAAGGGCAGCGAAGAGATGTTGGAAGACGTAGTTTTGGCGACGCGTAAGTGTCATATGTGCCTGAGTATCTATTTCCTTTCGCGCCTTCGCGTCGGCTAAGACATCATCGATCTGCTGTCTAACTTGCGGTTCTTCACAGGCTGCTTTTGCATCCTCCTTACTTTTGATTGGACGACCCAACAACCCAGACATGATAGTTGGGAGGTTCTTGAGAGAAACATGCTTGCGCTCTGCGATGTAAAAAAGCGCAGCTAACCGTTTGATGTGCGGAAACTCATTAGCTGCGAAACGTCTTACCCGCTTTCTAAGCAACCTTCCCAGTTGCTCGTTTTCAACTTCAGGCAATAGCACCTCCTTGAGGAGATGGAGTCTCCTCTTGGCCGAGAATGTTGTCAGGAGTCTTTGTTGATCGAATGGTGAAATTCTGTTCGTCACAGAAAGAACAAACGCCACAAAATCCGCAAAATCAGAAGGGTCACTACCTGCACTCTCTCGCCGAACTGTATCTATTAACAATTCGTCTCCGCCTTCAGGGCGCGGAAGACGCCATCGAAGTTCCTTAAATAGTCTAAATATATCTTGTACAAGCTGCTCCTCTTCATCGCTAACAAGTTCCGGTAAGACGTCAGGAAATACTGGCGCCTCAACAACCTCGCCCTTAATAACGTATTCAGAGGCAACGGCGCGTTCGCGGCCATTAATCAAGAGCTCAAGCTCTCCGTTGTCTCGGTTCCGAGTCCGCTCGATACGACACAGTATTCCAATTTTGGGGAGTTTGGTTATCGCGTCGAGAAGGCTATCCAATCCGGAACCTTCGCTAACTAGGTGACTGGTACGGATGAGAAAAATGTCCTTGCTCGTCGCGAATGCCTCATTCACCGCACGAACAAAGCTAGGATGGCTTATCGTTAACGGAATGCGAACGGAAGGATATAGTACGCCGTCGAATGGAATAACCAGATGAGTGATCTGTGACTGAGTGGAATGTGAATTCTTTGAAGTGCTGACCGCTCTTTTGGTCATGGCAGGTCTTGCGGGGCTACCTATCCGCACTCACCCAAGGGGGAGAATATGATGAACCGGTAGGGCAAAGTCGCGCAAGCTCACGCATGTCCGCCTTTCAGTACGGTCAACGCGCGGTCACGGCAGCTTGGCCTCCGACGATTCGAGCACCCCAATGCCCAGAGCAGCAGACTCATAATCCGAAAACGACGGTTTCACTCACAGTTACTGAGTGTCACCGAGTAGCAAAATTAAGGGTTTCGCCAGTTGGCCGCTACTCAGTCACGCTCCATCTATGCAGGTAGTCGCTACATTATCCGCTACAGTCCAAAAGTGGAGGTTTACGTCGAGGAATCTGCTGGTGAGTAATTAGCGTAGCAGGCTGATTGTTTTCGTCAAGGAAATAAGAGTGAGGCTTCGTCCTGCTCTTGATCCTCTATAATTATTTTCCTTGGCGTGATGTCTCTTGCACTTAGACCTGGTTCGCGTTCCAGAAGTTCGCGGATGGACAAGAGATCTGGAAGGTTAAAGACACGACTAATTGCGGCGTCAATGCTACAACGGGTGGCATCCTTCGTCAGTTGCGCAAGCGGCTGTAGTTCCTCCGTTCCAAGGGAATCATAGGTGGTTTCAAACTCGTGGAGCTGCTTCGCTGAAAGCTTGGTTACATCAAGAACTGGCATCGATTGCCAGGCTGGCTGCTTTAGCTGCATCCATGCACCCTGAGTAATGACGCGACGACCGAATACCAAGAGAAGAGCCAGTGAGCTGTTGAGCCATAGAAGAAGTGCCTTCTCCTGCTGCTTGTTAAGTTCGTGCGGCTTCAGCGCCCACCACGTATTCCCTAGCACTTCCTTTTCAAAGCCGACTGCGATGACTCGGTGCGTATTAGAACGAAGCCGCTCGACCAAGAGAATGTTCCCCGCCCGTTCCCAGAGGTGAGGGCCATAATCTGGCCCGCGTGGTGATTCGAGCCACACAGACAAGCGTGCATTCGGCTTTTGGGTGATCGTCCGAACATTCGCGGACTCGTGTCCCCAAAAAGCTGGGTAGGGAGTCCAGTCGTCTGAAGTGACCTTGAAGCCTTCATGGATGCGCTTGCGATCTGGGCCAAGTGCGCCGAGAGAATCTAAGCGACATAGAGGAAGAGGTGTCACTTCGCGGTTCCACGGCCAACGAAGCTGACCGTGTTCAAGCGCTAAACATATCCGAAGCAGTTCTGTCTGAGCGAACAGAGCGCCTGTCCAATTCTGCTCGCCTGAAGCGGCCAGAGCGGTAGTTATTTCCGCAAGTTTGCCACTCGGGCCGCTAATGCTCGTGATACCGGAACTCTCGAGTGGCACGGCTTCACCTACTTGTACAATTCGATACGCGAGATCAATAGATTCGTGTATCGACCGCGGGTTTCGCCACAAGCCGATGTAGGTAGTGCGACCGGCCTTTTCTTTAGGTTTAAGTTTTCTAGCAATGAATAGTAGTTCCGAAAGGTCGGTGTTCTCTGAAAAGTTGGGACGCTCCGCATCGTGACTCGAAACGACGGTTTCGAGATGATACTTGACCGCAATAAGCACTCGCGTATCCGCCCAAGCTTCTCCCGATGCTAAAGCCGCTGGCAAGACGAAGGCCAGTCGTCCCTCTGGATTGAGCCAACGATCGGCGAGCGCCACGAAGACACTCCCAAGACCCGCAGTCGCACTCGCACCAATTTGTTTCACTCGTCGCTTCAATTCTGTTTGGAGTCTGCCCCGTTCGTCTGGAAGTGAGCCGAAAAGTAGGTTGCCCCCAACGCTGCGAACAAACGGGGGATTCATCACACAGAGGTCTAGTTTCGGCAACTCGGCGCTGCCTTCCTGAGAATGGGCCGCGCCCGCGCGGACAGTCTCAATATGAGAGTAGTCAAGAGCCATCTGAGTCCTTACGGTGTCAGACGTGAGAAAATCCAAGCTGCCAAGCTTGGCTTTCCCGTGATCCATTCCAAGCGGCATCACAAATAATCCCATACGAACAAACGCCACTTCGGGTGCCAACATCGCGAGAGTGGAAGCGGTAAGGTGCACCGCGGAAGCGTTGTTTAGCCATTGAGAAACACGCTTCCCGCGTTGGGCGAATCAATCAACTCCAATTGGATATTAGCTCCTTTATGATTTTGAAATACCAGTTGATCGCAGTATTCAGGTCCGCGAGTTCTTTGTCAGAAATAAATAGGTGTTCTAGAGTTTTAGGATGTGTGAGCAGGTTCCGCACAACCACTGATTTCTTCATAGCTTCCCAGCCGTCAGAGTCAAAATTTTGGGCTCCCTTGATATCAAAATGCCTCGCATAGGTTTCAATTGTAAATCTAAGGTACGCCTCAAATGAGAAAAACCTGGCTTTGAGTTTGACGTTTCCCTTATCATTCAACTCTGGAGTTTGTTCTTGCAATATCAAAGTCTCTTCAGGAGATACGGTCAATGTGTGGTCCTTAAGGCCAGCAAGCAATAGATACCGTAGACGGAACGCTGTAAATTCCACGAACGAGAAGAAGGAGCGGTACAAGGACCGCTTCCAAAAGTCAGTATGATCTTCATTAACGCGCTTGATACACACGTCAATGTCGCTGTAAGCGATAAAGAACATAGCCGCAAATTCCTGTTTCTCCTGAGGAAGGCTAGCTGGTGGAGCGAGTTCATTCCTCTTGAGCGGTTTCGTTATTTTCATACCACTGCAAATTTGAGCGTGGGTTCAGCACCTAACGTCACAGTTTGACCGGGTGACTACATTCAGACTTCAATTCAATCAATTAACTTGCGGACCATCCCTTCGCGTTATCCGTGCGGCGAATCACAGATACTTCTCCAATATCAGGATCCTCGCCCAGCCGCCGCCCAGACGGCGATCCACTCGGTTACATTACCCAACAATCATTTCGTTCGCGAACGATGAGTTGATGATCCATACCCTAGCCGCCAAAAGTAAAAGACATGATGTTGAATGTCAGGTCGAGTCTCTCCAATGGTCCTCTTAACCTCCGGCCGAATTCAACACCGAATTTTGTAGCGGTTCGTTGACCCTCCCGCCGGTCTGCCTCGAGTTACCACGCCAGTAAATGTATTCACAGTCTCACACGGAGACAGTTACTTCCCCGCCGTCATCCGTGATACTTTCAAGCTGACATTCACCTCGGACGTAGATGTCGACAGAAATGCAATCGTCAAAATCGAAATACGCACGTCCTTCGTCGTCGGTACGCGCCTCGAGCCAGGTTTGGGGCATTATCGTGTGCGTGAGAAAAATGCTTACCTTTTCACCGTCGATGGGTCCGTCATCATCATCGACCACCCTGACTGTTATGGATTCCATGACTTTTTCGCTCCTCTCAGATTTCTGGGTCCACTTGTTGTGTGCGACCTTTTCGAGTAGCGAGTTGCTCAATCGCACCGGCAATCCGATAGAGTTCTCTAATTACTCGTTTGCGTGGGACTCAAGAGCATCGGTTCCTGTGAATGAATCGATCTCCAACGTGGCCGTTACAGCCGGCATTCGCCGCTTACCATTCTTGTATTCGCAGGTTACGATTACTGGTTCACCGCCGAGAGCCTTCTTCAGACCGTAGTATTGCCCCCAGGAAAGTTTCCGAGAATCCCCAGGGCCTAACGAAGGGATTCCATCGATCAGTGGGCCTCCTTGCATCCATTGTGAAGGCTTCGTGTCTTCCTCTGAAAGGCCCCAAGCTTCGCGAGGGATTTTTCGCGAGCGCGTGAAATGTAGATCGGTTGCTAGGCCGTGACCAATGTTCTCGATCACAATTTGCAATATGGAGCGTCTGGATTCATCGTGTCGAACGTAGATAACCACGTTTGGCTCGCTCTGCCCCCTCACAAGCCGGAACGTCAGCCAAGTGTACAGGGCAGCGAAGAGAGCCGAGAGGGAAGCAGCCAAGGCCGCTATCGCAGTCCAGAAATTTGCGTTACTCAGCATGAGAATGCCTCCAGGTGACTGACGAATACCGATCACCAGTACGATCCAAACCATAAAGGCGATAATAGGCAGATACAGATTCAGGACAAGACGCCCGGACAACAACCCACGGATGGGTCGGACATCACGCAGATACTGGTCGTAGGTGGGATCGCCCGCTTTGAGTTCTCTGTTAAGATAATCCATACCACGTTGCACTGTGGCAGCAAGGACCGCCCAAAAGATGGCGTACGCCATTCCCGCAAGAGCCATGATCAGAGCTAGAGTCGGTCTAGTCGAGCCGGATGTGACAAATCCAGCAATCAAGGCCGCCTCGAGCGTGACAAAGAGTTGATGCCGACGGTGTTGGAGGTCATCAGCGTGCTTGTAGTAACTCCACACATGCGTTATTTGGTCATTGTCAGGCATTTTTCTCGATCCAGAATTCTCAAAGGGTTCAAACGGATGCCGTCCAAAACAAACCATCCAACTTGATGCCGAACGTCAGTTGACCGGGCGGCGCTTCTCAACGCAACCTTCGCCGCGCCATTCATCTTACGAAACACGGCTCCCGCCGCTCGCGTCTAACGATTTGATAATCAATAGAGGCGGCCGAAAGCGAACGAAGTAAACTGCGTCTGCTTTACCAACCTTTCGACCAAAAAAGGAGGCCACCTCTGATGAAGTTCTACTGCGGAATCGATTTGAGTGCAAGAGATTGTCAGGTGTGTGTGATCGACGAACAACTGAAGGTACTGGTCCAGCAAAAGCTGGGCAATGAGTTGCCGAAAATCTGCCGGC
>WNFY01000313.1_pt1 | contig 41828 bp, 41 predicted proteins | sample 5400091 | NCBI WGS metagenome assembly WNFY01 (sample SAMN13153364, study PRJNA577476) | soil metagenome | isolation source: 60 cm soil or saprolite under grassland replicate 1 | place: USA:California | collected 2016-06-15 | reverse complement strand
ACTCGCGGAACAGATCTACGGGGAAGAAGGTGAGTGGCGCGTCATCGCTTGACCCTACACTCCATCTCGATTTGCTGAAGGCCAGCGAAGATACCAAGTACGAGGGAACTGGGCGGAATATTTTCAGAGTGTTTGTGGAGCCGCCACCAACTATTGTTAAGGACCCGGTCCTAGATCACAAGGTTGCAGACAACACGCCTCCTCCCCCTCCGCCTCCTCCGTCGAGCAATCTCAGGTTTTATGGATTCGCGACGAGCCGGCCCGACGGAGCGAAACGAATTTTTTTGTACAAGAATGAAGATGTCTTTGTTGCCAGTGAAGGCGATATCGTGGACCGTCGCTACAAGGTTGTGCGGATTTCCCCGAATGCGGTGGAGATTCTCGACGTGTTAAGCAATAACCGGGAAAACATTCCGCTGTCGCAAGGATGAAGAAGATTAAATCATTGAATCATCGGATCATTCAATCATTGAGAGCGCGCGCAATTGATTTCTTCAATGATTCAATCCTCCGATAATTCAATGATTCACCTTACCATGACTACTAAAATCAAGCATCGCCGCAGTTCGGAATCTGGCTACGTTCTGCTCGTACTGCTGCTACTTGTAGCCTTCCTGTCGATTGCCTCACTAAAGGTGATTGAGGATTTCAAGTATCAGAGTCAGCGTGACCGGGAAGAGGAGCTGATCCATCGCGGGTGTCAGTACACACGCGCGGTGAAGAGGTATTTCAGAAAATTCGGCCGCTATCCGACCCGAATCGAAGACCTGGAGAGTACGAACCGTCTGCGCTTTCTGCGCAAACGTTATAAGGACCCGATGAACCGCGATCCGGCTACCGGGAAGGAAAGAGATTTCAAGTTTCTGCACCTGACGGACATTCAGTCATTGTCGAATTCGCAACCAGTCGCCGGATTCGCGCCAGTAAGCCAGATAACGTCTGAGCCACAGACCGGACCAAGCGTGGCAAATGGCACAACCGGACCGCAGGGGACGCAGGGGACCCTGGGCACAGGCGCGGCAGCCGGAGCTCAGAATCAACAGCCTACCGGAGACCAGAGCGACACTTCGCCGGCTGAGCAGGACGTTGCGGCGGCGCCGCCGCCGCAACCGCTATCGCAGCAAACTGGACCAAATGGCACGCCGCAGGTTTTTGGTGGCGGTGCCATTGTCGGTGTGGCGAGCGCGAACAAGCAGGACAAAACCATCCGCGAATTTAACAAAAAAAACCATTACAATCAGTGGCAATTTATTTACGACCCCACCACGGATCGCGGCGGATTGGCGAAGACGCCGTACCAGCCTCCATTGCTCGGAGCAACGCAAAATCAACAGCAGCCAAACGAGCCGCCAGGGCAGCCAAGTTTTGGTCCCAGCCAAGGTGTGAATACGCAACCGCAACAACCACAGCAGCCCAATCCCTCGCCGGATCAGCAATAGACCGGCGGTTGGTTCCGGGAGTTCCTCCGGACTGGACAGGCGGGTCGCCCATTCGGCTTCCTCCCTCTGGTTGGTCGCTCAGGGCAGGTTCTGTCCCACGCAAGCAGAGTGACGCAAGTCAGCATCACTCTGGGGCTTGCGGTCGGTCAACCTGAGCCATACGCAGACCATCTAAGCTCCAACTTCTGGAGGGCGAAAATGGCAGACTCGCCGCGTGTACAGGCGATCAGCAGTTCGTCTACAAGTTCGAACCGCTGGGGAATCGCCCTAGCTGGAGTCGTCATGCAGATTGCGCTCGGCGCTGTTTACGCCTGGAGCGTGTTTCGCATACCGCTCACGAAGGCCTTCGGCTGGACGATCTCGCAGGTAACGTTCACTTTCACGCTGGCCATTCTGATGCTTGGATTCGCGGCGTTTGTGGGCGGATTGTGGATGCGCAAGTCGGGTCCGCGGCGCGTGGCAATTGCTGCCGGCATTTTCTATGGCGGCGGAGTAATCCTCGCGAGCCTTTCCGTGGGACATCTCTATTGGCTTTACTTCTCCTACGGATTTCTGGGAGGAATTGGTCTAGGTCTCGGATACATTGTGCCGGTAGCGACGCTGGTCAAGTGGTTCCCCGACAAGCGCGGCATGATTACCGGCATTGCTGTGGCTGGATTCGGAGCGGGTGCGCTGATCACAGCTCCGATTGCGAGCCGGTTGATCGTTAGCGCAGGTGTGCTGAAGACATTCGCTGTACTTGGAATCGCATATTTGGTCGCCGTAGTAGTGGCAGCGCTCTTTATGAAAGATCCGCCTGCGGGATATCGTCCAGAAGGCTGGCAACCTTCAGAAGCGCAAAAACACGAACGCGCCGGCAGCGACTATACGCTGTCGCAGGCACTCGGACGCTGGCAGTGGTATGCGCTCTGGGCAATGCTGTTCCTGAACACCTCGGCAGGAATCTCGATCATCTCGCAAGCTGCTCCCATGGCGCAGGAGATCACGCGCGTGAGCGCCGCCGTTGCGGCCGGAATGGTCGGTATCATTTCGATTGCGAATGGAGCTGGGCGCTTTCTCTGGGCTTGGTTCTCAGATCTCGTGGGGCGCCGTGCTGTGTTCCTCACTATGTTTCTTTTGCAAGCGACGCTGTTTTGGTTCATTGCTGATGTCTCCAGCTTTTCAGCATTCACCGCCTTGGCATTCATCATTCTGCTCTGTTACGGCGGTGGATTCGGCACCATGCCTGCTTTTGCTGCCGACTACTTTGGGCCCGCTAACGTAGGCTCGATCTACGGATTGATGCTCACAGCCTGGGGATTTGCCGGTGTACTCGGGCCAACGTTGATTGCACGGATTCGCCAGAGCAGCGGACACTACGCGCAGGCGCTGCACGTGATCTCGATCATTGTGCTGGTGAGCGCCATCCTTCCTCTTATTATGCGGCCACCGCGAGCAGAGCGGGCTGAAGCAGAAAAGAGGCTGAGGGCGGCGTAGAGAAGTGAGCGGGCCCGCGCGGCCCGCCCGTTCGAGTTCCTGCCTCCCCTCGCAGGGTATGTCCTAGCAGAACGAAGCTCGGAGACCAGTCCCCGGACTTCGTCCGGACTGGACAGGCGGGCCGCCTGTCCCACGCGAGCACTTAAGCCCCAGCCATGACCGGCTCCACATCGTAAATCGGGAACCATGAAGTAGCCGCTTTCAGTTTGTCATTTACGTTGCTAATGTTATTTACGCCTTCGGTCTCAAGCCATTTGCGGAAAGCATCAACGCCCTGTTTCGCGTATACTGGAACACCTTCTTTCCAGGTGGCGCGGCCGCAAAGGACGCCATTGAACTTCACACCCGTTTCGCCCGCCAGCTCGAGTGTCTCGCTGAATTCGGCATTGCTTACTCCGGCGGAAAGATAAATGAATGGCTTGGTGGCGACCTTGGCAGCTGTGTGGAAAAGGTCGATCGCTTCTTTCTTGCTGTAAGCCTTCTGCCCAGCGAAAGACTTCGTGCCCTCGACGAATTTCATGTTCACCGGCACTTCAACTTTGAGCACATCCACGCCGTAGCGATCTTTCGTGAATTCGCGCATGCTTTCGGTAACGATGTGCGGTTTTTTCTTGGCGTATTCGAGGCCCTTTTCGTCAGTGCCTTCTTCGTACCCGACGAACTCGAGAAAAAACGGAATGTCGTTAGCGCGGCACTCATCGCCGATACGCTCCACCCAGGCATGCTTCTTGTCGTTTACATCCTTCGGATCGAACGGGGTGTAATAAAGGAGGATCTTGACGCAATCGGCGCCAGCTTCCTTCAGACGCTTTGCTGACCAGTGGTCCAGCAGATCACCGAGACGTCCGGGGCCGGTCTTGTCGTATCCGGTCTTTTCATAAGCGAGCAGTAAGCCGGCGTTCCGCGCGCGGCGCTTGGAAGCAGGCAGTCCCCACTCGGGATCGAGGAGAATGGCGCTTGCATGTGGCGTCAGGACTTCGGTCACCAGGGACTTGAATTCTTCCATCATGGCATCAGTGATGTCGCCGCCTTTTTCTGTGGCCAAAGATTTCTGTAGAGAGCCGCGCTGGTCCATGGCGGCAGCGGCGATTACGCCACGTTTGTCCGAAACGCGTTGCAAGCCGGCGAGTTTTCCGGGTGTCAGTTTCATAAGTCCTCCGATAAGTGCATTGGAATGGATTGCCGGCCAACAGATGGGGTCGGTTAATTATTGTAATACGGCCATCGGCTGGAGCGACTCAGAGTTGACTACGTGGGGGAATACCGCCGGTCGCTTGCTATACTAATTTGGTATGCCGATTCTCCAGAACATAGCCGCAATCGCCAAAGGGATGTCCATCACGTTCATGGAGATGTTCCAGCCGACGACTGTGGAGAACTATCCCGATGGCCCCGGACCGCTGCGCGGGGCAAAGGTTCAAGAGAGATTTCGTGGTGTGCACGTTTTGCAGCGTGACGAGAATGGCCTGGAAAAGTGCGTCGCCTGTTTCCTCTGCGCGGCGAACTGCCCGGCGAATTGCATATATATCGAGGCGGCGGAGAACACTGCTGAAAACCGCATCAGTGGCGCAGAGCGCTACGCCAAGGTTTACAACATTGATTACAACCGCTGCATTTTTTGCGGATATTGCGTCGAAGCTTGCCCGACAGACGCGATCACGCACGGCCATGGATTCGAACTGGCAACGTTCAACGCAACGAATTTGATCTATCGCAAAGAGCAGTTGCTGGCGCCAAGGCCAGCACATTTGGGAGCGAATCCGGTGTTCAACGCCGCAGAGGTAAGTGGCGGTGCGCCGGCCGAAGTTGCTCCAGGAGAGTGAAGAAAGCAGGCGTTGGTCGTTGGCCAGAATGGGCTGCGGTCAGAATGAGTAATCGAGGAGAGTTATAGTTCAATAGATTTTCGCGAGATTATGGCGCCGGTCCGATATGGGGCCGGCGTTCGTGTATCGAGAGCAGTCGTTGGTCGTTCGCCAAAGTCTCTCTACTGCTTGGGTCAGTGGTTTTGGACAACGACCAACGACGATTTTCCTGATGGGCGATAAATAATGAGTGACTTTCTCCAAACTGTTCGCGAACGCGTTGTCATCTACGACGGCGCGATGGGGACCAACATCCAGAAAGGGAATCCCACTCTGGACGACTATTGGGGCAAGGAGAACTGCAGCGAAGTTCTAGTCCTGAGTCGGCCCGACATCATCCGCGATATTCATGCCGATTTCTTCAAAGCCGGTTGCGACATCGTAGAGACAAACACCTTTGGAGCGACGCGCATTGTGCTGGGCGAGTTCGGGTTGCAGGATCGCACGGCGGAAATCAACATCACGGCGGTCAAGCTGGCCAAGGAAGTTGCCCAGCAATTTTCGACCAACGACAGGCCGAGATTTGTAGCGGGATCGATCGGACCCACCACGAAGCTTCCTTCACTTGGACACATCGGCTTTGACCAGATGCTCGAAGCGTACATCGAGCAGGCACTGGCCCTAATCGAGGGCGGAGTTGATGTTCTGCTGATTGAAACTTGCCAGGATTTGTTGCAAGCGAAGATCGGCGCCATCGCTGCCCTTGAAGCCATGCAGAAATCAGGGAAGCGGCTGCCCTTGCAGGTGCAAGTCACATTGCAAGAATCTGGCACCATGCTTCTTGGCACCGAAATCGGCGCGGCCACGACGGCGCTCGAACCGCTCGATATCGACATCCTCGGCATGAATTGCGCCACCGGCCCAGCCGAGATGAATGATGCTGTTCGATACCTTGGCTTGAATTCCTCCAAAGAACTTTCCGTTCTGCCGAACGCCGGGCTTCCGCAAAACGAAGGCGGACATGCAGTGTACAAACTGAAACCGGCGGAGCTCGCGCAGTTTCATAAGCATTTCGTTCAGGATTACGGCGTCCGCGTTGTGGGTGGTTGTTGCGGTACGACGCCAGAACATCTAAAGGCGGTCGTAGATGCGGTCTCAAGCATCGAGCCAGCAAAGAGAGACGTGAAGCCGGTTGCCGCGGCGTCGAGCGCGTACACGTCTGTTCCGCTCGATCTCGAACCCAAGCCGCTGATTGTCGCGGAAGAAATGAACACGACGACTCGCGTCGAACACTTCAAAAATCTGGTCCGCGGTAAGAAGTATGACGACATTCTCGCCTTGGCGAAGAAGCTGGTGAACGACGGTTCGCACATGCTCGATCTGTGCTGCGCGATCGTGGGCGAAGACGAGAAAGACTACATCACTTCGATTCTGGAGCGAATTGCTACTCGCGTACCGGCGCCGATCCTTGTTGATTCAACCGAAGCCGACGTTGTAGAAGAAGCGCTGAAGCGAATCCCCGGAAAAGCAATCATCAATTCCATCAATCTGGAGGATGGCGAGAAGCGCACATCCAAAGTTCTGCCAATGGCCAAGCGCTATGGTGCAGCCGTGATTGCACTCACGATTGACGAAGATGGCATGGCGCTCACCGCGGACAAAAAAGTCGCGATTGCAAAGCGAATTGCCGATCTGGCGACGAACAAATATGGCATTCGTGCGGTCGATCTGATCTTCGATGCGCTCACGCTGCCGATATCGACCGGCCAGGAGGAGTATCGGACGGCGGGAATCGAGACATTGAATGCGATCGAGCGAATCAAGAAAGAATTGCCGGATGTCAAGACGATTCTCGGAGTCAGTAATATTTCCTTCGGACTCGACGTGTATTCCCGGCGCGTGCTCAACAGCGTCTTCATGCACGAAGCGGTAAATCGCGGCCTTGACATGGCTATTGTTAATTACACCAAAATATATCCTTTGTACAAGATTCCTCAAGAAGAGGTTGAGCTTGCACGCAAACTGATTTTTCGGGATGCCTCGGCAGGTGATCCGCTGCAGATTTATATGCAGCACTTCGCGGGAACCAAAGGAAAAGCGCAAGCTCAGACCGCCGCGCATGTCGAGACCCTCTCCGTCGAGGACAAGTTGAAGTACGCGATCATCAACGGGGAAAAGTCCGTCGGCGAAGGTGCGAACAAGAAATCGCTTGAAGTATTACTTGAAGAAGCTCTCGTGCAATATTCACCCCTGGAGCTCATTAATACCGTTCTACTCGACGGCATGAAGACGGTCGGCGACCTCTTCGGCGCACGCAAGATGCAGCTGCCTTCAGTGCTCGATGCGGCAGGCGTAATGAAAGCGGCCGTTGCCTATCTTGAGCCAAAGATGGAAAAGAAATCCGGCGCTTCGCAGAAGGGCACAATTGTGATTGCCACGGTGAAGGGCGATGTCCACGACATCGGAAAAAATCTAGTGGACATTATTCTGACCAACAATGGTTTTCGCGTGGTGAATTTAGGAATTAAGCAGCCCGCGGACGCGATCATCAAAGCTGCACAGGAGCACAATGCGGACGCCATCGGGCTAAGCGGCCTGCTGGTGAAGTCCACGCTGGAAATGAAATATGTGATTCAGGACCTGGAGCGGCAGAAGCTAGATTTCCCTGTGCTCTGCGGTGGCGCCGCGTTGACCCGCAAGTATGTCGAGGATGATCTGCGCCGCGAGTATTCGAATGCGGTGTTTTATTCCGACGACGCGTTCGGCGGACTGCACATCATGGAGGACCTGACTGCTCCGAACGGAAACAAAGAGGCGCGGTTAAATGAGGGGCGCACGGTTAAGGAGTACGCGAAGGCGGTAGCGGTTGACGAAGAGACAGGACCAGTTTTCGCGGAGCGTAGTCCGGTGGTCGGGGATGCTCCCAATATTCCGACTCCGCCATTCTGGGGCGTGCGGGTAAAGAAAGATTATGACCTGCGCGAGCTTTTTCCGTATATCAACGATACGGCACTGTTCAAGAACCAGTGGCAATTGAAAACGGCGTCGCAGGAAGACTATGCCGGACTGGTGGAGCGGAAGTATCGCCCGATCAAGAAAGAGCTTGAACAGGAGATCAGTGTCAGCGGACTGTTCGAACCGAAAGTCGTCTGGGGATATTTTCCGGCGCAGGGTGATGGGAATGATGTGGTTGTTTACGAGGTCCAAGACCCAGCCGAGCACGGCTCGGCAGGACAGCCGAGGGCGGCTGTCCCCACACAGGAGGTGGTGGCACACCCAAGAGAGCTTCTCCGCTTTTCCTTCCCGCGCCAGCGCGAAGGGCGCCGGCTTAGCATCTCCGATTTCTTCGCACCGAAATCCTCCGGCAAGATGGATGTGATCGGATTGTCGCTGGTCACAATCGGCGCCAAGGCTTCCGTCGAAACGCAAAGGCTATTCGAAGCTGGAGAGTATACGAAATATCTCTACCTGCACGGACTCAGTGTAGAAACTGCCGAAGCGCTCGCCGAATATCATCACAAACTTATGCGCGCAGACTTGGGGATTTCGGCAGAAGATTCACCGCACACTCGCGACCTCTTCCATCAGAAGTATCGCGGATCGCGTTACAGCTTCGGCTACCCCGCATGCCCGAATTTAGAAGATCAGACGAAGCTTTTCGCACTGCTTCATCCGGAAGAGAACGTCGGGGTTCGCCTGACCTCCGGATTCCTGCTCGACCCCGAGCAAAGCACGTCGGCGATTGTGGTGCATCATCCGGCAGCAAAATATTTCGTAGCCTAGACTCTCGCCAACCTGAGTCTCAACGAACGCATCTTCCCGTGCATGATCCGCAGACTAAAATCTGGCGAATATCGCCTGTACTCGCGCAAGAAGAACCCTAAAACTGGCAAGCGGCGGAACTTAGGAACGTTTCCTTCGCTGGCTGGGGCGAAAAAACATGAACGCGCGGTGCAGTTCTTCAAAAAGGGGTAACCCAGCAGTATAGACGCGCCTGCAGGCCTTGTCGCTTGCGCCCAGCTCGACCAGCCTGCTACGCTTTTTCCGCTTTCAATTCACGATTCAAGAAGGAAGCTTATGCCTAAGTATCTGATTGAGCGCGAGCTGCCCGGCGCAGGACAGTTGTCGCAAGACCAACTCCGTGGCATTTCGCAGAAGTCATGCAGCGTACTGAACAAGCTGGGACCGCAGATTCAATGGATCCATAGCTATGTGACCGGCGATAAGATTTATTGCGTCTACCGCGCGCCGAACGAAGAAATGGTGCGGGAGCACGCGAAGCAAGGCGGTTTCCCGGCAAATAAGGTTTCAGAGATAACGTCGGTCATTGACCCCACGACTGCCGAATAATCTCTTCGCCCGCAACCTGAGCGGCACGTCCCTCGCAACGCGGAGCATAGTCAGGATCGAATTATGAAGCAGGCATTCATTTGGATGATCGCGTTGATTTTGCTTTCGCCATGGGCGATGGCGCAGGAGCATCCCTCGGTCAGTGCCCTGCCAAACACGGTTTACGTTGGAGCAGATGGCAAGTACGAGGCGAACCCGGACACGGCGATCATCGAGTTCTCGATTTCCGCGCAGGAAGAGACTTCGGGTGCGGCGTATGATCACGCGTCAAAGTCGGCGGAACAGGTGCGGCAGATTCTGCGCTCGAACAGTGTGGACCCGAAATCCGCGCAGGTTGGATACTTCGCAATCCAGCCGGTCTACGATTACAAAACCCCAAAACGCAAGCTGGTTGCGTATCGCGTGAATACAAACGTCTCGGTGAAACTGAAAGATTTCGCGAAAATTGGACCAATCCTGCAGCAACTGGCGAATGCCGACATCACCGACAGCCAGCAACTCAACTACACACTAGAGGATAAAGACGCGGCCAAATCGAAGGCGGTCGAGGACGCATATCGCCACGCGCGCGATTCAGCCGAGGCCGTTGCCCATGCCGGCGCACGCAATGTTGGTGACTTGATTTACGCCTCGGTGGACACTTTCGAGAATCCGCTGCCGGTGCGACCGATGGTTATGGCCGCCGCGCCGAGGGCAACGATGCAAATGAATCAGCCGCCGACCGCTGAATTCTCACCCCAGACAGTGACAATTACGGCGCATGTGAACGCGTTATTTCAGATGAAGTAACAGATCAGTCTCTCTCGGCAGTTGCAACCGCCTTAATCCTGGAGCCGTCGACCGCTACATCGCGTTGAAGGACAACTTCCAACGTCGTGCCTGGGCTCATTTTGACTTCGTTGCCATGACTGAGTGCGGCGATTGCGGTTCCGATGGCTCCGCCGACTCCGGCCCCGATCAGCGCGCCTTCGCCGCCTCGCGTAGCAGCTCCAATAATCGTGCCCTCGGCGGCCGGCTGAGCAATTGTGCCGATGGTCTTTCCCTTGTTGCTGTCGGCCTGAATGGTACCCTCTTTGTCCTTCACCTTCGATTTGTCCACGCCAGGAGCATTGTCGAGCGAGCCTGGCAGCAGCACCGTGTAGCCGCTGGGATAGATCAGAGTCGTAAAGTGGATGAGGACTTCAGCGCGTCCCGTAATACGACCGGCTGGCTTGACCGAAATAATTTTCCCCTGCACATAAGTTCCCGCAGGAATCACAATTTTTTCATTGATCACGACGGGGAAAGTGGATTGCGCATAAATGGGATCTCCCTCGTGATTACTCTTGGTAGAAATCGTGTTCTTGAGAGCGATCGGGACCTTGGTTCCGGCGGGAATGACGAGGTCAGTCGTGGAAGGATGCGCACCAGGTACTAGTGCCGGCTTCGATGCTGCGTTCTCCTGCGCGAGCGCCAAACTGCCCAGCAAAATCAATACTCCTAAGGTGCGCATGGGCCCTCCTCTTACCTGTATAGGATGACAGGAAAACGTTGCTAAAGAAAGTACGATGCCGCCAGGGAGGCACAAAGTTTTGTCTGGCGGCACGATATTTTGGGTGCGTTTGGGCACGGCGCCGAAACTTGCTATCATGCGTGCCGCACCCCTTGCGAGGATTTCATTATGAGCAGGCTCTTTCTTGTCTTTCTGCTGCTGGCCGCTGCCAGATGCTGGTCGGCACAGATCGCCAGCGATCAGATCTCTGAGCTCCCACAGGCGCACGACTATGTTCTAAAGCGCTCCTCAAGCTATGACCGCACCGGCGGCAACGCTGACGCCCGTCCGGTGCCGGCGGGGAGCACCATAACTGTGCTGGACGAAAACGGGCCCGGCCAGATTTCGCACATCTGGTTCACCATCGCGGATCGTGAGCAGTATCACCTGAAAAAGATCGTGCTACGCATGTATTGGGACGAAGAGAAGACTCCGAGTGTTGAGGCGCCGATCGGCGATTTCTTTGGATTGGGGAATGGAGAATACTTTCTGTACCAGTCCGTCCCGCTCTCGGTGGGGGCAGACAAGGCGCTTAATTGCTTCTTTCCCATGCCGTTTCAAAAGCATGCCCGCATTACCGTCACGAATGAGGGGCAAGAGCGCATTGATTCCCTCTACTGGAACATTGACTGGCGCGCGCTTCGCTCTCCACTGCCGCCGGACACAGCATATTTTCATGCACAATACCGGCAAGCAACGCCCAACATTGCGATTGCGAATGCGAAAGTAAACCTGGAGGGCCAAAACAATTATGTGTGGATGGAGGCTAGCGGTCGCGGGCATTTCGTGGGTGTGACGATGTCCGTAGTTGAGAACGCCGACGGCTGGTGGGGCGAAGGCGACGACATGTTTTTTATGGACGGCGAGAAGCTGCCTTCGATCAATGGGACGGGCACGGAAGATTATTTTCTTGGGGCGTGGGATTTTGGCGGTAAACCATTCTCCTACGGGTTATTTGGTGCACCGGTGGTGGGACAGGAAAAGAAAGACTCGAAGTGGTCAGTCTACCGGTTCCACCTGGATTCGCCGATTCCGTTCACGAAATCACTTCGGGCCACCATCGAGCATGGACACGCAAACGATCGGGGTGACAACTTTTCTTCTGTGGCTTACTGGTATCAGATCGAACCACATGCGGAGTTCCCGGCGTTGCCACCGGTGGGCGAGCGTTTGCCTCGAGTTCCCTAGCTGCCTACGCTGATTCTTCGCATCTGGTTCTCCCTGACGTTGCCCATGAATTGCGACTGCAGCTTCTGCGCGCACAGTTCACCACAGACGTGCAGAGTACCCTCGCGATTGGCGATCTCGTCATCCCATGCACAGAGGTAAAGCACCGGCTGGTTGAAGTTGACAGCGGAAGTCCACATCAGCCACCAGCGATCGTTAGCCCGCTTGAGGATGCCACAGTTGGGGCCCGCACAACGGTAGAAGCTATTGGCGACGGGAGTCTTGAGATTTCCGAGTTGCATTAGTGACTGCTCCTGCAAGCGCTGAACCATTCTAACGGGAATGGATTTGAGGGAACAGATGCCAGTTTTTGCCGCTTCCACAGTATCGAATGCCGGACTCAGCAACGCGGCTGATATCATTGAATCAGTGGAAATGGCAGCCGTTCAAACTGAATTGCAATCGCGGATCGAGCCTCTGTTGCTTGAAGTTGCAGACGTGGTCAACACCACCCTTGACCTCGACACGACCCTGCGCCGGGTCGCGGAATTGGTGCGTAAAGTCATTGATTATGAGATATTTGGCATCCTCCTACTGAATGAGAAGACCCAGGAGCTCTACTTCCGGTTCAGCGTTGGGCATTCGCACGAAGTGGCCGACCGGTTGCGCATTAAGCTCGGAGAGGGAGTCACTGGAGTTGCCGCGCAAAAGGCCGAAGCCATTCTGGTGAATGATGTCGCGAACGATCCTCGCTATATTTCCGCGGTTCCTAACGTGCGCTCGGAGATTGCGGTCCCGCTGATCGTAAAAAATCGCGTGATCGGCGTGATTGATATTGAGTCGCCGCAAGCCGACCATTTCACCGAAGACCACAAACGCCTGCTGACCTTGATCGCATCGCGAATGGCGGTCGGGATTGAGAACGCGCGACTGTACACCCGAATCACTCGCCAGGCAAAAACGCTGCTGTTGTTGAATGAAATTGCACGCGAGCTGACTTCGATTCTCAATTTGGACGAAGTCCTGAAGAGGGTTGGCGAGCTCCTCAGCCGCCTGATTGACTTCCAGATGTTCAGCATTTTGCTGCTCGACGCTGCTGGCGAAACATTGCAGCATCGTTTCTCGCTCCGCTTTCGAGAAAACATCCATCTCAAGCACGATATCCCGCTTGGCAAGGGGATCGTTGGCTACGCTGCCGAGCAAAGGCAGGCCGTGCTGGTGCGGGATGTGAAAAAAGACCCTCGATATATCGAGACGAATCCTGAGACACGCTCCGAATTGGCGGTCCCTCTGATCTACAAAGATAAGGTGATTGGCGTTCTCGACCTAGAGCACACGAAGCGAGGATTTTTCACGGACGATCATCAGCGCACAATCACCACGCTCGCGGCGCAGATTGCGATTGCCATCGAGAATGCACGGCTCTACGAGGAAATCGCCCGACAGGAGCGGCGTTTGGAGCGAGACCTTGCGATGGCGCGGGAGTTGCAATTCCGGTTGCTGCCGCCATCGCGTCCCAAGCTCGCTAACTTGGAAATTGCCGCGAAATTCTCTCCCGCGCGGGCGATTGGCGGTGATCTATACGATTTCATCACCTATTCGCAGTCGCGAATGGCTTTCGTTATCGGAGACATCAGCGGCAAGGGTGCTCCGGCCGCAATTTATGCCGCTCTGGTGAGCGGGATTTTGCGCTCGCATGCTCCCATGGAGCCGGGCCCGGCAGAGATGCTCGCAGCGGTGAACTATTCGTTGGCCGAGCGCCGCATTGACGGCCAATTCTGCTCGCTTATTTACTCCGTGTGGGATGACCAGAACCGCACGCTCCAAGTTGCAAATTCCGGCTTGCCACGCCCGATTTATTGCCATAAAGGAAAAACTCAACTCATCGAAGCAACAGGGCTTCCGTTGGGCCTCTTCGATGATGCTGAGTACGACGAGTTTACTTTCCAGGCCGAGCCCGATGATCTATTCGTCTTCTTCAGCGACGGAATCCTGGACGCGACCAACCGCGCGGGCGACTTATTTGGCCGTACGCGCCTTGAAAAGATCATCTCTGACTGTGCTGACAATTCGGCTGACTCCATTGTGAAGTCGGTCTTCAAAGCTGCTGCTGAACATGCGGCCGGAGTGGAAACTTTCGATGACCAGACGGTGGTTGCGATCCGGGTAAAAGGGAGTGCGTCCAAGCGCAAGTGAGCGAGAGTTCTCAGCGCCCTCCCGGATTCGTGTACGGCTCTCATAAAGGCAGTTCCTCGCATGTACTCAATTGTGAGGGCATCTCGCTGACTCAACTCGCAGACCGCTTCGGCACTCCTTTGTACGTCTATTCAGCGAAAACGATTCGCGAACGCGTTGCGGCTTTCAATGTTGCCTTTCGCAGCATTGAGCACACAATCTGCTACTCGGTAAAAGCTAACTCGAATCTCAGCATTCTGCGCTTGCTTGCAAAGCTCGGTTGCGGATTCGACGTTGTCTCTGGCGGCGAACTTCAGAGAGTGCTGCGTGCCGACCGCAAATCAGCGAAAAGAATCGTCTTTTCCGGCGTCGGCAAGACAGTTCCTGAGATCGCGGCTGCGCTCAAAGCCAACATTCTGCTTTTCAACGTGGAGAGCGCATCGGAACTCGAAACTCTGGCAACTTGCGCGGCAAGATTGAAGCGTCGGGCCAGAATTGCATTTCGCGTGAATCCCGATGTGCCCGCCGATACCCATCCTTATATCTCCACCGGTCTCCACAAGCATAAGTTTGGCGTGCCGATCGGTGAGGCGCGGGAACTTTACGCGCGCGCGGCTTCATTGCTATATCTGCAAATTGCCGGCATCAGCGTTCATATTGGATCGCAGATCACAGATTTCGCTCCGTTCGGCATCGCCATGGAGCGAGTCGCCGATCTGGTACGACAGCTTCGCAAGGACGGTCACACGATCGAGTACGTGGATGCGGGCGGCGGACTGGGCATTGATTACAAGGCGCACTCATCTTCGGATTCGGAATTAACTTTTTCGTCCGTTGCTGTGGAATATGCTCAGGCGATTTTGAAGCCACTGCGGAAATTGAACATCAAGCTGCTGCTCGAGCCAGGGCGGTCGATCATCGGCCCGGCGGGCGTACTGCTCACGCGCGTGCTTTACCGCAAGACGAATGGCGGCAAGAAATTTGTCATTGTGGACGCTGCGATGAACGATCTGATCCGCCCTTCGCTTTATCAAGCCGAGCACGAGATCGTGCCGGTAAGAGCTGGCGATGACGATCCAGAAGTGGTGGATATCGTCGGCCCGGTATGTGAGTCTGGGGATTTCTTTGCGCGCGGGCGCGAGTTGCCTCATGTTGAAGAAGGCGATGTGCTTGCCATTCTCGATGCCGGCGCGTACGGGATGGCCCTCGCTTCGAATTACAACTCGAGGCCACGTCCGGCGGAAGTGCTGGTGAATGGAGAGTCAGCTAAGCTAATCCGATGCCGGGAGACAATCGCGGATCTGCTGAAGCCTGAGCTCTAGCTCGTTTCCCTCTCCAGGAATTCGGTGACCGCTTTCAGCACTGGCTTCGCCTGCTGCATAAACAGCGCGTGCCCAAGCAGGGGAAATTGGATGTGCCGCGCATTTGGCAAAAGACGGAGCGCGAGTTTCACGTCGTCATCAGACAGCAGCGCGTCCAACTCGGGATTTCCCTGCAACAGCAGCGTGGGGCAAGAAATTCGCGGCAAAATCTCGGGCGGTTTCCAGCCTTCAAATGCCCTGCCGTCCACTGTCATCGCAATCGCATCCGGGTCGGTCTGCAGAGCGCAATGTGCCCACTCGGCTAAAGCCTCCGACGTGTTTCCCGGCAGCTCTTCAATGCGCACTGGCTCGTTCAGTCCAGGGACAGGAATCAGGATCTTGCCGATTCCTGCGGCCAACGCGGCGTGCGACGTAGTGCTCCGTAGGAGTTCATGGAGCTGCCGGAACAGAGGCGCGTACAGGCTACGACGGAAGTTTTCGGGCGTGATCATGGTGTCGCCCAGAATGAGAGCTTTGACGACACAATTGCCATTCGCGGCAACGTGCATGGCGACCATCGCACCAAGCGAATGCCCAAAAATCGCCGCGCCCGATGGAAACCGAGTCCGCACGAATTCGGTCACGTCCTGGGCGAATTCAGAGATTCGGTATGAACCGGCAACGTGGCTCGAAGCGCCGTGACCGCGTAGATCGACCGCGAACACATGGAAGTGGCGCGGGAGTTCAGGTAACAGGACAGAAAAAGACCGCCAATCCCTGGACAGGCCATGAAGCAACACCAAGGGCGGGCCGTTCGGCGGACCTTCAGCACAGTGAAGAGAAACCTGACTGCCAGGAAAGGATCTTTCCGTAAATCCCCAAGCGGCGATGGATGTCGTCACTAACGCTGTCCCCACTTCAGCTTCGTGCGCAGAACGTCGAAGAACGTGCCTTTCGTGTGCAGCAGCTTCACTTGATTTTGCGATTTCCGGCAGTACACGCGGTCTCCGTCGAGCATGGGCATGCCGGCCTGTCCGTCAATACTCAGGTAAGCCTCTTCGTCTCCGGTCATCACGACAATTTCTATGTGCGAGGTATCGCGCACTACCAGTGGGCGATGAGTCAGCGAATGCGCTGAGACCGGAGTAACGACAAAACTCTCCACGTTGGGCATGAGAATCGGGCCGCCAGCGGCCAACGAATACGCCGTAGAGCCGGTCGGAGTGGAGACAATCAAGCTGTCGGCTTGGTAACGAGAGACAAATACTCTGTCAATGAAGACATCGCAGTGGTTGAGCCGCGCGATGGTGCCCTTCCCGACCACGACGTCGTTCAGCGCGTCGAAGCTCGCGATGATTGAGCCACCGCGACCCACCTCACAATGCACCATTGAACGGATATCAAGGTCGCATGAGCCGCGTTCAATGTTTTCGAGTGTTGAATAAAGTTCATCGAGCGGTATTTCAGTCAGGAACCCCAGCGCCCCCAGATTCACACCCACGATCGGAACGCCGGCCTTCGCTGCCGCGCGTGCAGCTGACAGAAGAGTGCCGTCACCGCCAAGGACGATAATGAAATCCAGCTTCCTTGCAGCCATTTCCTCGCGAGAGACGCTTTCCACGCCCTTGGCATGCGGAGCGGTTTCCGGATCAACAATGAACGTGTACCCGTGAGTGCCAAGCCACTCCGTCAGAGGCGGCATAATTTGCGCGACTTCAGGCTTATTCGGCTTGGAGACGATGCCAACGGCCTTTTGCGATGGTGAGACTTTTCCCATGTTGAAAGTGGAATTGTACAGAAAGCTGGCGCAAGGCACGAGGTAGTTTGGCTGGTGTGCTCTGGGGATACCGGTTCTGAACGGCGTTAACCACGAAGGACACTAAGGTTCACGAAGGAACAACACCGCCGATCAGAACTTTCCGTACAAAAGGAACTCGCGATTGCCTTCCGCCCCAAGCAGCGGCGATTCAATCACGTCAGTGCGCAAGACGCCCAAGGTTGTCACGGCGTCTCGTACTCGATCCACGGATTGCCGCTGCACCTCCGGATCACGAACAATGCCACCCTTGCCGACTTTTTCCCGGCCCGCTTCAAACTGCGGCTTCACTAAAATGACGAGTTCCCTTCCCGCCCGTTCTTTGTCCACTGTGGGAAATGCGGCCGCGATCACCGGCGGCAGCACCAGGGTCGCGGAAATGAAAGACACATCCATGACGATGAGATCGACTACTTCGTTAAGCTGCTCTCGCGTGAGGTAACGCGCGTTAGTATTCTCCAGCAGACGCACTCGCGCGTCTTGGCGCAACTGCATGACGATCTGTCCATGCCCGGTGTCCACGGCGATCACGCGCGATGCGCCGTGTTGCAGCAGACAATCGGTAAATCCTCCGGTGGATGTACCCACGTCCAGGCAGATTTTGCCGCGCACATCAATCTGCCAATGCTCTAAGGCGTGTTCGAGCTTCAGCCCGCCGCGACTCACGTATTTCAAATCCGGCTCAAGCAGTCGAATCTCGGCTTCTGAATCAACTGTGGTTCCCGACTTCAGGACTTTTTGTCCGTCCACCAACACTTTCCCCGCCAACAATAATGCTTGTGCCCTCTGGCGCGACGGGACCAAACCTCGCTGAAACAACAATTGATCGACACGAATTTTTTGTGCAGATTTTTTCATCTCACGAGGAGCTTGCGGCGGTCGCACTCAACTGTGTGCAACCTGTAGAACGAATTCTGCACAAAGGACTTATTCTCATCGCGGGCTCGTTTTCCACAGAATTATCCACAGCAGTGTTGAAAATTACCTCAGATTTAATGAAAGGAGCGCCTTGACAAACCTAGAGTTTAGCGCCATCTCAACAAAAGTCTGGCGAAAATAAAAAGCTCCCGGTCATCGGGAGCTCGTAATTGCTTAGGTTTCTGTTCTCTTCCGACGGCTGCTAACTTGCCACTTCCTCCAGCAGCTTCGCATCAATGTCGAAGTTCGAATGCACGTTCTGTACGTCATCGTGATCTTCAAGAGCTTCCATCAGGCGAATCATGGTCGTTGCCGGCGAACCTTCAAGCTTGATGTAAGTATCGGGAATCATGTTCACGCTCGACGATGCAGGCTCGATGCCCGCCTTCTTTAGCGCCTCTAGCATGCCTTCGTACGCGGAAGGCGCAGTCAGGATTTCCCAATTCTCGCCATCGTCAATCGGCTCATCCTCGCCGTTGTTTTCGATGATGATATTCATGAGATCGTCTGCCGTTGCCGCCGACTTAGGAACGATGATGTCGCCCTTTTTGTGAAACATATAGGCGACGGCGCCGGCTGATGCCATGTTGCCACCATTCTTGCCGAAGACGTGTCGGATCTCGCTGACGGTGCGGTTGCGATTGTCAGTATTGATATCGAGTAGAACCGCCACTCCACCCGGTCCATAACCCTCGAGCGAAAATTCTTCGTAATTTACGCCAGGCAATTCGCCGGTACCACGCTGAATGGCGCGCTTGATGTTATCGGCGGGCATATTCTCGGCCTTGGCTGCAGCAATGGCGGTGCGCAGTCGAGGATTGGTGTCGGGATCGCCGCCATTTTTTGCGGCAATGCTGATTTCCTTGATCAGGCGCGTAAAAGTCTTGCCGCGCTTGGCGTCAAGTGCACCCTTTTTGTGCTTGATTGTGGCCCATTTTGAGTGGCCGGACATGAGAGTACCTCGCCTTCAATAAACTTGAATTGTGCTGATCTTGCCGCCCCAGACCGCCGAAGACCGGCGTCCCGAAGACCGTGGGCGAACCAGGAATCGCCCGTCAGAGGGAAGCATCTCATCACCCTCGATTGCCCGGAATACAGTGCAGGCGAACTGCAATTATAGCACGCTGGATTTCGGCCTTAATACCCGAGGGACCGAGCAGTCAGCTTTACGCTTGCACCAGGACGACGCTCCCAAACAGCGGGTTCTTGCTGCGACCGACCTGGTACTACCGATCAAATTTTTACAATCCATTCACCCCTTTAGCGCCGTATAGATGACTATAATGCCGGAATCCAGCCGGAAGGCCGGCGGATGCAGCCGACCTGCTCCCAGGTTGCCGCATCAAAAGCGTGAGATCCCAGCTTATGAAAGTGCAGCGTATTACGCTCTTCGCCGTGGCGGGACTTCTATTTGTCCTGTTCAGCGGGACGACCTTGGCTGACGGGCAACTGCACTGGCAAACGGCGAGAAAAGAAGCGATTCAAGTGCGTTTGATCGCGCTGGCTATCGCTTACCCGCGCACCTCTTTCTTCGCTAATGATGAAGTATTCATCGCCGAGCAGGAGTTGGCGAAAGAAGAGTCGCGATTCATCAAGCTGGTGTATGACTTCCTGCCCTACCAGTCGCCGCTTTCTACCTACGGCCTGAATTATTCGCTGGTTCATCGAGTGAACGCGATTCGCGACACAACCTGCGACGAAAGCTTGTGGGAAATGCGGACCGCACTCGAGCAGCGGCGCCGAGCGGACAGGACGCAGCCGGGGTGGAAGTACGCGGCGCAGACACCGATCGCGGACCTCGATCGCCGCCAGGCGAAGTTGCGTTGCTATCGGACCACATCCGACGATTACGAGAGAGTCTTGCGAGAGCCGACGAACGAGAGTCCGTACTAGGGCTCAGGCTTTGGGCTTTGGGCTTTGGGCTCGCACAGCTCACGTAGGGGCGGCGGGTGTCCTCCCCCCCGAGCTTCGCTCGCATCTGGTTTGAAAATGCCATGGGCGGACGAAGCATCCGCCCACCCGCACGAGGGCGTCCGGGGCTACGTGTTCTGGATTTGCTCGAAGCTGGCGGCTCTTAGGCTACCTGCGGCACGCTGTCGGTGTAGGTGAAGAAATTGTCCACCTGCGTGACTTTCAGAGTGTTGCGGACGCGCTCATTCACGCCGGCCAGCGTCAGCGCGTGGCCTTCCTTCTGGTGGCGGACGTAAGCTCCAACCAGAGCGCCTACTCCGGCGGAATCAACGTAAGGGACTTTGGTGAAGTCGAGCGTCAGACCAGCCCCGACGTTGGTGCGAACGAGGTTCTGAAACTCGAAGAGGGTAGCAATGGTCAATGGTCCGGAAAGCCTGAGGACGCGAACATTATTTTGCAGCCCAAAATCTTCGATCTGTAGTGGTTCATCGCGCATAGCGGAAGATTTTAACGTCAGGATTGGCTTTGTCAACGGCAAAGCGGAATTTTAACAATCGGGATTCGAGTACATTCAAGTCGAGAGTTGATTGGATTGCGGCGACACTCTAGATACACGATCAATTGGTGTACAAGGCTTCACTGATTATGGAAGCTTCTTAAGTAGCGGCAGAAAGACTTCAGGAAGCTTACCCGCCAAGGAGCGCAACGAACTTTAGCGCAAGCTTGCAACCGCGTCAAATCCGTGAGCCACGTTTCTCACCCATTTTCTGCGTGTTATCCTGAATTCATCTTCCTACTCAAGGACATTCCATGAAGTTTGGCGTCATCATTTTCCCGGGCTCTAACTGCGATCACGACGCTTACTGGACAGTCGAGCAGGTGCTCAAACAGCCGGTCACGTTCCTGTGGCATGAGTCGCACGATCTCGAAAATTGCGACGCCATCATCGTGCCTGGAGGCTTTGCTTACGGCGACTATCTGCGCACGGGCGCGATCGCCAAGTTCTCGCCGGTCATGGAATCGGTGCGCAAGTTTGCCGAGGGCGGCGGGCTGGTGCTGGGCATTTGCAATGGATTTCAGATTCTTTGCGAGGCGGGCCTGCTGCCGGGAGCGCTCATGCGCAACGCCGGATTGAAGTATGTTTGCAAGCCGGTGCATGTGCGCGTGGAGAACGCCGATACGCCGTACACCAACGCCAGCCGCAAAGGCGATGTGCTGTGCATTCCTATCGGCCACATGGAAGGCAATTATTTTTGTGATGAGGCGACGCTGGCTGAACTGCGGCGTGATGAGCGCATCGTTTTCCGTTACTGCAATGAAGCAGGAGAGGTTACCCTGGAGTCCAACCCGAATGGATCACTCGATAATATTGCAGGAATCTGCAGCCCGGGGCGGAACGTTCTCGGAATGATGCCGCATCCGGAACGCGCCAGTGAGCTTGCACTCGGCTGCACGGATGGGATGAAGGTTTTCGAGTCGCTGGTGGGTGCTGGGGTGCTGGCTTCGCGATAAAAGCTTTTAACCGCCGAGAGCGCCGAGACCGCAGAGAGGAAACAACGCCGTCTAGAGAAGAGCATGTACGGTCTTCCAAAGGACTTTGATCCACATACACTCGTCGAACACCGCTTGGACCAGCTTTGCTTCGGTCAGTATCAACTCGCTTTACACTTCGATGGAGATGTCAGCATAACCGTCGAAAGTCACATGGAATACCAACCTTCGAAAGGTGAGACGCCACAGTCAATTAATTTCCCGATTATCACGTCGAGTGTTATGCAATTGTTAGGACACGCGATTGTGAATGCGTTTGGCGACAAAGAAGGAACTTTAACCCTGGAATTCGACAATGCACATGTTTTGCGGTGTTTTGATCAGCCGCGCTATGAAGCGTACCAAGTCAGAATTGGCACGAAGGAGATCATTGTCTAAGAGGTACTCCTCCGAGCTAAAATCTTTTCTCCGCGCTCTCGGCGATCTCTGCGGTTAAATGTATTTGAAGGGAGACAGAATGAAAGGCAATCCCAAAGTTATTGCTGCACTGCAAGAGGCGCTTCGCGAAGAACTCATGGCCATCAACCAGTATTTTCTTCACGCTGAGATGTGCGAGAACTGGCACTACTCGAAGCTCGGCGACTTCATCAAAAAGCAATCTATTGACGAGATGAAGCACGCGGAAGAGCTGATCGAGCGCATCCTGTTCCTCGATGCGACGCCGAATCTGACCGAGCCCATGAAGTTGAGCGTCGGCAAGACGGTGAAAGCGCAACTTGAAAGCGACCTTGCGCTTGAAGTCGGCGCGGTGAAGCTCTACAACGACGCCGTCAGGACTTCGCAGGAACATGGCGACAATGCCTCGCGGGAGCTTTTTGAGCGGCTGCTAAGGGACGAAGAGGAGCACGTGGATTGGCTGGAGGCGCAGCTGCATCAGATTGGGGAAATCGGATACGAGCGCTATCTGACGCAGCAAATCAGGAAAGAAGAGTAGCGCAAAAGGCTTTAACCGCAGAGATCGCAGAGTACGCAGAGAAAAGCTAATTCGATCTAAACGGCAAGAGCCATCGGATTCTACGCCCGGTGCTCACCTTGTCGTATTTGTTCGCAGAAATGTGCTGATCTCGCCCGCGCAGATTTTCTTCCTGATGTTTGATCCAGGGAATTTGCTTTTCTCTGCGTACTCTGCGGTTAAAACGGGTTTTTACTATCGGGGCACCCATAGATCCCAGTGAGTGCATCTATCCGGGCAGCAGCACTGTAGTCGCCGCATCCAAACTGCTATAGTACTTGTTCCCTTATCCAAGGAGATTCAGACCAAAGCTGATGGAAATCCGTTCGATTTTCACCATCCTAAAGAAAGCTGCGGTCTTCTCTTCCCTGCTTGTCGCTTGCGGAACCATTTCTAGCGCCCAAAAGAAGCTGCCCATTGCCGCCGAAGTTTGGGGAGGCTACTCGTATCTGCGATTTGAGGCGACCAAGTTGGGTTTCAACGACCAACTGAACCTGAACGGCTGGAACGGCGGAGTGGCATTGCCCGACCTCTACGAAGGACTGGGCGTTGCGGTGGACATCAGCGGCCATTACACCGGATTGATGGAAGAGTACAACTTCCTGATTGGACCGCAATATTCCTATAAAGTGAAGGGCATGGGCCTGTACGGTCATGCATTATTCGGCAAGGCGCGCGACCGTCTGCGCCAGCCGGGGACAACCAACCTTGAGCCTTCGGACCTGCACAAGGCTGTTGCATTCGGCGGGGGCGTGGATATTCCAGTAGGCGAGAGGTTTTCGTTCCGTGCCATTCAGGCCGACTACCTAATTACGAACGCTTTCAATACCACACAACACAATCTGCGGTTCTCGACCGGATTGATTTTCAGGTTCGGAAAACGATGAGCAGGCGCACACGTGCTGAGCAATGGCGAGGACTGGCATCAATCTTTGCCGGGGCCCTGATCTCGGCACTGATGGCATGCGGCGGCGGCAGCAGTTCCTCCTCAAGCAGCCGTCTGGCGTATGTCGCGGGCGGACCGACCAACGTTGTTGGACTGCGAATCTCGAGCACAGGCGCGACGCAAACGATCCTCGGATCGCCCTTCGTTGCAGGGAACGCGCCATCGAGCGTTGTGGTTCATCCTTCAAATAAATTTCTCTTCGTTTCCAACCAGGGCGAAGGCACGATTTCCCTGTTCACCATTGACGGTACTTCCGGAGCTTTGACAGAAGTGTTGCCGCGAACGCCGTCGGGAACTTCGCCGGTGGCAATGACGATGGACAGCGGCGGCACTTTCCTGTTCGTGGCGAATCAGGGTGCAAGCCCTAGCGTTCTCGTGTTCTCAATCGGATCAAACGGCACACTTACGCCGGCGCCAGGATCGCCGACGCCGCTGGGTTCGAGTCCGTCAGGAATTACGCTGACCGCAGCCGGAGATTTTCTCTATGTGCCAGTCCCTAATTTTTCCGCAGTTTATGCTTTCGCGGTGAGTTCAGGAACGCTGACACAGGTGGGTTCGCCTTTCGTCGTCAGCGGTGGGGTGGCGACGATAGCGGTAGAACCTACGGGTAAGTTCCTGTTCGTTCCGAATCCGTCGTTTGGAACAGTCACCGTGCTGACGATTCAATCGGATGGAAGTCTCATAACTGGAGCAGGCGCATTCGCTGCTTCGACCTCGCCGGTGGCGGCCGCGACTGATTTGTCGGGAGCTTATCTTTACGTTGCCAATTTCGGCTCAACCACAGTTTCGCAGTACACCATTGACAGCACAACGGGCGCACTGACGACGTTCACCAGCACAACCAGTACTCCGACTGCAGGCACGAATGCCAGCTTCGTGATTCCCGACCCAAACGGAAAGCTCGTTTACATCGGCAATCAAGGGTCGAGTTCGATAAGCGAGTTCACCATCAAATCGGACGGATCGCTCACTTCCACCAGCAACTCGATTACGCTTGGCGTTCAGCCGAGATCGCTGGCGGTGACGAAGTAGGCTCGGATCTCATTGTCCTTGCGGTGCAAGAACAGCGTTCGCTGAAGGTGTGCTTGCGTCAGATTGCGTCATCGCCCCAGGCTGCGAGCCTGAGTTGGATAACACTGATGACGTAACGTCCTGCGGTGATGCTTGACTGGCGGGCGGTATGCCTCGCGCCGACACTAGCGCCCAATGCCAATCGGCATTTCCGCTGATTGAAATGTTGGAGTCCGCTCCGAGAACCGCACGGAGCGTCCCATTCGAGTTCGCGCTTACACTGCCGCGCAAGTGATAGATCACGGTTGAATCAGGCAGCTTACCAGTCCAAGTTGGATCGCTGACCATTTTAGGTTCCGCGGCACTCGCATCTATCTGCAGGGACCTCTGGAGCACCGTAATTCCAATGACCAATTCCCGCAATTCCCAAGGCGTGCCATTGTGGACGGAAATTTCCACGATGTCATCATGCATGAGCGCGTGACCTTCCAGCTTCGGTAATTCATCCTGCGGGAGATCGCTGCTCACAAATGACGATGAAATGAGGGCTGTGGCTTTTGCGTCGAAAGACAGGCTGCACGTCCCATCCGGTGAGGTCATGCGGAAAGCGCTGCCTGAAGGGTCAATCGAGAACACTGGCTTACCGGTAAGACGGGCGGCTTCAGCTTCGTCGAGAACAGCGGAAAAATTGTCGTTATCTATGACCTTTTGGCCGGTGCTGGCAGAAGTGTCAGACGTCTTAGCCTTTCGCGCCTCGCGGGCAACTTCGCCAAGGGAGGGGGGCTGATCCTCCTGCGCGCGCAAGATGGCCGGAGCAGAAATCACAGCAACTAACGCAGCCATGTAGAGAAAACGCGACATGAACGAGTCTGACTGGTAGAGACGTAGCTTGCTACGTCTATGCTTGAATTCTATTTAAGGATGTGCCCGGGTAATGGTTACGACGGGGACACTAAAGTCACGCGACTTTGGAAAGAGACCAAGTCGGGCGCATCAGCGCAAAGGAGAGAAAAAACGCAGCACACCCGGTTCAGTTAAAGTAGTCCAGAGGTACGTAAGCGAGCAATCGGATCAGTCGCAGGCATTGGGTCCCGCCTGAAAACCCAGCGGGCCACCGCGAACCCCAATGCTGCGTAGCAGACGTAAACAAATTTCATAAATCACCCCCAGATGGCACCCACTACATTCCTAGCCACAGGGGAGCCGAACAACTGACGCCAACTTAACCCCGTTCACCCGGAAGGTCAATGAACCAAAAGTGCCATGCGATTGCACAGAAGTAATGGGTTGGCTTCGACTTCGCCGCTCAACAAACGCACAGCCTTCTTGGGTCTTATCGGCAGAAAAATGGAAAAGATCAGTTGAATTCGGCTGCTGACGGTCAATCTACCGGCGCTGGACTTGACTTCCGGGTCAATTCCCCAACAGAATCGCTGTTGACCATTCTTTTGCAGAAGCGTCTCACCTTATTGCCTATTGTTCTTCCGAGGTTTACGCAATGTTCATTAGACAAACAGTTGCCGTAACTTTCCTCACCCTGATGTGCGCATCGGCCTTCGCCCAGACTATTCAGCCGACAGTTTGGGCCACCAAGCCCGACATTCCTGGCTTTGAGAAGATGGTGAACGATCGGCTTGCTGCCGCGCAGAGTGCGATTGACCAGGTCACATCCGTAAAGGGTGCAAGGACGATTGAGAACACGCTGGCTCCATACGACGGAGCGGTGCGAAACATCAACTCGGCCCAGTATCTAGCTTCCCTCGTTGAATCAGTCCACCCGGAAAGCGCGTTCCGCGACCGTGCCACGGAAATGGTCCGCAAGGTCAGCGCTGTTCAGACCGCACTCTCGTTGAACCGTGAGGTTTATCAGGCGCTCGCCAGGCTTGACATTTCGAAGGCTGATGCGCCAACGCATTATTACGTCAAGCGCCAACTGCTTGAATTCCGCCTAGCCGGCGTGGACAAGGACGACGCCACTCGCGCGCAACTGAAAAAGCTCAGCGACGAGCTCACAGATGAGCAGTCCACGTTCGAGCGAAATATTTCCGATGACCAGAAGAAGGTCGAGGTAACCGATCCGAAAGAACTGGACGGATTGCCACAAGACTACATTGACCGCCACAAGCCAGGCGCCGATGGAAAGATATACATCACGACGAACTATCCAGACGCGCTGCCAGCCATGAAATTCAGCACGAGCGATGACTTCCGCCAGCGGCTGTTTCTGGCGTTCCAAACCCGAGCGTATCCCAAGAATAAAGAAGTGCTCGAAAAAATGATGGCGACACGGTACCAGATCGCAAGCCTGCTTGGCTATACATCGTGGGCGGATTACAACGCCGCCGACAAGATGATCAAGAGTGGCTCCAACATTGCGGACTTTGTCCAGAAGGTGGATGGCGCGGCGCGTCCTATCGCACAGCGTGAGCTAGCGATGCTGCTGGCGGAAAAACACAAGACGAGCCCGGATGCCAAGGAGATTGGAGATTACGAGAACAGTTACCTCAGCGAGCTGGTGCGCCGCTCACAATTCAATTTTGACTCACAGCTGGTGCGGCCTTATCTGCCCTTCAACGAAGTACGTCAGGGAATTCTTGACACAGCGGCCACGCTTTTTCACGTGACCTTCAGCCGAGAGCAAAACGTCCCCGCCTGGGACCCGGCGGTCGAAACTTGGGATGTGATGGACGCTGGAAAAATGGTTGGGCGATTTTATTTGGACATGCATCCGCGACCGGGAAAATTCACCCACGCGGAAATGTCCCCGGTGCTTGACGGAATCCGCGGCCAGCAGTTGCCGGAAGCCATTCTGATCTGCAACTTTCCCAAACCCACAGCCGACGATCCTGGGCTGATGGAATATAGCGATGTGGTCACGTTCTTCCACGAGTTTGGCCACCTGATGCACTGGATCCTCGGCGGACAGCAGCAGTGGGCTGGAATCAGCGGCATCACCATGGAAGGCGATTTTGTGGAAGCACCTTCCCAAATGCTCGAAGAGTGGATGCACAGCCCGCAGGTGCTGGCTTCATTCGCTAAACATTACAAGACAGGCGAGCCGATTCCTGCGGAACTAGTCGCCAGAATGAACCGTGCCAGCGCCTTCGGCCGCGGACTCTCGACCAGTCAACAGGATGAATACACCGCGATATCTTACGACATCTATAAGACCAAGCCTGATTCGGTAGATGTGGACGCGGTGACGATATCTGACGAACGGCGCTACACGCCGTTCACTCCTCTTTCGGGGACGCACTTATACGCGGCATTCGGCCATCTCGCCGGATACTCGTCTGCTTACTACACGTACTTGTGGGATAAAGTCATCGCCGAGGACTTCTTCGGCCAATTCGATCACAGCAATTTGTTGGCGGGCGCGACTGCTATGCGCTATCGTCATACCGTACTCGAACCCGGCGGATCGGTTTCGGCCAATGATCTCGTGAAGAATTTTCTAGGACGCGAACAGAACATGAATGCGTTTCAGAAATGGATGGGTGAAGAGTTCGAGACCCAAACTGCGGGCGCGAACAATTGAACCTACGAGTATTGTCATTCCGAGCGAAGTCGAGGAACCTGCTTTTCTTTCGAGGCAAGCAATACAGCAGGTTTCTCGACTACGCACGATTTGTTCGCTTTCGCTCACAACCGTGCTTCGCTCGAAATGACAGAGCTTGGGATTTAATCTAGCTACTTGGCTACCACTGCCATCTCGCTTCCACGTCTCGCACGGCACAACCCGCTGGCCGCGATTGGTCTAGTCTTTGTTGCTTTCTTTGTGATTTGCGCCCTCTTTGCGCCTTGGATTGCGCCGCAGGATCCCGCGCACATTAATCTCGCCACGCGGCTGGCGCCGCCCTCGCTGTTGCAAATCTGTGGGTCGGACGAGCTAGGCCGCGACATTCTTTCTCGTCTCATTTACGGCTCTCGCATTTCCATGCTGGTGGGAAGCTGTGTGGTCGCAACGTCGCTAGGAGTTGGACTCATCATCGGCTCGATTTCCGGATACTACGGCGGCCCGCTAGACCGCTTCGTCAATGTAATTGTGATGAACGCGTTTCTGTCGCTGCCGGGAATTTTGATCGCAATCGCGTTTGTGGCTTTTCGTGGGCCAGGAATTTTCAATCTGGTGTTTGCATTGTCAATTACCGGCTGGGTCGGATACGCTCGACTCGTGCGTGCTCAGGTGCTGGCAGCACGAGAGAAGGAATATGTGGAAGCTGCTCGCGCGCTGGGCGCAACGGACGCGCGGATCCTGGTGCGGCATATCTTGCCGAATATTATTCAGCCGGTGATCGTGCAAGCCGCAATAGGAATGGCCGGCGCTATTCTTGCCGAAGCGACGATGAGCTTTCTCGGTCTCGGAGTGCCACCGCCCACCGCGTCGTGGGGAACCATGCTCAACGATGGCCGTGGACACTTATTTGACGCGCCGCATCTGGTCATCTTCCCTGCCATAGCGGTGATGTTGGCGGTCCTTTCGTTCAACTTTATCGGAGATGCGCTGCGGGATCTGCTGGATCCGCGATCGAGAATTGAAGCGGGGTTGTAGGTCAGGTTGAACCCGTGGCTTCATGCCAAAAAGAATGTAATGGCGAATTATCGTCAATCCGCTGCGGCTGGTTTCAACTGCAAGCGCGGTACGGCATGAGCATCATCAAACGACCGTTTGAGGCTTGGTTGCTTCATTCGTGAAGAATACCGCATGAGCAGATCAACTGTCGTAAACAGCCCACCTCAGTAGCGTCTAAGATTTGAATCTAATCCGCCAGCAGGTCCTCGAAATCCACGGCGAACCATTACCATCGTTAGACCGAAGCCATATTTCTGCTACTCCTGTTGTGCGACGCCCAATATCCTTGAAAGACTGCCTGCGTATAGGAGCTTTGCGCATGAACAATCAAGAATGGCTTGGTCAGGTATCGAAACTGAGCGGTCTGCCGTACTACGAAGAGCACAGGATCTTCGGTGGAAAGAGCGGTGCGCTGATCGGCGTGAGCGACGAATACATCGTGGCGCTTGGCTTGGGAAAAGATGCCGGTGGCCGCGCGGCGGCGGTCAAACTGTTGCTGCGCTACGCCAAGGTGGCAGATCCAACGCAGGTCAAGCAGGCGCTCGATCCCGTGAAGGGTAAGTTCAAGCAGCTAACGACCGATGAGACAACCGCGACTCTGGGCCGCACTTATTCTTTCGCCAAGCCGGATGCTGCTGATGTCGCCGAGAAATTGCGCGAGTTGCTGACTGCGTTGAAGACCTCGGCCTCACCTATCAATAGCAAGTGTGAAGAATGCCGGAAGACCGAACCGCAGATGGTGCTGCTGAATGATGTCCCCACATATTACTGCTCCAGTTGCCAGGTGCAATTGAATCAGAAGTTGGATGCGGATGCGGTCGCGTACGAGAATCTTGAAACCAACCTGCCGCTCGGCCTGCTCTGCGGCGCCGTGGCCGCGGTGTTGGGCACAATTGCATGGGGAGGCGCCGCTTACCTGCTGCATCGCATCTTCCTTTGGGGCGCGATTGGCATCGGGCTGCTGGTGGGCAAGGCCGTGGTGAAGGGGACTGGCAAGGTAACTTGGACGGCTCGAATTATGATCGGCGTGCTTACGGCTGCGAGTGTGGCGTTCGGTGATGCAATCTTCTACGCGCTGGACCTGATGAAAGAAGTCCAAGTCGCCTTCGTGCCGGCTTTGAAAGTTTGTTTGATCAACTTCTGGAAACTTGAACGTGAGTCTGACGGCGGCATCGTCTCAATACTGTTTGGGTTGATCGGCGCTGGCATCGTGGTTTATGGCACACGCAAGCCGGCATTCAAGGCACGATTCGTAGCGTTGGGAACGCCTGCGACTACACTCGGGAGCGCTGCGGCGAGGTAGCGTAGTCCTCCGTGTCGTACCAGAGCACGCCAGATTTGCTGACCTGCAAAAGGGAGCTGATCTCTCAGCTGGAACTCTGACGCTGGAGAGAACGGCTCCCTCCCCTAGAACGTAACTTCCCCACTCCGGTACTGAAATGTAAAAGGCCAAGTGACTAATGTCGGCGATTAACGTTAGTCGGCCAGCAGGTCCTCGAAATCCACTTCTAAGTCTTCCTTGATTTCATGCTCAAGCGATCCGTCACTGGCTTCGCGGTATTCGCAAATGCGTGGGCCTTGCTGATCTATCGCAATGTAGGTAGGAACTTCCTGGGTCCAGCTTCCGCTGTTGTAGTACTCAACGCCGTCGCGAGTCAGGCTGAGAGCTTCGTGGGTATGGCCACAAAAAACGCGCTGTACGTCCTTGCTTCTTCCGTGTGCAAGCGCGCCATCGGCAACCTTAGCCGACAGCCGCAGCCAGGCGGTGTCGAAGCGTTCCAGGAAACCAATCATCCGCTGCCTGCCGAAGGCGAATTTCTGCATTGCGAGGTGAAGAGCGGAAAGGAATCTGCTGACTGCCAGATTTCGCGTGAGAAACCGATCGAATTGGTGCCCGTGCACGGCCAGGTAACGGACGCCGCCGTACTCCCACACGTACTCCTGGTAAACGCGAATGCCGACAAGGTGCGACATCACTTGCGAAAGTCCGTGATCGTGGTTCCCTTCCACCCACACGACTTCGATTTCGCGTTTGGGGTTCGAGAGCTTGCGGATGTATCCGAGAAACCGCCAATGTTCTTTTTTCAGACGGCGGAAGTTGAGGTCCGAAAAAATGTCGCCCAGCAGGATGAGCCGATTGAACGATGCCCCCTTGAGCATTCGCATAGCTTCCGAGGCGCGGCTCACCTCAGAGCCCAAGTGAAGATCGGACAGAATGATTGTGTCTGCGAAGATCATGTCACGTAACTCGTCGTGTTCGGAACCGCGGCCGTGTCAGGATCGTCGTCCCCGTCTGCTCCGGCACGCGTAGCCGTCCCATCAAGACTCGACCGGTGCCTCTGCAAAATCACATCCAGGAATTGTGGGATCTCGAATAAAGCGCGATTGGTATACGTGCCAGCATTCTTACGAAATTCGGCAAAAGCGGCGGGATCGAGTAGCTGCTCGACTCCTTCGGTAATGTGCCGGAAGCTTTTCAGTACAATCCCCACACGCTTTTCCGTCACCCACTGGGCGTTGTAGCGCTCCTGCGGCAACGTGCGTCCGTTGCATTCGACAATCACGGGCAGGTGAAACTGCAAAGCTTCGCTGATACTGCCCGGCCCAGGTTTGCCGATGAAGAAGTCGGACAGCGCCATGTAGTGATCAACGTTCTGGGTGAATCCTTCGACAAACATCGGAAACTTGGTCTTCAGCGCTTTGATTGCGTTCTGCAGCTTTGTGTTTTTCCCACAAATGAGAATTAACTGCACTTTAATGGACGTGGCATTGATCCGCTTTACGATGTCGAGCATGGTGCCAGATCCGTGTCCGCCGAAGAGGACGATTCCGACTGGAATGTCCGGTTTAAGCCCAAGCTTTTTCCGTTCTTCGACCCGATCGACCGCGGTCTTCTGATAAAACTTTGGTTTCATGATCATTCCGGAAGCCAGAAAAACGTGATCGCGATCGTGCCCGTGCTCGAAGGCTTGCTGCTGGGCTCGCTCTGTCCCGCAGATCAGGAATTGTTTCTGTCGCTCAATCCAGAAGTGCGGCGGATAATCGGCGAAATCGGTAAGCAGCGTGACGAAGCCGGTCTGTGGCGTGGCCTTGCGAATGCTTTCCGCCATCGCGCGATTGAAATGCGGAATGACGGACAGGACCATGTCCGTGGGATTTTGCTTCCAGTACTCCTGGAGCATCTTCACTGTCGGACGATGAAACATGCGGATCACACTTTGCATCACTGGAAGCAATTGCGGCGTGAGGCGGGTCCAGCCCTTCCGCAGAATGAGGTTGTAAGCGTCCTGCAGGCGAATGCCGGTGAGCTTACGGACAACATCGAGCTTATCTAATTGCTCCTGAAGGTTGAGCAGTTCGACGCTCCAGGGCTGTTTTTGATTCTCGAGGACACTCTTCAAGGCCTCTGCGGCACTGCGGTGCCCGCCACCGGCATCAAAAAACGCAATGGTTAGTTTAAGATTCATGCCTCTAATTGTAGATTTCCGCAGAGCCAAGCGCTCTGCCCTTCAGCCTGTGGTCTCGATCACACTTAAATCATAGTGAAGGTACTGTGAATGGTTCGTGAATCGCCTGTTGGCTGCTTGGGAACACTTTCACGGTCCTTTCATCTGCCTTTAACGCTACTTTCAGCACGCTGCCGCTACTCTTGATTCTCTTTTGGACCCACTCTCAGGAGGAATACTCAGTGAACGCTCGTCGCATTCTCTCCCTGCTCGGACTATCTGCCCTGCTCTTCGCCCCTGTGGCGCAGGCGGAATCAAATATCAAACACGTTCTTCTCATCAGCGTTGATGGCCTGCATGCGCTCGACGTTTCGAACTACGTGGCCGCCCATCCGAACTCGGCTTTGGCTGAGCTGTCGCGGCACGGCGTGACATTCTCGAACGCGCGCACGCCAGCCAATTCAGATTCTTTTCCTGGCTTGATGGCCTTGGTCGCCGGGGGTTCGCCGGTCACAACTGGGTTGTTCTACGACGTCAGCTACGATCGCACGATTTTCGATCCCACGAATACAACCTGCTCGGGCAACCCAGGCAACATGATGGTCTTCGACGAATCCATTGATGTGTACAATGCGCAGAACGTTTCGCTCAATGTCATTGATCCCACCAAGCTGCCGCGCTTCCTCGACCATGGCAACTGCGTGCCGCTGTGGCCGCACAATGCAATTCGCACTAATACAATTTTCGAAGTCGTCAAAGCCGCGGGCGGACACACTGCGTGGGCCGACAAGCATCCCGCTTATGACTGGGTGAATGGGCCTTCGGGCAAGGGAGTGGACGATCTTTACACGCCCGAAATCACCAACGTTAATGGATTCGACGCAACCGTAAGCGTCGTGTGCACAGTTCAGAACGACTATAAGAAGGTCGCTGCGATCATCAATGAAATCCATGGGCTGAATCACGATGGAACTCCGGGGCCGGGTGTGCCGGCAGTCTTTGGCATGAATTTTCAGGCGGTGAGCGTAGGACAAAAACTGGCGAAGGACAATTCCGACGGCAGTTGCACCGACGACACGCTGTTCAGTGGCCAAGCTGGAGGCTATGTTGATGGCGCTGGAACTCCGACGGCAGTTCTTCGTTACGGTCTGGAGAAAACCGACCAGGCGCTCGGCAGCATGATTGAAGCTCTGAAGTCTCAGGGCATTTACGACTCGACCTTGTTCATAGTCAGCGCGAAGCATGGACAGTCGCCAATCAATGCAGTGAAGGTCAGCAAGCCTGGCCACTTCGCCGATTTGGTTGCCGGCTTGCCGGACGGAACCACAAATCCTGCAGCGATTGCCATCAACAACGCCGGCAACAACTACCCGACCGGCCTGTGCGGTGCAGTGGCGGATGACGACGTCGCTTTGATCTGGTTGCAGGGCCAGGACGTGACCGCGGCCCAAGTTGCAGCCTACTTGAACACCAATGCCACCGCGCTTTTCATTGACGAAGTTATGGCAGGAAACGAGCTCAAGCTGAAATTCAATAATCCGGCGCACGACAGCCGCACTCCTGACATCATTGTTCAGCCTATCTACGGGACGATTTACACGACTTCCAAAAAGAAGAATGAAGAGCACGGAGGCTTCAGCTACGGCGACACCAACGTTGGGCTGATCGTTTCGAACCCGGCCTTGCACGCAACAACACTGAAAACGCCAGTTGCGACCTCGCAAGTGGCAGTGACAATTCTGAAAGCGCTTGGCCTTGATCCCCACAACCTGAAATCAGTCCAGGTGGAAAAAACCGTGGAGCTGCCAGATTTGCCTTTCTAGGGTCCGCGACCCGCGATACAGGGGACTTTCTCAAGTCCCCTTTTTTCTTGCGCCAAGTTAGGCCGTCTGCCATTGGCCGAAAGGCCGGGGTGGGAACGCGCCTTTGGTCACCTGAAGCCTCATGCCCTTCCCCGGCTATTATTTGCCTGTCCGCAGCAACCTTTCTCCCGACTCTGTGTTTGCACATCCCAAGCAGCTCACGACGCATAGAGACTGCAAGAAACCTAACGGAGGCTATTAATGAATTCAGTTTTGAAGAAGGCGTTTTTTGCAGCGGCTCTGGCCGCGCTTGCCACCCCGGCATTTTCGCAGAGCACGACTCCAACAAACACACCTGCCCCAACCATTCAAGACCGAAAAGAAAACCAGCAAGACCGCATCGCGAACGGCGCAACGAGTGGAGAGCTCACCGCCGGCGAAACCAAGAATCTGGAAGGAAAAGAAGCTGCGCTGAACCAGGAAGAGCGTGATATGCGAAAAATCGACAATGGTAAGTTGACCGCGTCCGATCGGACTACGCTCAAACAGCAGCAGAACCAGCTTTCCAAGCAAATTTATCAGGACAAGCACAATGCCGCAGCCCAAAACACCAACCCAACGAGCGAGGTGGGCAAGCGGCAGGAAAACCAGCAGGACCGGATTGCCCAAGGCATCAAGAGCGGCCAGCTAACGCCCAGCGAAGCCGCGCACCTGGAACCCCGTGAAGGCGCAATCAACAAAGAAGTCAAGACTGAACGTGCGGCTAACGGTGGAACTCTTACTCCTGCCGAGCGCCGGCACGTGAATCGGCAGGAGAACCGCACGTCGAAAGCGATTTATCGCAAGAAGCACAACGGAAGGACACAGTAAGTCCTCTCAGGTGTTCGTAGCCCCGGCTTCGGTCGGGGCTTTTTCTTTCTTGACAGGAACAGGCTGTCGGCGGCGTGATCAAGCCAAGGAAGGTTCCGTTCAATGAGTGGTAATGCCGATTCTCAAAAGTAATCTTGTTCCCTTGCGAAAATCGGGCAACAATCACTCAAGCAAGGTAAGGTTCGTCAGCCGTGTGTCAGCCCACGAAAGGCGCTGGTGAGGGTGGATACTAAGTACAACAATCCGATCGGGCGCGCTTATCGCGCTGGTGGTGGAGCAGTGCAGCCGTGATCGTCGCCGGGGTCGGGATTCGACCTGCAGGCCTGCAGGTGTGTTCGGCGCCTCGCGACGTCTACGGCAGCAAGGTGGTGCTTTACGGGTGTGATGGAAAAGTGGCAACTGTGGAGCACATGCCAGCGCATGATTTCATCTATCCTTCAGATTAAGCATAGCTGTAGACAAATCACCATTACACTCACGCCGGATCTCCAGCGCGAGAGAAAACACCGGACCGGGACGTGATCGTTGCCACGTGCGCCGCAAAAGAAAAGCACCCGCGGGGACGCCCGTTGCCCCCAAACGTCACATCATCTTTAGATTCTCGCGCACACCGCCTTCGTCTGCGTGTAATTGTTCAACACTTCGTGGCCCATCTCGCGGCCCCAGCCGGATTGCTTGTAGCCACCGAACGGCAGACCGGCGTCGAAGATGTTGTAGCAGTTGATCCAGACGGTTCCCGCCTGAAGCTGCTCAGCCATGCGGTGGGCTTTGCTGATGTCGCGAGTCCAGACGCCCGCCGCCAGACCGTAAACATTGTCATTGGCGCGCGGAATGATCTCGTCGGGATCGGTGAAAGGCATTGCCGCAACGACCGGCCCGAAGATTTCTTCCTGCACCACTTTCATATCGTCGCTGGTGTTGACAAGAACCGTGGGCTCGACGAAGTATCCTTTGTCGCCAGACTTGTGTCCGCCAGCAATCGCCTTCGCACCCTGCGATAAACCGGACTCAAGATAACTGCAAACGCGATCGAGTTGTTCGACCGAAACCAGAGGACCCATTTGGGTCTTGGAATCGAGCCCTGGCCCCACTCTGATTTTCTTTGCTTGCTCGGCCACGCCGTCCACGACTTTGTCGAATACAGACTTTTCGACGTAGAGCCGTGAACCTGCACAGCAACACTGGCCGTGATTGAAGAAGATGGAACTGGCGGCACCGGGAATGGCGGTGTCCAGATCGGCATCCTTGAACACGACATTGGGCGACTTCCCGCCCAGTTCGAGCGAGACTCGCTTCAAGTTGCCGGTCGCAGCGTGCACAATCAACTTGCCCACTTCCGTTGAGCCAGTGAAGGCGATCTTGTCCACGTTGTCGTGCGCAGCCAGGGCAGCGCCGGCGGTTTCTCCATATCCGGGAACAATGTTGACTACGCCTTCAGGGAAACCGGCCTCAATGATCATCTCGCCGAGTTTCAAAGCGGACAACGGCGTTTGCTCTGCGGGTTTCAAAACGACAGTACATCCGGTGGCGAGCGCGGGACCAAGCTTCCAGGCCGCCATCAGCAACGGGAAATTCCAGGGAATGATTTGGCCCACGACACCCACCGGCTCGCGCAGCGTGTAACTGAGATACTTTGCGCCCGGCGTGTAAGGAACCGACAAGGGAATGGTGTTGCCTTCGATCTTGGTGGCCCATCCCGCCATGTAGCGGAACAGATCAACCGCGAGCGGAACATCAGCGGCACGCGCCACGGTTAGCGGCTTGCCGTTATCGAGAGATTCCAGATAAGCAAACTCCTCGGCGTGTGCTTCGATCAGGTCGGCGAGTTTCCACATCAGGCGTCCGCGCTCTGACGCCGTCATCTTGCGCCACGGACCGCTATCAAAAGCCTTGCGCGCCGCCTTCACGGCAAGATCAATGTCGGCACGATCGCCTTCCGCAACCGTGGCGAGAACTTCGCCGGTGGAAGGGTCATAGCTAGGAAATGTTTTGCCGGAAACGGCGTCCACCCAATTTCCGTTGATGAGCATCTTTCGCGGCTTCTCGAGAAAACTAGCTACGCGTGGATCAACTTGTGTAACTGAAGTTGTGCCCATAAAAGCCTCCTGAGTGTTAGGGCTGAGTTGTTAAAAGACCACGATCTGCAGAATGCAGAGATTTGACGGGGCTATGCTAGTCCCGTGCGGGTGTGGAAAGCAAATGAGCGCAACGGCACGGCAGGAGGCCGTCATCGTTGTTCGACAAATCGAGGAACAACGTCTCAAAACCCGCGCTCACTTAGCGAAAGAGGCAAGCAGCTGCTTCAACGTGCCCCTGGTGCCGTCAATTCCCTTAATCACTGGCGCGTGTGAGTAGAGCGCGTCCGGGGGGGCCTGGTTCCACACCTTCCCCGGTTCGTACACGGCAACGTAATCCCAGACAACCGATGACGGATCTCGCTCGCCGAGCAAATGCGACACCAGGTGGTCTTTGTCCCAATATTGCGAGGCTCTAAGGTCGGAAACGCGTTTCAGCGTCATGGTCGAAGGCGCACCGAGGTCCGTCGGCAACACCGGTTCCCACACCACGAACACGCGGATATTTGGATCGCTCTCTTCCTTCAGCAGCTTTTCCATTGCAGAGGACCCCTGCAAGCAGACCGCTCAAGTTGGGGACACCAGCACTAGCAGCCGCACAGAATTTGCTGATCCGTTGAACGCGTCTTTCAGCGCAGAGATATTCGAACTGGTCAGCCGAACAAGCGGTTGCTGTCCCGCTGGCGTGGTGCTGCCTCCATAAAGGTAGTAAAGGAAGAACCCTGCGATTGCAATCGCAGCGAACAAGATGATTCTCTTTCGCTTCATAATCACCTCGTTGTCAAATCTGCGATGAAGTTGGCCATCGCCTGCGGGAAAAAAGTAAAAACCAACACAACAATCGCTGAGAACCACAGCAGGATTGTGCTCACAATCGTCGGCCGCCGTCTGCACTGCTTCGCGTGCCAGGCCTGATAGAACCCAAGCGCCACAAATCCGAGTGACGCGGCTATAAGAAACGGGCGCAATTTAACGAAGAAAGCTGAGCTGCCTGCAGTGCCGGCGCCCGCCACGAAGGGTAGCAACGGCAGACAGCAACTGGAAGCAAGGAGAGAAGTGGCAAGAGCGGCCACGCTGGCAAGGCTTTTACCCTTCGAGCTGGGGGTGTTCGCAGTTGGTTGTTGATCCATGCTCATCATTGCTCCTGACTTCTCGCCGCCAAAATTGCATCGCGCAACGCCGCCTCAGATGGCAACCCGGTTCCATCGGAATACAAACGACAGGCAACACCAACAGCGCGATCTCCGCTTGACTCGACATCAGCGCCGTTGATCCGCACTGTTGGCGAACCGGGAAACCGCAGGGCCCGCGCGGTGGCTTCTTCAACCACCAGGATTTCCTCAATCGGCGCGGCAATGCCTTCCGAAGCCAGCACTTCCCTGACCCGAGCAATCGCCGGCTGGCAGTTTCGACATTCTGGAACGCAAAACACCTGTATCAGCACGAGAGTTAGTTTGCCTCCGCGTTCGGGAACTCGAGGACGGGACACCTTCCGACGCCGTGCTTTCGCTTGAGCTCAGCATTGCATCGGCGCAGGCCCCCAGCTAATTCGGCCTCCAGTTTCTGGAGGTCTCGAATTTTCGAGCGCACTTCCTCCAACTTCGACTTCACCAGCTCGCTCACTTCCTTGCAAGCGTCAATCGGGTTCTCGCGCAGATCCAGAATCTGCCTGACTTCGCGCAAAGAAAAACCCAGACCCTGCATCTTCCGGATGAAGCTCAACCGGGCGACATCGTTCTGGCAGTAAAGGCGAAACCTGCCGGGAGTTCTTATCACTTTTGGCAGCAGAGAATTCCGCTCGTAGAAGCGAATGGCGTCAACGCTGAGTGTCGTCAGCTTAGCAACTTCCCCGATTTGCATTGAAGTACGACCTAAACTGGATTCCATGTTGCAAGCATACAATCTGGAGAACAGTCCAGAGTCAATAGGTATCTAATCGGACTTTTTGGGGGTTGAAGGGAGGTCACACTCCGCTCTTGCCCCGGTTACCGTTGTGCTGCTATCTTGCCGTCACGCAGGAAGCTGCGGCCAATCCATCCCCGCAGCTGACTCGTACTTCTATTAGAGAGAGCGACGGCGTTTGTCCACTGCGGCGAAAAATCTAGGGCTGAGTGACGGGGCTCTCGTCTCGGCGGTCCGCTCCGGCAATCAGGATGCGATGGCGCAGTTGTACAACCGCTATTCTTCCGTGGTATACGCCGTTGCACTGCGCGTGCTGACGGATGCGGCCGCAGCGGAAGACGTGCTGCAGGAAATCTTCATGCAGCTCTGGCGTAATCCGGGATCGTTCGATGCGAGCCGCGGAAACCTGGCGCCGTGGCTGGCGGTGATCGCGCGCAACCGCGCCGTGGATGTATTGCGGAAGCGCAAACCGCAGACTGAGATCACTGAAGCCGTAGTTTCGGTTGAGCCTGATATGGCCGCAGAAGCGGACCGCGGACGCACGGTTGAAAAAGTCCGCGCGGTCCTCAAGGAAATGCCGGCATCACAACGAAGCGCGCTGGAAATGGCGTATTTTGAGGGATACAGCCACTCAGAGATTGCCGAAAAAACCAAAGAGCCGCTGGGGACAATTAAGACCCGCATCCGCGCTGGGCTGATGTTGTTGCGGAAGGCGGTCGAAGCGACATGAGCGTTCACGAACAATTCGCGGAAGATCTGGCGCTTTACGCGCTAGGCGCTCTCGAGGGGAGCGAACAAATCTCGCTAGAGGAGCACTTGGAGGAGTGTACTGCTTGCCGCCGCGAATTGGAACGATTGCGCGGAGATGCTGCCTTGTTGGCTCTGACCACTTCGGGCCCGAGGCCACCGGCACGAGCAAAATCGCGGTTGATGGATGCGATCACCAAAGAGCCCCGACTGCAGCCAAGAAGAGTGCGCGCGGCCTTATGGGGTGTTCTGGGATGGCTCGCCACGGCGGCAATGATCTTAGTAGCCGTCACACTTTGGAAACAGAACTCGCATTTGAGTTCGACGGTCGGTCAGTTGTCTGGAATGCTCGAAAAGCAGCGGCTGGATTATCAGAAAGTGCAGCGGGTTGCTGATGTTCTCAACGCGCCAGATGCTGCGCCGTATTTGGTGTTGCCGGTTTCTGTGAAAACTCTGCCGCCGAGCGGAAAAGCGATTTACTCTCGCGAGCGCAACGGACTGGTCTTCGTGGCGAGCAATCTGGGGCCGGTGCCGAGCGGAAAAGCCTATGAGCTGTGGCTGGTACCGAAGGAGGGCGCGCCGATACCTGCCGGGGTGTTTAAACCAGATGTGCACGGTGGAGCTGTCGTGCTGAATCCCCCACTTCCCACAGGAGTCGAGGCGAAAGCCTTTGCCATCACGATCGAGCCAGAGCAGGGGTCAACCACTCCGACGCCGCCAATCATCATGATGGGTGCGGGTGGGTAAAAAACATTCCATCCACTCGTTAAGGTCTGACTTACACGACAGGACCGGACAAACAGGGCCGCCTCTTTTGCTCCAAAAACAGTTAGGGCGGCCCAAACGTTGTTGGGATACTTTTCAGGCGGCTTTGTGGGCCGCGATCTTCTGACCGATATAGGTTTCCACGTTAAACGTTCGGACTAAGGGTTCGCCATCGAGCAGGTGTCGCACGGAATCTTGGACCTGCGGGAAGTGCTCGCGATGATAGAGCTCGGCGTCTTCTTTGGTATCCCAGAAACTGATGCCCAGGACGCGATCAGTCTCCTTGTCTGGGACTAAGACGATCTCGTCCACAAAACCATGCTGTTTCTTGAGAATCGGAAGCACTTTCTCGTTAATGGCGTTTGTCAGTTCTTTGGATTTTCCTGACTTGCTCTTAATTTCAACTACGCGTGTGAACATGTGGTTGCTCCTTTGTTTGGTTGGAGGGTGAGAGGAACCCGCCTGTGGTGTAATCAAGCACAGCCCGAGCGTTATCCAGTAACACCGAGACGGGTCCCGTTTTTGAGACGAGAGCAGAAATACCCTCAGAGCGAGCTTCGCGCTCCGAGAACACATCGCTGTATTCGCTGAAAACGATTATTGGTATCTCAGGCATGAGCCGCTTCAAAGCCTGCGCAGCCTCGATCCCATTCATCACGGGCATCGAAAGGTCCAGCACGATGAGGTCGGGGTGCAACACTTGTGCCATCTCGACCGCCTCCCGACCATTCTCTGCATCCCCGCATACTTCGAAGTCTTGCTCAGCGGTAAACAATGAACAAATCGCGTGACGGGTAAGTGCGTGGTCCTCCGCTATCAATACCGATTTCACCATGGCGAAACACCTCCATAGCTGCGATTTCGATCTGGACGATGTGGCCGCGATCTCTGCCCAGCTGGCAGAGACGCCTGTGCAAAAGCGGCAACGGGAAAATGGACGCGGAAGGCGGGAACAGCGCAACAGGCAAGTAGCGATATATCTCGCGGATTCCCGCGCCCTGACAATTTCAGGTGATACCCAATCCCAGATTCGATCAATCGGGTAAAGAGGGTAGGAAGAGTAAGCCCGGGGCGAGGTCGTATCGCGTAATTGTTGTTAATCGTGAGAGATAGCAGATCGAAGGAAATTTACTTATGAGATCGCGATTTTGTGACAAGAGCCGTAGTCGGGTCGGAGGAGGCGCGCATAAAGCGCTGGCCTCCGTCCGCCGCCCAAACTGCACGTACGGTTTTCCCGTATGCAGCTTTCACGAAGACTCAGCGACGCCAGGATGCAAGAGAAGGAATTAAATAGATCAGCCG
>WNFY01000309.1_pt1 | contig 41891 bp, 38 predicted proteins | sample 5400091 | NCBI WGS metagenome assembly WNFY01 (sample SAMN13153364, study PRJNA577476) | soil metagenome | isolation source: 60 cm soil or saprolite under grassland replicate 1 | place: USA:California | collected 2016-06-15 | reverse complement strand
GAAATCTTCGCGCGCCTGCGTCAAACAACGCTCTTCGTCACACACGATTTGTCGGAAGCAGCGTATTTCGGAGACGAAATCGTGCTCATGAACGAAGGCCATATTATCCAACAGGGTTCGCTTGTCGATCTTCGTGAAAAGCCAGTAAATGATTTCGTACGCGAATTCATCAATTCGCAGCGCGCCCTTGTGTTCACATGAAATTGTTGCGTCAGTGGTTGGGGAGCGCGGGCATTTTGCCCGCCGTTCGCGGCATGTTGCCGCGAACTTTTCTATGCACGCGTTTTGCCCAGACGATCAGATACCGTTACTCCACCCCATCTCGGAGCCGTCCGGCAAAATGCCGGACGCTGCGAGCAGCATGCTCCTGGTCCCCAGTCGTCTGCGCCGCTTTGATCCTATTTCCTTTTGTCAGCTTCGCTTCGGATAATCCGGTTACCATCGGTTCTAAGAAATTTACCGAGTCTTATGTCCTGGGTGAGATCGCGAAACGCACATTGAACGACTCCGGCATTCGCACGGACCATCGGCAAGGCATGGGCGGGACGATCATCCTTTGGCAGGCGCTGCGCGGCGGACAAATCGACGCTTACCCGGAATACACCGGGACGATCGCGCAGGAGATCCTGAAAACAGACCGTAGATTATCGCTCAATGAACTTCGCGATGCGCTCGCGAAGTTCGGCGTCGGCATGACCGAGCCGCTTGGGTTCAACAACACCTACGCGCTGGTCATGCGCCGAAGTGAAGCGCAGCAACTCGGGCTCCGCACAATCAGCGATCTGCGAAATCATCCCGAGCTGAAGATGGGACTTACGCACGAATTTTTGGATCGCCAGGATGGATGGCAGCCATTGCGCGCGCGTTATGCCCTTCCACAACAAAACGTGATTGGGATCGATCACGCACTCGGCTACGCGGCGCTCAAGAACGGGTCGATTGACGTGAAAGACGCCTATTCGACGGACGCAAAGATTGCCGAATACAATCTCATCACGCTGGAAGACGATCTGCAATTTTTTCCGCGCTATGACGCGGTGTTTTTGTATCGGATTTCATTGCCAGCATCCACTCTCACCGCGCTGCGTAAGCTAGAACGAACGCTGGATGAAACCCGCATGATCCGGTTGAATGCCGAAGCAGAGCGCACAAAAAATTATGCGAGCGCCGCAAACCTGTATTTTCAAGGCGGCACTGGATCGACAACCGCCATTGGCGAATCATTTTGGCATAAGCTCATGCGGTGGACATTGCGCCACTTGGAACTCGCAGGGTTCTCGCTGCTGCTCGCCGTGATCGTCGGTATTCCGCTCGGCATCATCGCCAGTCGGGGCGGCCCAACTGGCCACGCTATTCTCGGTTTCGCCAGTGTAGTGCAAACGATCCCATCGCTCGCTTTGCTCGCGTTACTGGTGCCGGTCCCGTTTTTTGGGATCAGCGTCCGCACCGCGATTGCCGCCCTTTTCCTTTACGGGTTGTTGCCCATTGTCCGCAACACCGCGAGCGGCTTGCAGGATATTCCACGCGCATTGCGTGAATCGGCGATTGCGCTGGGACTCAGTCCGATGACCCGGCTATGGAAAATCTATATGCCGATGGCGTCACGCTCGATTTTGGCTGGAATCAAAACCAGCGCGGTGATCAACATCGGAACGGCCACGCTCGCTGCGCTGATTGGAGCGGGCGGTCTCGGCGAGCCGATCTTAAGCGGACTGAATTTAAACGACCACGTAACAATCTTGGAGGGCGCCATCCCGGCGGCATTGCTCGCATTGCTGGTCCAATGGGGTTTCGATCTTCTCGATCGCGTTTTGATTCCGAAAGGCCTGCGCCTGTAAGGACCGGGGCACAGCCATCTTGGCTGTGGGGCCGACGGGCATCTTGCCTGTCGGCTTTATACTGGCAGGCACGGATGCCTGCCTGCCCCACAGGCTGGGAAGCCTGTGTTCCGTTGGCCGCTGCGGCGAACAGTCTGTGCGGCCAGCGGAGTTGCACTCCGCTGAATCTAAAACACCCCCGAAAGGCTTCGGGGTTTGCGCCACAGGCAAAATGCCTATGTTCCGAATAATGGCCATCGCGTCGGTCAACCCAGCCACAGGCGAAAAGCTGAAGGAGTTTCCAGCTTTCAGCGACAGCGAAATCGAGAAACGGCTCGAGCTCGCGGAGCACGCGTTTGCGCAGCATCGGCGACGTCCATTTGCCGAACGCATGCAACTCTTGATGGCGGCGGCAGCGATACTTGACCAGGAGAAAGAGAAACTCGCCTGGACCATTACTCTGGAGATGGGAAAATTGTTCCGGGCCGCGCAGGACGAGATCGTGAAATGCGCGCGAGGTTGTCGCTTTTTTGCCGAGAATTCAGAGCGTTTCCTGGAAGACGAGCCCGCGCAGACTGATGCCGCCCGCAGTTACGTGCGCTACGAACCGCTCGGACCCGTGCTGGCGATTATGCCATGGAATTTCCCGTTCTGGCAGGTGTTTCGGTTTGCCGCGCCGGCCTTGATGTCCGGAAATGTCGGGCTGCTCAAACATGCAGCCAACGTGCCTCAGTGTGCGCTGGCAATTGAAAACGTGCTTTGTCGCGCCGGATTTGAAGAAGGCGTTTTTCAGACACTTCTAATCGAAGCAAAACAAGTGGAAGAGTTGATCGCCGATCCGCGAGTTAAGGCGGTGACGCTTACCGGAAGTGAAAGAGCGGGAAGCGAGGTCGGGAGCGCTGCGGCGCGTCAGATCAAAAAAAGCGTGCTCGAGCTTGGCGGGAGCGACGCATTCATTGTCATGCCAAGCGCGGATTTTGAGGGCGCGCTGAACACGGCAGTTAAAGCGCGCACGATCAACAGCGGCCAATCATGCATCGCGGCAAAGCGCTTTTTCGTCGCCGACAACATCTATGACGATTTTCTGGCCCAATTCGTCGAGCGAATGCGCGCGTTAAGGATCGGCGATCCGCTGGACGAGACGACCGAGCTCGGTCCACTCGCAACCGAACAGATTCTGCAAGGGGTCCACGAGCAAGTGCAGAAATCGATCGCCGCCGGCGCGAAACTGCTGACGGGCGGAAATCGCATTCACGGTCCCGGATTTTTTTACGAGCCAACCGTTCTTATCAACGTGCCAAAAGAATCGCCGGCCTACACCGAAGAAGTTTTCGGCCCGGTCGCATCTGTTTTTCGCGTGCGCGATGCAGCCGAAGCGGTCGAAAGGGCAAACGACACTACATTCGGCCTCGGCGCGAGCGCGTGGACAAACGAACCAGCCGAGCAGGAACTCTTCAGCTCGGAGCTGGAAACTGGAATGGTTTTCATCAATGCGATGGTCGCATCCGACCCACGTTTGCCGTTTGGCGGCGTAAAGCATTCCGGCTTCGGCCGCGAGCTCGGTGCCGCGGGAATTCGCGAGTTCATGAACGCGAAAACGATCTGGATTTCGTAAACAGGCCCCAGGCAGCGGCGGTTTCGAAGCCGGCCTGTTTGTTCTCACCGATCCGGCTGGAAGCTGCACGGATTCGCCGTGGCGAATCACCGATCACCCATCACCGCGCTGGATGCGGCTGGCATCTGGCGCAAAATTGCGTGTTCCGATTTGTTCAGCTATTTTCTTTTCTGATGAAAGCGTCCACGAAAGGGAAGGGGAAAACTAAAGAGGTTCGTTTCGACCCAATATTCTTTGCTGCCAGTGTTCCGGCTCGCAAACCCACCGCCAAAGATCTTAAAGACGTTGAGGAACATAGGAACGATCCGATCGAACCCAAGGATCACGAGACAATGGACGATACGGTCGAAGACCTGTGATCTATCGGCGCACGGTCGGATTTAAGAGAGAGTTTCGAAATCTTCCTCCCGACATTAAGCGTGCCGCTCACGCGAAGTTTGCTCTCTTTTCGGCCAACTGGCGGCATCCTTCACTGCACTGTCACAAACTCACTGGCGTTTTCTGGCATGGTCACCAGGTTTTCGACCTCTATGTCACTGAAAAGTACCGCGTTCTGTTCATAATTGATCGCGACATTGTCGTCTCGTTTTCGATTGGCACGCACGGCATTGTCTCGAAATGAGATTGCCGTAGGTCACTGATCACCAATCACCAATCACCTCCCACCGATCCGGCTGCAAGCTGCACGGATTCGCCGTGTCCGCCAGCGGACGGACTGACCGTGGCGAGGCGAACCACCGCACTGGCCGCCTACCGGCCTTACACCTTTACTGAGCACCGCGCGCTGGCTATCGTGCATTCGTCATGACGACCCGCGAGAAAACATCGGCGCTCCTCGCCGAGTTCAAGACCAGGCTCGAAACGATTTACGGCGAGCGGCTGAAAGGCGTCTTCCTTTATGGCTCGCACGCGCGCGACCAAGCCAGTCTCGACTCGGATGTCGACGTGGTCATCGTTCTCGATGATTGGGACCACTACGCCGGCGAAGTCGATCGCACCGGAGCTGTTGCCTCCGAGTTGTCGCTCGCCTACGGCCTGACCATGAGCCGGGTCTTTATCCGTGAACGAGATTGGCTTCAGGGAGATGCACCGTTTCTCGCTAACGCCCGCGAGGAAGCCATTCCGGCGTGAAACAGATCGCTGAAGACCTGCTCGGGAAAACCGATCGTTCCATCGCGGCGGCCGAAACCTTGTTGCCGAGGGACCCGATTTTGCCGCTGCACGCGCCTACTATGCCATGTTCTATGTCGCAGAGGCACTGTTGGCGGAACGCGATCTCCGCTTCAGCAAGCATGCCGGCGTGCATAGTACATTCGGCGAGCACTTCGCCAAAACCCGTCTGCTCGATCCGAAGCATCATCGCTGGCTAATCGACGCCCTCGATAAGCGCATTGCGGCAGACTACGGCATCGAAGCAGAGATCACGAGTGACGACGCTCGCGCGCTGATTCAACAAGCACATGATTTTCTTGCCGCCGCTCGCGGTTTCCTAAGTTCCGATCGATGACTGACGATGACCGAGCCTGTCAACTCTTCCTCCGTTGACCAATCACCGACATGTCCCGCCGAAGCCTTGGCGTAGGCGGATCACCGATCACTGATCACTGATCACCACGTCCCCTCTTCTTTTTCCCCTCCTCACATAGCTAAATGTCTGCTATTCTCCGCCCTTCATGCGCTTCCCGCCTTGACTCGCCGTAGCGAAAAATCGCAAAGGATCACGGCTTGAGCTTGAGTTGCTAGCAACGAAATGAAATGACTCCCGCAGAATTCAAAAGGAAGTGGGCGCGATATTCGGGTAAAGAAACCGCTGCGTATCAAGAGCACTTTAATGATCTTTGCGCGCTGCTCGATCAGCCGACGCCAGCGACGGCCGATCCGACCGGCAGCGAATCATTTTGCTTCCAAAAACGTGTCGTAAAGGACGCTGAGCTTTTCGCGCTTGCAGAGTCCAACCGCGTAGCAGAAGAGCCGGAGGCCGAGCGTGAGCGCGGTTTCGCGGACGTTTGGAAGAAGAGTTGTTTCGCTTGGGAATACAAAGGCAAAAAGAAAAATTTGGATGCAGCGTATCAGCAATTGCTGCGTTATCGCGAATCGCTGCTAAACCCACCGCTACTCGTCGTCTGCGATTTCGATCGCTACATCGTCCGCACGAATTTCAACGGCACCGTCCAGGAGACGCACGAGTTCACGAACGCGAACATTGATGATCCGAAGATTCTACAGCTACTCCGCGCGGTCTTCACCGACCCGGAATTCCTCAAGCCGCAGCGTACAACCGATGAAGTCACCGAAAAACTGGCGCAGCAGATTGGCGACGTCGCCCGCTCATTGCAGGAGCGCGAATCGGTCGAGTTAATCGACGCTCGCTCGCGCCGCGAGCTTGACGTCGCTCAACGGAAAAATTTGCGCATCGCGCGTTTCCTCAATCGAATTGTCTTCTGCTTTTTTGCCGAAGACACGGGACTGCTCCCGAAAAACGTGGTGACCGAGATCTTCAAAACGGGTCGATGATCCGGCGCATTTCGCCGAGGTACTCGAGGATCTTTTCAAGCGAATGGCAAGTGGAGGCACGTTCGGCCCACATAAGATTCGCCATTTCAATGGTCATCTCTTCGAAGAGGCGACTGTTTTTGAGTTGACCGAACAGGAAATCGGCAAACTCGCCGTCGCAGGCGAAGCCGATTGGCAATTCATCCAGCCCAGCATCATGGGTAATCTTTTCGAGCGCGGGCTCGATCCCGACCACCGCGCGCAACTTGGCGCTCATTACACCAGCGAGGAAGATATCAAGACGCTAGTCGAGCCGGTGTTGATGGCACCGCTGCGCCGCGAGTGGAGCAACATCAAAGGCGAACTCGCGACCGGGTTCGTGCGCGGTGAAGGCAAACCGTCCGATCGTACGAAACTTTCCGCCTTTCACGACAAACTCGCCGCAATGACAGTGCTCGATCCCGCGTGTGGCAGCGGCAACTTCCTTTACGTCTCGCTTCAGTTGCTTCTCGACCTTGAAAAGGAACTCATCACCTTTGCCACACAGCTCGGCTTCAAATTCGAGCCACGCGTCAACGTGCAACAGCTCAAAGCCATCGAGCTGAATGCCTACGCTTTCGAACTCGCGCAGGTCTCGGTGCAGATCGGCTATTTGAAATGGCGGCGGGACAACGGATTCCCGAACGAGCGCGAGCCGGTTCTGCAAAATCTGGAAAACTTCCAGAACGAAGATGCGCTCCTCGTCCCCCATTTCCGGAGCAAACCCAAATCATTGAAAGAAGCACAGGCTGGCGAACATGCGGCGGATGACGCGCTCAAGTTTTACACAGAACGCAAATGGCCAAGTTGCGAGGTCCTCGTGAGCAATCCCCCATTTCTCGGCGGCAAATTTTTAAGACGCGAGCTCGGCGATGAATACGTCGATGCAGTTTTTTTCAACTACAGCGACCGCGTCGAACCGCAGGCCGACCTTTGCTGCTACTGGTTTGAGAAAGCGCGCGATCTCGTCGAGCACGACAACTGCAAACGCGCCGGTCTGCTTGCGACTCAAGGAATTCGCGGTGGAGCAAATCGCGAAACGCTCAAGCGCATCAAGAAAACAGGAGATATTTTCTTCGCGATTAGCGATCGCGAATGGATTCTCGACGGCGCGAACGTCCACGTCTCGATGATCGGCTTCGACAATGGCTCTGAGGAATCACATATCCTTGACGGCAAATCTATCGCCGGAATTAATTCCAATCTCACGGCGGCCGGCGCTGACATTACGACCGCGCACCGCCTCGCCGCTAACATCGACATCGCATTCATGGGCGACACAAAAGGCGGCGCGTTCGACATTGATGAAGAGTACGCCCTGGAGATGCTGCGCGCTGCAAATCCACACGGACGGCCGAATTCGGACGTGATTGTGCCATGGGTTAACGGTCTCGACGTCACACGGAGGCCGCGTCATATGTTCATTGTCAATTTTGGCGTCGAACGAACCGAATCGGATTGCGCGAAATATGAATCGCCATTCGCGCATGTGCTGGCACAGGTGAAGCCGGAACGAGTCAAAAATAAGCGGGAGCTTTATGCTCGATACTGGTGGCGACATGTTGAGGCGCGTCCAGGAATGCTGGCAGCGCTCAAACCGTTGCCGCGTTTCATAACAACTGTCGCCGTCTCGAAACATCGGCTGTTCGGGTGGATGGAAGCCCCGACGCTGCCAGATCACCAGCTCTTCGCTTTCGCGCGGGATGATGATTATTTTTTCGGCCTTTTGCACTCGCGCTTTCATGAAGTTTGGGCGCTGAAACTCGGGACGCGGTTGGAAACCCGGCCGCGTTACACGCCCACGACTTGTTTTGAGACGTTTCCGTATCCCTCAGGCGACGGCCAAACAGAAGATCGACATCTCCACCGCCGCGAAGGAGTTGAATGAGTTGCGCGAAAACTGGTTGAATCCGCCAGAGTGGACGACAACGCGCACACTCGAATTTCCCGGAGCAAGTATTGGCCCCTGGTCGCGCTTTGTAATCGAACCCGACGCACGTGGCATCGGGGACCGTTCGCTACCCGCGTATCGAACCGCGTGATGATGATTCCGCGGAGGAACTGATACAGCGAACCCTAACAAAGCTGTATAACAAGCGTCCCGCGTGGCTCGTAAACGCGCACGCGAAAGTCGATGCCGCCGTTGCCGCTGCTTACAGCTTCAATGTCGATCTAACGAACGAGCAAATTCTCGAGCGTTTGCTCGCGCTCAATCGCGACCGCGCCGAAGGAGAGAAGTTGAAGAAGCAAACCATTCGCGCACCGCGAACGTCTCGCGATAGAAATGAAGCCGAATTCGTGTGACTGGCCTTAATAGATAGGTCACTCTTTGAATTGCTAAATTATGGCTAAAGCTGAAGCGTCCGTAGAAGAACTCGTCGGAATGATCGAGCGCGGCGAACTGCGCTTGCCCGAAATGCAGCGCCGTTATGTTTGGCGCTCCACGCGAGTACGCGATTTACTTGATTCGCTTTACCGCGGGTATCCATCAGGCGCCATTTTGCTGTGGGAGAGCAATGAAAGCGTACCGCTTCAAGATTTTTCGGTGACGCAGCAAGCAAACCCTTATCAAAGCACGCGCCTGCTTTTAGATGGTCAACAACGCCTCACTTCACTCTCAGCCGTGATTCGTGGGGAGCCCGTTTCAGTACGAGGACGCCGCCGTCCAATCGAAATCCTTTTTAACTTGGATCATCCTGATCAACTCGCGGTGGTCACCGAGGTTAACGAGGACGAAGAGGAGGATGACGATCTTATCGAGGACGAAGCGGATTCTTCCGAGGACGAATTGCAGCGGCGCTTCAACCGAATGACTTTCGTTGTGACAACGCGCAAACTGGAGCAGCTGCCGCAGTGGGTAAGAGTTACTGACGTTTTCAAGACGGACAGCGATGCATCGTTTCTGAGACGTGCAGGCGTGGAGGGATTCGAGGATGCCCGTTACGAAAAGTATAGTCAGCGGCTCGCGAGACTTCGGAGCATTCGCAAGTACGTCTATCGTATGGATGTTCTCGAGCGAAAGCTCTCGTACGATGAAGTAACAGAAATTTTCGTCCGAGTGAATTCGCTGGGTGCGAAGTTGCGAAGTTCGGATCTTGCGCTTGCGCAGATCACCGCCAAATGGCGGAACTCGCTGAAGATCTTTCAGGCGTTTCAAGAACAATGCGCAAAAGCGGGTTTTGATCTCGACCTAGGGTTGCACCTCAAGAACATGATTGCGTTCGCGACGGGCCAATCGCGGTTTCTGACCGTGGGCAATTTGGGCTTGGAAATGTTGCAACAAGGTTGGAAAGAAAGCTGCGGAGGAATGGAGTTCGCGCTGAACTTTCTCAAGAACAATGCGCATATAGATAGTCCGGCCTTGCTCTCTTCACCATTCCTCCTGGTCACTCTTGCTTACTTCGGCCACAAGCGGGACTATCATCTTGCGCCAGAAGACGCTGAACGATTGCGTTTTTGGGTATTGGTGGCCAATGCCAAAGGACGTTATTCACGAGGATCTAGCGAAACCATTCTGGACCAAGACCTCTCAATCCTTAAACAAGTCGCCGGCGCTCCGGAATTGATTGATCGGCTGCGTCAACAAGTGGGACGATTGGATGTTGTTCCAGAAGAATTAGAGGGTCGTAATCAACGCAGCGCTCTTTTTAAAACCATGTTTCTGGCCTTTCGACAATCCGGTGCGAAGGATTGGCGTTCGAATCTTTCCATCGCGCTGGATCATTCAGGATCGCAGCATCGCTTGCAGTTTCACCATATATTTCCAAAGGCGGTCTTGAAAAGCTCCTACTCGTCCCGGGAAGCAGACGATATTGCGAACCTTGCTTTTATCGGGGGCAAAACAAATCGCGCCATTAGCGACAAACCTCCCGTCAGTTACTTTCCCGGCTTGCTGGAAAAGGCGGGACAATCCACTTTTGCCGCTCAGTGTATCCCGACGGATCCCGCGTTGCTCGACGTGCCGAGCTATAAAGCCTTTCTTACGAAGCGCAGAGAGCTTGTCGCGCAAAGAATTAATGAATTTCTTGGAACACAAGTTTAGATCGACACGGGGGAGCACAGCTCAGCGCCATTAGGCAACACGCATCCGCTTACTTCGCCGAAGCCGACCCGATAGCCGTCGCCTTCACACCAGCCAGTAATCGAAAGTTCGTCGCCATCTTCCAGCCATTTGCGCGTTTCGCCATTCGGCAGCTTTAACGGATTCGCGCCGCGCCAGGTCAGCTCCAGCATGCAACCCCGCGATTCTTCCGTTGGGCCGCTGATTGTGCCGCTGGCCAGCAAATCGCCTGGCTGAAGATTGCAGCCATTGACGGTGTGATGCGCGAGTTGCTGTGCAACGCTCCAGTAAAGATTCTGAAAATTTGTGCGTGTGATGATGTGTGGCGCTTTTCCGCCGCCGGACGGACTCGGCGTGGCGAGCATCTTTGCCGTTTGCAGAGCCGCTTCAAGGCGAATGTCGAAAGTGAAATCATCTTTCGCTCGCAAGTAGGGCAACGGATCGGGATCCTGCGGTGGCAGCGGTTTGCGAAAGGGCTCGAGCGCTTCCAAGGTCACCACCCACGGCGAAATGCTTGTGCAGAAGTTCTTGGCGAGAAACGGACCGAGCGGTTGATATTCCCACGCCTGAATGTCGCGCGCGCTCCAATCATTCATTAACACCAAGCCGAAGATGTGATCCATTGCGCGATCGATCGGGACCGGTTCGCCGAGCGAATTGCCAGGCCCAATTAGAAACGCCATTTCCAGCTCGTAATCGAGGCTCTTGCTCGCACCGAAAACCGGCGCCGATGCATCGGGCGGTTTGATTTGACCGTGCGGGCGGCGAACATCCGTGCCGCTGATGACAATGGAGCTGGCGCGTCCGTGATACGCCACGGGCAGCCATTTCCAATTCGGCATCAGGGCGTTTTCCGGTCCACGCAGCATCGTGCCGACATTGTGCGCATGATGATATGACGAATAGAAATCGGTATAATTTCCGATGCGCGCCGGCAGTTTCATCATGACGTCTTTTTGCGCGTGGAAAACCCGACTGCGCAATTTTGCGTCAACACGCAGCGTTGGCGTGTCGGCGGAGAGGAGACGTTGAACGACCTCGCGCGCTTTGCGCCACGCCGGACGTCCCAGCGCCAGAAACGCGTTCAGGGAATCGTGCGAAAACACATGTCGATCCTGAAATTCCGGTGAGCGAAAATGACCGAGCTCTTCAAGAACGGAAAGATCGACAACGAAATCACCAATGGCGATTCCTACACGCGCGTTGCCTCGTTTCGGTTGGAAAACGCCGAATGGAAGATTTTGGATGGGAAAATGCGAATCGGATGGGACGTCGATGAAAGAACGAAGAGGCATGATCGTAGGAATTGTAGGGCGTTTGATTCGCTCGCGCCAGCTCGCTCACCCCTTCGGGCTTCCCGTCTATCTCGCTCAGTCCCGCTGGCTCGATTCTGTGAAACGCCAACCAGATGGCGTCTGACACAGACGCCCTACAGCAAATTCAAGGCGCGTAAATCTTCGCGGGGTTCATCGAAGCTGCAACTGCCGAATGACGCCACGAATTTCCGTCGATATTGCAGGCGTTCGACGTCGATCCTCCATTCGCGCCATGCAAAAAAATCGTCAGTGAACGAAAAAGAATCCGCGTTTTCATCTTCCAGCATGAGCGCGGCTTGATGTGCATCCCATTGATACTCCGCCGCAAGCACGGCGGCGCCAAGGACATTAAGAAATCCGTACATTTTTGTTTTCACTTCATCGCGAAACTGCCGGATCGGATGATGCAGCCCGGCCGTGAACTTGATCGGCAGCTGGTGTGTTGCCGGCTTGACGAGAGCGCCGGAGATCTGTGCCGAAGTTGGAAATGCATCAGCGGTCACTCCGCCGGTACGCAATTTGTAACCGAACGTCGCCCAATCGGAGTCGGAATTGTGTTCGGCCAGTAACGCGATGGTTTGCTCCGCTCGTTCCGGCGGCGCTTCCCAGAACACCGGCAAATCGCCAATGATCGATTTCGCCTCTTGCAGCAAGGCGGAATCGACATCGTGCGGTAAAAACATCTCGAGATGACTGATCGCCACGAGATCGACATTGCTCGACAACCAACGAATCGCCACATCTGCGTCTTCCACGGCGTCAAGGAAGGGCTCTGCATCCGCAGTCTTGGGCCCAAGTGCAGCAACGCGCAACGGATGTGAAGGATCGAACTCCGAAAGAAATTGTTTGGCCGTATCGAATTGCTCGATGGGCAGAACAAATGTGTTCAGTATCCACGCATCGGGCGAACGCACATATTTCGCCTGATTCTGCAAGGCCGGCTCGAGCGCAAGGCTACAAGGCGGGAACATTCCCGCATAATCGATTGATCGCGCGAGTAAAATTCGAAGTGATGCCGGAAGCATGAAAGGCAGAGGTCCCGCTTTCGCCGACGCTACGGCGTGGCGGGCAGTAGTCAGTTGTCAGTTATCCGGTTAATCGCAAGAAGCAAGTTGCGGAGTCATGCCGAAAGCGGCGCGCAATTGGCCGCCGGCCGCAATTATTTGAATGCCTTCTTTATCTTCGAACGCGCGCTGTTCGTGATGGTCAGTCAGGCCCCAGCAAGGTTCGATGCAAAGAAAAGGTCCGCCATCGGACCACAAAGTGAGGTAAGGCACATCGGTTAGATCGACGACTACCCAGCGGCCGCTGGGGGGATCGACAAAGGAAAATTCCCGCCTTGGAACATCGACAAGCTCCAGGATGAACGATCCGGGCAAATCCGTTTTCGAAAACGGCATTTCGCCGCCAGGGAACTCGATGTCGCGTGTTTCTCCCGAGAGATAGTTGCCCGGCGAAAAGTGCCGGCGATAGCAGCCTCGGGGCATCTGGAAATGAAAGCTTTCGAACGAAGTCGCAGCGAATCCAGGGTGCAATCCAAATGAAACATGCGCGCTCAGCTCAGGCTCCTCGTTCCGAAACTCGAAAAGAACGTTCAATTTGTTCAGATCGATCGTGTAGGTTAAATCCACGCTTACCTCCAGCGGGTATTCGGTTGGCGAAAAATCCTCCGGCGTCATCCGATATTTCAATGAGGCGCCGCTCCCTTCGATCGTGGATCCAATAAAGTGCCACGTTTTAGACCGGAGAAAGCCGTGGTTGCCACCCTTGATTTCGCGACCCCGGTACAAACTGCGCCCATTCTTGAGCCGGTGAAGATAATAGCCCATCACAGTGGCATGGTTTGCCCAGCCCTGAGACGGCGTCGACAAATCGTCGTCCCGATAAAGAAAACCAGTCCATTTCCCGCCTTCATTGATTCGCGCCAGGCTCACTAACTCCGCGCCAACCCGCGACACCACAATTCGGAGCCCCTTCTCCTCGTCGGTCAAAACATCGAGATGTTGATTTTCGCGTTTTTCTTCGGTGTGCGAAAACTTCATCGCGGTTGTACAAAGTGTAGCCACGGCGCTGTGCGCCGTCCGGCGAGGGTGGCTTCAAACACTGCAATGCCCCGCAGGGGCGTGGCTACAAGAAAGGCTCATGGGAATAAGCCGCGTACCTGTTTGGCTTTGATGACGCGCTCGACGCCGATCGCCATGGCGGCGGTGCGATGCGAAACCTTGTGTTCCTTTGCTCGTCGGATTACTTGCGCAAACGAGTGCTCAAGGATGCGGAAAAGTTTGTCGGTCACTTCGCTTTCAGTCCAAAGAAACGATTGAAGACCCTGCACCCACTCGAAGTAAGAAACGATTACACCACCGGCATTGCATAGAATATCGGGTATGACGAATACCTCATCCCATCGCTGCTCGAGAATGAGATCTGCTGCCGGAGTCGTCGGGCCATTGGCGGCTTCTGCCAAAATGCGGCATTGCAGCTTCGCGGCATTTTTTTCGGTAATCACGCGATCGACCGCAGCCGGAATCAGCACATCACATTTCATGGTGAGCAGCTCGTTCGGATCGACATGGTTCGCTTGATCGAACGCTTTTAAGTGTCGCTTTTTGAGGACATGTTGCTCGGCCGCTTTTACGTCGATCCCTTTCGGGTTGTAAATCGCAGTGTAGGCGTCGCTGATCCCAACGATCTTGACCCCGCTCTTGTAAGCGAGTGATAGGGCTGCGACCGAGCCGACATTGCCGAACCCCTGCACAATCGCCGTGCACTTCTCGGGATTCAGTTTCAACATGCTCATTGCGCGCTCGATCAAGTAGACAACTCCACGTCCGGTGGCTTCTCGCCGCCCTTCGGTGCCGCCGATGGCGACCGGTTTTCCGGTGACGATTTCGTTCACCGCGTAACCCATGTAAACGGAGTAAGTGTCCATGAACCACGCCATGATCTGTTCGTTAGTGCCCATGTCAGGACCCATGATATCGGTGTGCGGGCCGACAAACGGAATCATCTCTTGCATGTAGCGGCGGGAGACCGCTTCGAGCTCAGTGTGAGATAGTTTAGACGGATCAACCGCTACTCCGCCTTTCGCACCGCCATAGGGCAACTGGGCCAGCGCGCATTTCCAGCTCATCCACATCGCGAGCGCTGCGGTTTCACCCATCGACAATGAAGGTGCGAAACGGGTGCCGCCCTTTGTAGGGCCGAGCGCGATATGATGCTGGACGCGATAACCCTGGAAGGCTCTTGTGCTGCCGTCATCCATGTGCACCGGCAGGGTGACCGCCACGGCGCGCTTGGGATATGTCGCCCATTCGCGATCGTTCTGGTCGATATTCAGGTAGTCGGCGATGACCTGGAATTGGTCGCACGCCATTTTGAAAACTTCGTCGTCGTAAATAGTCATGGAAACGCGCCTTCGAATATTGCGCGAAAATTGAAGCTTGCTATTTGCTCTGTGCGAGGGGCGGCGTCAAATCGAAACCTTTGGAGCGCGCGGACCCGTCTGCCCTTTCAAAGCGGCGACATGTCGCCGCATAGCGCCAAAGGCGCCGTTTCATGTTCGAGCCTGGGGCAGCCGCCCCAGGATGCAATTGCGGTGTCCATAACTAAGCGCTGAAAGTGCGTTTCATCCCGTGAATGTTTTTTGATTCAAAGCAAACCAGTTTTGGACGTGAATCGCGCTTTCAGCGCTGGCGCTTTCTTGCCATGACACCTGGGGCGGTGCCCCAGGCTGCCAGTGAACGCCGCGCCTTTGGCGCTAAAGCGTATACGTGCGGCGACATGTCGCCGCTTTGAAAGCGCAGAAGTGTCCGGGCAATCAAAAAATACACAAGATCGACAATCGCGAATGAAATTCGGTAAGTTCACCACAAATGAAAATTGAAACTCTGGCCGTCCACGCCGGACACACCATTGATCCTGCAACGGGGGCAGTTTCGGCGCCCATTCATCTTTCCACCACTTTCGAGCGCGACATTGAAGGCACTTACTCGCGCGGATTCATGTACACACGCAACAACAATCCGAACCGTGAGGCGCTGGAGCGCGGGGTCAGCATGCTCGAAGCCGGCGAGACCGCGGCGGCTTTTGGCAGCGGCACGGCTGCAGCGATGGCTTTGTTTCAAGCGCTCGCACCGGGAGACCATGTCCTTGCACATGTTGATGCTTACTACGGCACTTCCCGGTTGCTTCGTGAAATTTTCCTGCGCTGGGGACTGGAAGCGGACTTTGTCGATATGAGCAATCTCGAAGAAGTGAAAAGGGCTCTGCGACCGCAAACAAAGCTGGCCTGGGCTGAGACACCCTCCAATCCGCTCTTGAAAATTGCCGACCTTGCGGCGGTCGCCGAAATCGCTCACACCACCGGCGCGTTCTGCGTTTGCGACAATACCTGGGCGCCAGTTTTACAGCGTCCCTTCGATTTGGGTGCGGATCTGGTTCTTCATTCGACCACAAAATACTTTGGTGGACATTGCGATGTAGCTGGCGGGATTGTTGTCGCAAAGAAGGAGAACGAATTTTTTCAGCGCGTTCGCGCTATTCAATATTCCGGCGGCGCGGTCCCCTCGCCTTTTGATTGCTGGCTGATTCTGCGCGGAATGCGCACCTTGCCGTGGCGCATGAGGGCACACTCCGAAAACGGAATGAAGGTCGCGGAATTTCTCGCCCAACGTCGAAAGATTGAAAGCGTCCATTATCCCGGACTGCGTTCCCATCCCGGACATGAAATTGCCCGGCGCCAGATGTCGATGTTTGGTGGAATGCTCTCCTTCCAGGTCAAAGATGGCCGCGACGCGGCGATGTCGGTTGCGGCGAAAACGAAAATCTTTACTCGCGCGACGAGCTTGGGCGGCGTCGAAAGCTTGATCGAACATCGAGCATCGATTGAAGGACCAGGGACAACTTCGCCGGAAAATTTGTTACGATTATCGATTGGCCTCGAGAACTCGGAGGATTTGATCGAAGATCTCGATCAAGCGCTCGTATAGATTGCAGGGGCGTTTCTATGAAATGCCAATCAGCAAAGGCGTCTGCCCTACAATTCCCGATTCACAAGTCTCCGCCGGAAAAGATCGACGATGTCCTGCACTTCGCTCACCCGCAGCAAAAAAGCACTGCCAAAGAACGCGGCCGCGCCAAATGCGATCGCAAGGAGCAGCGCGCATAACCTTGGGAAAAAGCGCATGTCCGCCCATGCATCCAGCCACCAGTAGTTGGCCGCCCAGCAGATTAACGCCAGTAGCGCGCTGGCGAGACAAATTTTTCCGAGCGCAATCAGCATCTGACGGGTTTCCAGTCTGCGCGTATGCCGGCGCATCAGCGCGTAAAGCAAAAGAAAATTGATCGTCGCGACGAGGCTGGTCGAAAACGCAAGGCCGCGGTGTCCCCAGTCTAGCCGGAACGTGAAAAGCCAGTTAAGAAAAAGATTCGCGCCGATGGCGAGAAAGCTCACCAGCATTGGCGTATTGCGTTTGCCGACCGCATAAAACGCCGGGGTCAACACTTTCAATACCGCATACGAAACAAGACCGATCGCATAAAATTGCAATGCGCCCGCAGTCTGCCGCGTCATTTCGGCGGTGAACCGCCCGTGCTGATAGATCACGCTGATGATCGGCGACGCCAGCATGGCAAGTCCGATCGCCGAGGGGATCGTCAGCAAAAACGCCAGCCGCATTCCGCGCGCAAGAATCGCCCGAAATTCAGCGGTGTTCCCGACCGCGGCGCTCTTCGACACCAGCGGCAACGTAACGGTGCCGATGGCGACACCGAAAATTCCCAGCGGCAATTGCATCAGCCGAAATGCAATGTTCAGCCAGCTCACCGGCCCGTTGCCGAGGCTCGCCGCAAATCCGCTGTTGATGAGCACGTTCACCTGCACCGCGCTGGCCGCGATGACCGCCGGTCCCATCAAGGTCAGCATCGTGCGCACGCCTTCGTCGCGCCATTGAAAATCGGCGCGGTATTTGTAGCCGACACGCCGAAGGGAAGGAAATTGCCCCATCAATTGCCACGCACCGCCGATCAGGGTACCGATTGCCAATCCTGCCAGCGAACGCGCGCCAAAATGGGGATCGAGCCACCAGCCGATTGCCACGCCGCCAATAATCGAACCGAGATTAAAATAACTCGACGCCATTGCCGGCGGACCGAAAACGTGTTTCGCGTTGAGTATTCCCATCACGAGCGCTGCAAGGGACACGAGCAACATGAACGGCCACATGATTCGGGTGAGCAAGATTGTCAGCGCGGTCTTGTCCGGCGACCAACTCCCCCACGTCAAGAGATCGACAAGCTGTGGCGCGAACACGATGCCGAGTACCGTCACTGTGCTCATGAACACAGCCGTGAGGGTCGCAACCTTGTTCGCCAGGCGCCACGCCGATTCGTCGCCCTCCACCGCAATCTTCTTCGAAAACGTCGTGATAAAGGCCGTTGAAAGCGCGCCCTCAGCAAACAAATCGCGCAGCAAATTCGGCAGCCGAAACGCCATTAGGAACGCATCGAGATTTCTTCCAGCGCCGAAGAGACCGGCAAACACCATCTCACGAATCAAACCGAGGACGCGGCTGCAAAGAATCGCTGTGCCGACGATTCCAGTCGCCCGCGTGCTTGCTCGGCGATCCTCCGCCACACTCATCGGCGAACAAAGAACAGCGTCTCAGGACTTACGAAAGAAAAAACTTAGTGCGATTTACTGAAACTGCAGTGGAAGCCGCGCCGACTGCGTATTAAACACTCTGTAGGCGGCATGCATCATCAGCCACGCACATTGGCGTAAGTCATTCCGTTGCAGCTCATGATCGCAATTGCAAGTGTGCGGTCTCGGGTTGAGCGCTTCAGGGGGTGCTCAGGGTCGCTTTGAGCCTTCTTCTTCGGAGTTCCATCGCGCAAAGTGCGGCGATGGCAAGCAGGTCGCTGGTGATGTGGGTAGCCTTTACGCTTCCAAAGGTGGCGGGCGTAAGAGTCGGCTCGATCAAATCGCGCACTTGCTTCGAGGCAGTCGCGGTGGCACCGCCAGAATCAAATTGTTTGATCGCTTCAATCGTGGCGAAGCGTTGCGCGGTCGTGTCTTTCATCGCATCGAGATTCTTATAGGCGAACAGGCCGAATAAAATGCAGACCAGCGCGGTGGTAATTGCCGCCGGCTGTTTGCGCAGAGAGGAAAACGCGAGGACACCGCCAACGATGATGACGTAGAGGTTCCAGTATTGCTGCATCGCGTTCGAGCGCTCGAAGTAAAGCTGAATCAGTTCGTTATAGTTCATAAGATTCTCGCGATTATGAACCCGCGCCATGATCCAAGGCGAGGAGAAAAGAGTCCGCACCACCGGGGGAAGAACGAAGTCGAACGTCGAATTCGGACAAGGCGGAGATCACCTCGGGTCGAATAACAACGGACGGTCGAACCCGGCGAATGATCGCGAATGCTTCTTCGGCGGTGTTCGCTTTCCCATTCATCATCAAATAAGCGGCGATCGCGGCCGCGCTTCGCGAGTAACCGATCTTGCAGTGAACATAGACGGTGCCGTTTTGGGAGTGGTTGCCAATGAATTCGCCCATCTCCGCGAGCTGCGCCTGGATGGGAGCGGTTAAATCGAGAATGGGGATGTTTCGATAATTGTTTTCACGGAACGGTTTCGCTTCGGAAAACTCGGCGCTTAAATCGAGCACAGAGGCCACCCCGGCGCGCAAAGCTTTGTTCGCGGAGCGAGACCCAAGTTTGCCGCCGATCCAAATTTGCGGCATGACCTCATCCCAAGGTCGACATTGGCTGCGGTAATATAGCAGCGACAAATATTGACCGAGCAAACAAGGCGCGAGCACAAACCGCGTGCTCCACGGCAATTTTCCTTTGGTCTTGTGAAAAATGATTGGACCCGCTCCGAAGTACGCGATCGCCACGATGCCAAGCGCGATCGTTGGCCAAAGAAGCAAGACACCCCATGGCCAGAAGATTGCGCCAATGAGCATGACGACCGCGGCTCCCGCTGCGTAGTACGAACCGATGCGCCGATTCACCACAACTGGCAGCGCGAGCGAAGGCCCGCGAAAGAGGTAGAAGCAATATCCGGCCAGAGCAAAACCGCCGACGATGTCGATAACATGGTGCTGGTAAGTGAGCAGCGGCGAGAGACCAATGAGAACGAACCAAAGCATCGCCGCGACAAAGAAAACGCCGCGAAGATTTCTCGCGTAGAGATCGACCAGCAGCAACAGCAGCGCGGCGTGCAATGACGGGAGAAGATTAAAGGGTGAATCCATTCCGCGAAACCAATCGAAAATCACGCCGAGCCATCCGCTGGCATGAGGGCGCGGGAAAGCAAAGCGAAGCGGAAAAAGCAAAAAGCAAAGGCCGGCAATGAGAATCGCGGCTACGACCCGCCGCGAAAAGATTCGCAACTCCTCGTCTGTTCGACAAAGAAAGGGGGCCGCGATAAAGAAGAGGTCGATCGACATATAGGGCAGAATCATGAAAGGAACGAATGGGATCGCGCGCTCCCATTGAAAATAGAACGAGCCGACTTGACCGCGTTGCCCAGTGATCCAGTTACAACCGCTGTAAACGACCAGAAACAGAGCCGACAATCCCGCAGAAGCCGTGAACGCTTTAAGGCGAGAAACGTGCACGCGATGGTTAAGGCTCCGCGCGTCGCGCGATTGAGACGGTGAACATGCCCCACTGATCTACTTCCATCGCCATTTTCCGGAAACCGGCCACGGACACCAATTCGTCGATTTCGGCCGTCGTCCGTCGGCGCATAATCCAGGGTTCCCCTTCCCGGTTCCGTAAAACGCGCGCAATGAACTCGACCTGCGGATGCCAGGGTTGATTCGTGTAAATCAGATAACCGCCCGGCTCAATCGCTCCGGCAAGCCCACGGAGCGAATTCAAGACTGGTTCATTCCTGGGAAACAATTCGTAAAGCCCCGACACGATTCCGATCGTTGCTCGCAGCGCGATTGCGGCAATTGAATCGCGATCGAATGCGTCGCCCCGCTCTGCGGTCACATTTTCCAGTCCGAATTCCTGGGCCAACGCTTGCGCCGCATCGACATTCTCCTGTTTGTAATCGCGCAGAGTCGCATTTATCGAAACACCTGGAAGCTCGTGCATCGTTTCCATGACGTATCGCCCTGCGCCAGCGGCTATGTCCAAAATGCGAACAGGGCGCCCTTCCTCATGAAGCTTTTCGATTACCTTCCTTAATGCATTCTTAAGGTTCTCTTTGCGCTGCCGAATGCCACGCCAGCCGATGCTGTTGAGATACGATTTGTCAATCAAACGGCCGAGTCCTAACGCGCCCCGCGGTTTATTTGTGTAAACGTAATCGAGCGAAAGTCCCGAATCGAAGCCGTTCCGCCAGCCGAGATCTACGCCGTGGCTCAAACAGCCGGCCGCCCTTAGTCCAGCGCGTACAACGGCAAACTTCAGTCCACCTCCCGATCTCAGCCAGTCGTATTCATCCCGCGTGTAGCCAGCCTGATCCGCGTTCAAAAGCGAAGGCTGAGTCGCTTGCTCGGCGAAGCGCTCCCGGACAAATTCCCGCACGCGGCGCACGACCAGATGTCGATCCTGATCATGAAAGATGGCGTGATAAGCGGCCGGATAGATCTCCATTTCCTTTCGCGGCGAGGAAAGCCGGTTAAAAAATTCACGCTGCGCCTTCAGACTAACGACCCAATCGCGGCCGGCTCCGATCATCAACGTCGGTGTTTGGATTGCGCCCGCGTCAGCGACCAGTCGGGCCGCCGTATCGTGAAGGTCAAGCAAAACATTAACTGCAATTTGCTGGAATATAAGCGGATCAGCGTCGTACTGAGCAGCTTGCCATTTGTCTCGAGTCAAGAGCTTCGATTTGACGTAACTCTTCACCTTGCCCGGCCCGAAAAGTTTTTGTTTCGTTCGCAAAAACGGAATGGCGAAGGGAACGTAAAGCTTCACGTGAAACGCAGCCGTAGCCAGAATCATTGCGCGAATCGGCGGCGCGTAATCGTGCGCCCAGGCCGCGACACTGACCGCAGCAAGGCTGTGAGCGAGAACGATCATGTTCTCGATGGGGATTTCGTGGCGCTTGGAAATATGGCGCGCAAAGGCGTCCACATCTCTGATTACATCGGCAAAATTATTCGCGGCGCCGCGTTCGCCCGCCGATCGCCCATGCCCGCGCGCGTCCCACGCGAAAATGGCGATGTCGTTAAGCGCGAGTACATCGACTGTTTGCTGCCACCGGCCCGAGTGTTCGTGGCCGCGATGAAAAAGCAAAATGGCTTTATCGGTCGGTTCGAGAGGAATCCATGCGCGATAGAACAGCTCGGCGCCGTCCCAACTTTTCATCACATACTCAGTCGCTTCCATTGTTTGCTTCCAATTCCCTCACCGCACGCTGCAATTCCGCTGCGATTGCGCAGATGTCGATCTTGTTTGGGTTGCGCGACGAATAATTGCGAGGCGCGCCAACAATGAGTCGAACTTTTTTTGGACGCGGCAGACGTCGGCCCTTCGGCCACGCACGAAAAGTATCCTGCAAATAGCAGGGCAAAACCGTGACGTCCCGCCCGGCGACGAGCGCGCCGATTCCCGATTTGAATTCCCGGGTCTTGCCCGTTTCCGATCGCGTGCCTTCCGGAAAAATGATCAGGATATTTTCGGGATCGTTGAGAAGTTCCGAGCAGATGGAAAGGCTCCGGCGAACGCGAACTCGCCGCGCAAAGGGCAGCGCGTTGGTAACCACGGCCGCGACGAAAGTGCGCGGCACGCTTTGGAAAAAATAATCCGCCGCAGCAGCCGGGAAAGCGCGATGCAATTTCCCCAAGGGCAGCGCCGCGAGAAGGCAGAGCGTGTCGAGATGACTAGAATGATTTGCCACGATGACGAGCGATCGGTTCGCCCGAAGATTTTCATGCCCGACAATTTCAAACCGGTGATAGATGCGCAACCATCCGCGGATAATCAATGCGATCAGCGCGCGCACTCCGTACACCAGCATGTCGGGCTCGCGCGGAAATCGGCGCAAGCGATCGACCAATGGTTGATCGAGATCGCTGGCGGAATCGTAGTGCCAGGCTTTCATCGTAACCCGTAATAATATCCCGCCATGTGCATGAACAGTGGAGCAACATAAATCAAGCTATCGATGCGATCCAAGATTCCACCGTGTCCCGGAATCGCTGCGCCCATGTCCTTGGTTCCGATGTCTCGTTTAATCAGGCTGATGGAAAGATCGCCAAGCAATCCACCGACACCGACGATTAAGCCGGTAAGAATCAGTTGTGTCACGCCGAAAAATGGAAACGAAAATCGCAGTAGCCAGGGCAAAACCATCGAAACCGCGAGCGCGCCGAGTGCGCCTTCCCACGTTTTGTTCGGGCTGATCTCGCTGCGAAGCGGGTGCCGGCCGAACAGTCTGCCAAATGTGAACGCGGCGACGTCATTCAATTCGGTCGCGAAGATGACGTAACAAAGAAATCCGTAGGCATTCGTCGCGTTCGCCAGAAAACCCAGATGTCCGAACATCCAGCTGATGTAAATAAAGCCCAAGATGCTCAACGACATCTTTTGCAGTTCGCCACGGGCGCGGTTGCGCAGGATCGGAATGAGCAGGATCAATGCGATAGCGAAAACCGGCACGGCCATAAAAAAGCCATACCAGCCTGCGCCTGGCTCTTCGCCGCGCGGATGGGGCATCCAGCATGCAACGCCGACCGCAACGATCCCGGCGTAAACGGCGCCCGTCATCCACCAATCGCGATACAGCCCGGAAGAGCGCGCGAATTCCTTGAACCCAAAAATCGAAAGCAATGTCACTCCAACAATGACCGGGACGCGTCCCGCGAAAACAACCAGCAGGCCGATTGGCGCCATCACAAGCCAGGAACGATAGGTTTTCCAGATCGAGCCCAGCTCTTTCTTCAATCCCCAATGGAGGAAACCGAGAATCGCGCCACCAAGCGCGAGCGAAACAGGAACGATCAAGAGGTAGGCGCGAAATACCGGGTCATGCAGCGCGGTCTGCGGAGACATCATCACGCTCAATCTTGAAGCGCGGTCACGATTCGTTTCAAGCGAACGATTATCGTTTGCAAACAGCCCACGATTATCACCAGACAAGTCCAATCGAGAATGGTTAGTCTGCCAAGGTCGTGTAATCCCGCTGGGCGTGTTCGACACACAAACATCGCCCAGGCGCCGAGGCTCAGCGCAACCATCCGCCACGGTTTTGACATCATTCCGCCAAACTCGCGTCGCCCAGCGATCGCCTGGCCGAAAAGTCCCACGTAAGCGGTGAACAAGGAAAAGATCGCCGTCCAATAGCCAATTAAAGGATTCATTAAATCGCTGTGCGCAACGCCGACGAAAATAATCACATCGGAAATTCGATCTGGCAGGTCATTCACAATCTCCCCGCGCGCACTCGCCTTTCCAGCCGCGACCGCAACCATGCCATCCAGCATGTTGAACCAAAGCCGCAGAAAACAAAACAGCGGCGCAATAATCAACAGCCACGCACTTCTGCCTGATTTCCAAAAACAGAGCGCCGCGGCGAGCGCAGCCAGGATCGACAAGTACGAAATCGCATCGGGAGGAATGCCAATCCGCACGCATAAATTCGTCGCCCCATCCGCGGTGCGGCGGAACATCTGCGCGATCGGCCGGCGCGATCTCGGACGGTATTCCACCATTCCTTACGCTTTAACGAAAAGCCCAGCGCATTGCCCGACAAATCTGGCGCTCTTCAAAATCCGAACAGATCTGCATCGTTCCAGAACTTCGTTATTGGAATCGCCGCTTAAATCAATTTATCATCGCCGCCATGAAAATCGCTACAATCATTGCCCGCGTTCTTCTGGGGCTCGTTTTTGTCGTCTTCGGTTCCAACGCATTTCTGCGTTTTCTTCCGATGCCGCCACCGCCGCCAGGTTTGGCTGGTGAATATTTGCACGCCTTCATGGCCAGCGGCTATATGCATGTCATCGGCGGACTTCAGGTTATCGGCGGTTTGCTTCTGCTAATCGGCCGCTTTGTTCCGCTGGGTCTGACGATTCTTGGCGCGATCATCGTAAATATTTGGCTGTTTCACAGTTTGCTGGCACCGCAGGGCTTTGAGCCAGCAATCATCGTCACTATTCTCGAATTATTTCTCGTCTGGCGATACCGCGATGCGTTCGCGGGTATCGTTCGCCCCTGATTCCGGATTATGGCTGCACCCATCGATAATAACGCACCTCACATCGTCGTACGCGGCGATGCCGGCAGTTTTAAACAAGAAATCACTGCGGGTAAGCATCGCTTTGTCGCTGATGAACCTGCCAGCGCAGGCGGCGGCGATACCGGACCCGATCCTTACGATTATTTGCTGGCGGCGCTGGGCGTCTGCACGTCAATGACGGTCGGCTTGTACGCGCGCCGAAAACAATTGCCTCTCGAGAATATTACTGTTTCGCTATGGCATTCGCGCATTCACGCGAAAGACTGCGAGGAGTGCGCGACAAAGGAAGGGATGCTCGACAGGATCGACGCCGAAGTCGAACTGAGCGGCTCATTGACTGACGAGCAGCACGCTAAACTGATGGAGATTGCTGCCAAATGTCCAGTCCACCGTACTCTTACGTCGGAGATTAACATCAGGCTGCGGCCTCCTCATTGAGCACGCTGGCTGGACGCGCGCCAGGCGCTTGAATTTATGGAGGACAATTTCGTGACACATACGTAACACGAATTTGTTCCACCGCTCGGTATCAGGTCGGAGGAATCGGCTGTAAACATTCCGGTGCGCGTTTAGAAAAATACGCGCGCAACCCCGAATCTACGCGAAACAAAAGTAGGCAAGGTTACTCCGCTGGTCCGGCAGCCGCCGGATTGGCTCCCGAAAGGGAAGAAACAACGGGGACCTTGCTCTTTTTTTGCTGGACGCAGTTCGCAATTGGCCACATCTGGCCGGGTTTGGTGTATATTTTTGGAGCGGGTGCCGTGTCGGTGACCTTTATTACCATCCGGCCCAACCTTCGATACCATGGACTACGCAATTCGCCCACTAACAACCGCGGATAAGCCGATCTTGTGGGAGATGCTCTATCAAGCGCTCCACACAGCCGAGGGCGGACCGCCACGGGACACTGTGAAACGCCCGGAGTTCGCGCGTTATGTCGCCGGTTGGGGTCGTCCTGGTGATGCCGGATTTGTCGCGCACGACGCTCGGAGCGACGAATTGCTCGGTGCCGTTTGGATTCGGCGACTGAGCGATCAGCCGGACGCGCCACCGGAACTCGCCTTTGGCGTAAAACCCGGTCTGCGCCGGCGTGGTATCGGCGCCGCACTTCTGACCCAATTCGTGAAAGCCTATCCGGAACAATCAACGATCTCGATCCGCGCCTCTGCGAAGAATCCAGCCGTGCGCCTCTACGAGCGCTTCGGATTCAAGATCGTCAAGGAAAGCAAACACAGCGTCACGATGCGACGAGAAACTTGAGAGGTTGACGCCTTATCAATCAGCGATGTCGATGTTGAACTTCGACATCAATAGCGCCGGGAAAAATCTTCCACAAAAGCAGAAGCACGTTCTGGAACGCGCCAAGGGTCGGATGCCGCACTAAATCAGCACGCGCCTTGACCAGGACAGTCTCGTCCTGTTAAGCGGATGCGATGAAACGGCTCCTTTGGCTCGATAGTTCAAAAGGGCTGGCGATTCTCTTTGTCGCTTACTTTCATTTTTTCAGGACCTACTTCGAGCACGGCATTCTTCCGCCCGCCGACTGGAGCGGGCTCACAGCAGGCGCGCTGACCATTGCGAGATTGGTTTGGCTCAAAGTATCGGGGCTCGGTTTCCACGCCGTCGGCGTTTTCATCATTCTCAGTGGTTGGACGCTAATGCAATCGACCGCGCGCCGAGCCGAATCGGGCGTGATCGCCTGGGGCACCTGGTATCGCGCGCGATTCCTGCGGCTTTATCCGATGTACTGGGTCGCGCACTTGGTTTATCTCCTGTCACCTTTCGTCGCTCGTCTCGAACCGGTGGACAGCCGGATCATGATGAGCCTGCTCGGTCTGCGCTTCATCGATATTCAGATGAACTTCATGTACCTCAACGCAGCATGGTGGTATTTCTCGATGCTGATCCAGTTTTACTTAATCTTTCCCCTGCTCTTTTGGGCAGCGCGCCGTCTTGGACCATGGCGTTTTTTTGTGATCGCGTGTGCCGCCGGATTTTTTGCACGCTACGTATTGCTCGTGCTTTGGCCGCAAAACGGATTGTGGGTGCTCGGTGGTTTCGCGATCTGTCGTTTGCCTGAATTCGCGCTCGGAATGTCGCTGGCAATGTGGCACTCACGATCCAGCGAGCGCGTGGAATGGTTTTTTCTTCGCGGCGTGGGATTCGTCGTTGGCCTGCTCTTGTATCCCGCCGCGCTGCAACTTTACCATGGGGCCACTCCTTACGTCTTCGTCGACTTCGCCACCGGCACATGTTGCATGCTGGAGATCGTTGGCATCGCCGGATTCATTTCGCTATTCACCGGACCAGCCAAACTGTTCGGTCTCGTCGGACTCTATTCGTATGGCCTCTATCTCATTCACCAACCCTATGTCATCTGGTTGGGACTCCGCATTCGCGAACAACCGATCTGGATGTTTTTACTGATTGCGGTCGCAACGCTGGCCGTGCTCAGTGCGTGGGGAATGCTTTTGGAAAAAGCGACTAACACTCTGGTGAACAAACTCGTCCCCGCCAGGAAACCAGCGCGTTTTGGGTAACGCACGCGTCTCGCGTGTTGGTTTCGGCGTCGCGCCGAAACGAACTTTCCAGACATTGCGATTCTAATTCTTAATTGCAGGCAACCAGAGAAGGTTCGCGATGGGGACGACACCATCGCCAACACGCGGGACGCGTGCGCTACCCAATCATCCGCCGCATCCAGCCGAGGTCAGCGATCTCAGCTACAACGCGCCTACGAAAACGCGCGAGTTGTTTTGCAAGTCATGGCTCGATTTTCCGGCTTGGAAGAAAACAGGCGCCCTAGGATCTGCGTTGGTTCTACGGCGTAATGCGCAAAATATTCTGCAAGGATCTCACCTCTGTGAAGTTGCAGATGCACGTATCTCAACTCGTTTGGGCTGGTATTTTCCGACGAACAGCCAATGCAACTGGGAGGACAGATCGCGTTTGAGAAACATCGCGCGCGTTGGAATTGACTGTTCAACGTCGAGAGCGACAACCTGTACCAAGGAACGACGGCTTCTTAGCTGTCCTTTTCGACTCGACGGCTGAGAAGCCGTCGCTCCTTGCCTAATCCTTGCTTGCCAGATGCAGCTTCGTTTTGATTTCATCGACAAGATCTCGCGGAGATCGTCCGAGATCGATCGTTGTTATCTCCTCATCTGGCTGTGGTTCTTCCAAGTCAGCGAACTGACTTCGTAGCAACGCTGGATTCATGAAATGACCGTGCCTGTGGCGCAATTGCTCGACAATAAGCTCGTAATCTCCGCGAAGAAATACCAGTTTCACTTCCGGGCTGACCCGAAGGTGCTTCCGATACGCTCGTTTCAAGGCAGAGCAGGCCAGCACGGCGTTCTCGTCTGCGGCAACACAACGCCTGATCAACTCACGCAAGCTGTCGAGCCACGGCCACCTGTCTTCATCGGTCAATGGAACTCCACGACGCATTTTCTCGATATTTGCCGGTGAATGGAAATCGTCCGCCTCATAGAAATGCCAGCCGAGCTCGCGCGCGAGCAACTCGCCGACAGTAGTTTTGCCAGCACCTGAAACACCGAAAATGATTATGAACACGGCAGATTATCGACCGGAACTATCGACGAAGCACGGGAATGACCTTTCTACTTTTCCGGGCGTGGTTCCACCTCTAGCTTTCGACATGCAGGCTGCAGGTTTCATTCAGCGCGACGCTGTCAAAGAATTTCGCGCACTCCACGAGTCGGGATGTTTTGTGTTGCCGAATCCGTGGGACAGAGGCACGGCGATATATTTGCATCGGCTGGGATTCAAGGCGCTCGCTACTACGTCCGCCGGTTTCGCCTTCGCTCGCGGAAAAGCCGACGGTGAAGTTCCCCGGGACGAAATGCTCGCGCACATCCGAGAGATCGTAACGACAACGCCGCTTCCTGTGAACGCCGATTTCCTAAACGGCTATGTCGACGAACCCGAAAGCGTGGCGGAAAACGTGAAGCTTTGCATCGATACCGGAGTCGCCGGATTATCTATTGAAGATAACAGGGGCCGTGTCGATGCGCCGCTTTACGAAAAAGATCTGGCCGTCGAACGCATGCGCGCCGCGCGTTCGGCCATTGACGCATCGGGGACACGCGTCGTGCTCACAGGCCGATGTGAAGCCTGGCTGGTCGGTGACGCCGATCCATTGCGTACCGCATTGGGCCGTCTCGTCGCTTACGCCGACGCGGGCGCCGACTGCCTCTACGCGCCCGGTGTCCAGGCGCCTGATGAAATTGCGCAAATCGTCAAAGCGATCGCACCGAAGCCGGTTAACCTTCTCATTTCAGGATTCAATCATCAGCTTTCGTTTTCACAAGTCGCTGATCTCGGAGTGCGTCGCATCTCAGTCGGTTCCGGGCTAGCCCTAGCGGCATGGGGCGCATTCATCCGCGCCGCACGCGACATTCACAGAAACGGCAGCTTCGAGGTTCTCGGTGAAGGCGCCAAATCAGCCGAGCTGAACGAATTGTTTCGCTGATTGCTGCTACCCGCCTAGCAACGACAGATGATTGCGAGCCCCTGCCCCGTCCCTCGACCTGGCCGAGAATTGGCTTCTCCGCGCAAACAAAGTGGCCATTATGCCGAGCGTATGAAGAGCGTAATCGTGATCGTGGCATATCGACCCAAGCCGGGAAAAGAAACAGAGCTATTGGATCTCATGGGCAACCGCGTGCCAATTCTGCGCAAAGAAGGACTTGTGACCGATCGCGAGCCAATCATCATGCGCGCGCGCGACGGCACCATCATTGAAGTTTCAGAATGGAAATCGCGGGAAGCGATCGACGCCGCGCACAAGAATCCGAATGTCTGGGCGATGTGGGACAAATTTTCCGCGGCGTGCGAGTTCGTCCCTCTCAAAAATCTGGGCGAAGCTGAGGAAATGTTCGCCGGATTTGAACCGGTTGCCGACTGACTGTCTTCGAACGCCATCGAATTTTTCCGCCAGAACCTCGACTCGTTCTTGCCAAAGCGCGTGTGAGGCAACACTCTCCGGCCATGCATAACCCGGAGGATCGCAGTTTCATCGGGCATCCGCGCGGGCTCGCCTACATCGCGTTCACCGAAGCCTGGGAACGCTTTTCCTATTACGGAATGCAATCGCTGCTCGTGCTCTACATGGTCAACCGCCTCCTCCATCCCGGACACATTGAACACATCGCCGGGTTTGGTCCATTTCGCCATCTACTCGAGACCATCTACCGGGGTCCGCTGTCGGTGCAGGCGCTCGCGTCGGCCATTTTCGGGCTCTACACTGGTTTCGTTTATCTCACACCGATCGGCGGCGGATTGTTAGCCGACCGTGTATTCGGGCGCACACGCACCGTCACGCTCGGCGCGCTGCTCATGGCCGCTGGACATTTCCTCATGGCGTTCGATGTGACGTTTCTTCTCGCGCTGACCTGCCTGCTCACGGGCGTCGGCTGTTTTAAAGGAAACCTCGCCAGCCAGGTCGGCGCGCTCTACGCGACTGGTGACAACAGGCGCGCGGACGCTTTCCAGATCTATTACATATTCATCAACGGTGGAGTAATTGCCGCGCCGCTGATCGCCGGCACACTCGGTGAAGTTTACGGCTGGCATTGGGGTTTCGGCGCGGCAGGCGTCGGCATGCTGATCGGTCTGACTATTTATCTGTCCGGTCGCAAATGGCTGCCTCCCGATTCGCCCGTTGTCGAGAAAAGCAAGAGAGCGCCGAAGCCGCGCCTGACGCATCGGGAACGAATGGCCATCATCGCCCTACTCGCGCTTTTGCCCGTTCTCACGATCGCCGTCATCAGCAATCAACAAATCTTCAATGCCTATCTGGTTTGGGCGGAGCGGAGCGCTAATCTCATTTTCTTCGGACACAAAATGCCGACAACATGGCTGATTACCCTCGATTCGATCGTGTCCGTCAGTTTTCTCGTCGGCGTTGTTGTCTTCTGGCGACTCTGGTCGAAGAAATTCCCGGAGCCGGCAGAGATTACCAAGATCGGCATCGGCAGTCTCTGCGCCGTGACCGGGATGCTCTCGCTCGCGATGGGCGCGGCAATCGCCGCCAGTTCCGGCCAGAAAGTTTCGATCGGCTGGCTCATCGCATTCCACGTGCTCAATAGCATCGGGTTCGCCAACGTTTTTCCCGTTTCGCTTGCGCTTTATGCGCGCGTTGCGCCGGCTGCCTTGTCCGCCACCATCATCGGCATTTATTATCTGGCCTTTTTCGCCGCCAACAATCTCGTTGGCTGGATCGGCGGTTTCTTGGAGAAAATGTCTGCGCCACAGTTCTGGCTTCTGCACGCAGGATTATGCGGAACAGCCGGCATCATCTTTCTCCTCGCCGGCCACTTCTTCGGTCATCTCCTGGCCCCGGGTGACAATGAAAGCAATCCCGGATGATCCATCACAAATCCTGATTCCCCGGCGTATCGAAAAGGCTGGGCTACGTTCGGAAAGTGTATCAGCAAAACAAATTCCGGCCGATCATCATTACCCGATCCTCACGCCAGTCCGACATTGAGCGCCAGGCTATTCGTCGACTGGGAATTCGAAGCACAATGTGGAAGACACCTTGTTGTTCGCTGCCGTTGGGATGCCAGATGAACGAAAGGTGTGTGTCATCCATTCTTTGTACATTCCGCAGCGGCGTGATGAATTTCGGTAGATCTTCAATCCGCGACCATTGCTCATACACCTGGCCAACGGGCGCTTCCACGACGACGGATTGTCGCGCTGCGTTCATCTCGATCGGCGCGGATCCGATTGTTTGCGTCGAATTGTCAGGCGGAGAAGCGTCCATATTGCTCTTTGGAAAAAACCCGGGCCCATCCGTCGGTGAAGTTAAAGAGCGACATGTTTAGGAGGAGCATCGGGTCGTGCCTACGGACACGTTTTCGAGACAACTGAGGCGAGCCGCGTCGCGCAGTGGTTTGGTGTAGTTTTGTTTTCATTTGATTTTTGTTTGCTTCCAACCCTAGACACAACTGTGCCGGTCACCACGAAGCGGTCGGAGGATTTTTCAGTGCTCCAGAAGAGAGAGCCGATTACACCTCTTTCGACGGAAGAAATAAAAGCAGCGCGCTGGCGGCACCTGCTCGACACCCTGACTATCAATTAGTGGGAGATCAAAAATCTGACTCACAAGAAACGCGAGGAAATCAATATGCTTATCAAACCGAATATGAAAGCCGCGCAGATCAGCAAACCCGGTGGAAATTGGGAATTAGTGGAGCGTTATATTCCGCAACCGGGCGTTGGGCAAGTCCGCGTGAAAGTGGAGGCGTGCGGTATTTGCCACAGTGATATGTTTGTCAAGGAGGGTCTGTGGCCCGGGCTCCAATATCCTCGCGTGCCGGGACATGAAATCGCGGGACGCGTCGATGCGGTCGGCAGCAACGTTATTGAATGGAAGAAAGATCAGCGCGTCGGCGTAGGCTGGCATGGCGGACATTGTTTCGTCTGCGCACAGTGCAAGCGCGGCGATTTCGCCATGTGCGTCAATCGCAAAGTCACAGGGTTCGATTTCGATGGCGGATATGCCGAGTACATGATCGCACCGGCGGCAACCCTGGCCGCGATCCCCGATGAATTGCTGGCGGAGGAAGTGGGGCCGTTCATGTGCGCGGGCGTCACCGTCTACGACGCGCTCCGCAATTCCGGTGCGCGGGGCGGCGACGTGGTGGCCGTACATGGCATCGGTGGACTGGGACATCTCGGAGTTCAGTACGCGCGACAGATGGGATTCAAGACCGTGGCGCTCGGCCGGGGTAAGGATAAAGAACCGCTCGCGAAAAGACTGGGCGCGCACCATTACATTAATTCGGACGCTGGAGATGCGGTGGCCGAATTGCAAAAACTTGGCGGCGCGCGCGTCATTCTGGCGACGGCGCCGAACGCAAAGGCGATTTCCGCGCTGGTAGATGGATTGTCGCCGAACGGCAAACTACTTGTGCCCGCCGCGCCTAACGAACCGCTGGCCGTGAGCATGATGTCGTTGATTGCGGGAAGGCGATCAGTCGCCGGCTGGTACTCGGGCACCGCGAAAGATTCGCAGGATACATTGGAATTCAGTGCGTTGGCCGGCGTACACCCGATGATCGAGAAATATCCGCTCAGCCGCGTCGCGGAAGCCTACGAACAGATGCACAGCGGCAAGGTGCGCTTCCGCGTCGTCCTCATGTTGGGCATGTGACACTTCGAAACTGTCGACGTGACGCGAGTGCGCAACGGCAAGATCACCGAGCATTGGGGAGTAGCCAATCTGTTTTCGCTCATGCAGCAACTCGGCGCCTTAGACTCCTAACCATATTTGCCAACGCGCTGGTCTTTTATTTGCGAATTTCTGCCGCGTGCTTGCCCAACTTTTTCAGCAGCCGCAGCAATGTCAGCCGTTCGCTTTTTGAAAGTTCGTCGGCCACATCTTCCATCGCGGCCGCATGCTCCCGAAAGCCGCGAGTAATCAGCGCCCGTCCTTTCGCTGTTAGTTCAACCTGGCGCACCCGCCGGTCTCCGGGGTGGTCCTTCCGCGAGACCAGCCCTTTATCGACCAGCCGATCCACGGCCACACTGATGGATCCCGGAGTGAGCCAGACTTTAGGGCCGAGTGTATTTACCGGAAGCGGCCCCTTATGAAGGAGCGCTTCGAGGACGCGGAAATCAGAGTCCCCCAGTTCTGTCCGCTTGATGCTCTCCGCCGCGTGCGGGAACAGCGCTTGGAAGGCTTTCATGAAGACGAGCCAGAGATGAACGCCGGTGGAGTCTTGCCTTTGAGTTGTTCTTTTCCGCCTCATTCCAATTTTATCTTGACACAGATTGTATTGATGTCAATATACTGTAAAAGTAATTACCATGAAAATCACCACTGTTATCGCTCGTTTTCTTCTTGGCCTCATCTTTCTCGTCTTCGGACTGAACGGCTTCCTCCACTTCATTCCCGCGGCAATGCCCTCCGGAACCGCCGGTCAGTTCGTCGAGGCGCTCTTTGTCTCCAACTATCTGGTCGTCGTATTTCTGTTCCAACTCATTTCGGCGGTCCTGCTCCTGATCAATCGCTACGTCCCACTCGCGCTGACGCTACTCGCTCCGATCATCGTCAACATTCTGCTCTTTCACATATTGATGTCTCCGAGCGGTCTGCTTCTGGCTATCGTCGTGACAGTGCTGTGGATCGTCGTGTTCCTGAGCGTCCGCTCCGCGTTCGCAGGCCATCTTACAGCCCCGCGTTCCGGCTCAGGGCTGCGATAAGCAAGGTCACCAAGGAGGAATTTATGCTTCGGGTTGCCATCATCATTGGAAGCACGCGGCCGGGTCGCAAAGGCGAGGCCGTGGCGAAATGGGTTTACGAAATCGCAAGAAAGCGCAGCGACGCCGAGTTCGAACTCGTGGACATCAAAGATTTCAACCTGCCGCTTCTCGACGAGCCGGTGCCACCAATAATGGGACAATATAGTAAGCCTCACACCAAAGCATGGGCCGCCAAGGTCGGCTCTTTTGACGCCTACGTCTTTGTCACGCCCGAGTACAACCATGGAACTTCCGGCGCGCTCAAGAACGCGATTGATTTTCTATTCGCCGAGTGGAACAACAAGGCGGCTGGCTTCGTCAGCTACGGCGGCGCCAGCGGAGCGCGCGCGGTCGAGCAGCTGCGCCTGAACTTGGCGGAGGTGCAGATGGCCACCGTGCGCAACCAAGTCTTGCTTTCCCTGTTTACCGACTTCGAAAACTTCAGCGTCTTCAAGCCAGATCCACGAAAAGAAACGTCGGTCAACGAGATGCTGGATCAGCTCATCGCCTGGGGAAGCGCGCTGAAGACGCTCCGGAAGACCTCAGAATCGATCAAGTAACGGCTACGGGATATTTCGAATCTGAAAAGAGAGGTCACTGATGCAAATTGGCGTAGATAGTTTCGTAGCGGCAACCGTTGACGCGGCGGGCCGGGCAGTCAATCCCGCAAAACATCTCAGCGAACTCCTCGAAGCGATCACGCTCGCTGACGAGGTCGGCCTCGATGTTTTTGGCATCGGAGAACACCACCGGCGCGAATTCCTCGACTCGGCGCCCACTGTAATTCTCGCGGCCGCCGCTGCACGAACGCGGCGTATTCGCCTAACGAGCGCCGTCACCGTGCTGAGCGCGGCCGACCCGGTGCGCGTGTTCCAGGAGTTCGCTACTCTCGATCTGCTTTCGAATGGCAGGGCAGAGATAGTCGCCGGGCGCGGCTCCTTCATCGAAGCATTTCCGCTCTTCGGCATGGAGCTCGAGGACTACGATTCGCTCTTTGCCGAGAAGCTCGATCTTCTTTTGAACATCCGCGAGAACACGCATGTTCATTGGTCCGGCAAGCACCGCCCGGCACTCACCGGCCAGGGAGTTTACCCGCGCCCGCTGCAGAACCCGCTGCCGGTTTGGCTTGGTGTCGGCGGCACGCCCGGCTCCTTCATTCGCGCCGGCACACTCGGGTTGCCGCTAATGGTCGCGATCATCGGCGGCGAGCCGCACCGTTTTAGGCCGCTGATTGAGCGTTACCGAGAGGCCGGTCGCCGCGCCGGCTATTCTCCAGATCAGCTCAAGGTCGGCATCCATTCGTTAGGCTACGTCGCCGAAACCGCAGCGATGGCGGCGGACGACTTCTTTCCCGGTTATGCGCAAAGCTTTTCTGAAATCGGCCGGGAACGCGGCTGGCCGCCAGTCACGCGTGGTCACTTCGACGCCCTGCTTGGACCGACCGGAGCGCTCCTCGTCGGAGATCCGGAAACCGTTGCGGAAAAGATTCTGCGCGTGAACGAATCGTTAGGCGGCATTTCTCGGATTACGTTCCAGATGAGTGTTGCGGCCTTGCCGCACGCGAAACTAATGCGCGCGATCGAGCTGCTTGGGACGCGCGCTGCTCCTCTGGTTCGAAAAGTTCTCGCGCCGGGAGCAACCGAGCAACTTTTGTCAAGGAGCTCACATCGTGCCGCGTGAATCTTAGTCCCCCGAAAGTAGGAAACTGCTCCCCCTCCAAAGTCGGAAAAATAATTACATCCTCTGAATAATAGCTTGCGATGATTCGAGACCGTAACCTACGCTGCACGCGAGGAGGTTTGGATGTCAAACCAAGACGAGACCCCCGAAAGACCTGGAGCGGATAGTCGCTCGGACTTTGGGCAATCTACGCGCCGCACTTTTCTCTCTCGGTTGGGAATGGCGAGCTTATTGGCAACGGCCGGTCCCGCTGTTACAACGTTGGGGCAACGTTCCGGCAAGGTAGAGCAAGTGACTTCATCAGAATCAAAAGACGCCATTCCGGTAACGCTCCGTGTCAACGGCAAGAGACACGATCTGCGGATCGATCCGCGCACCACGCTTCTCGATTGCCTTCGAGAGCATCTGCATCTGACCGGACCGAAAAAGGGATGCGATCACGGCCAGTGCGGTGCGTGCACCGTGCACATCAATGGCCGGCGGGTGAACTCCTGTCTCTGCTTCGCCGCGATGCACGAGGGCGAAGAGATCACGACCATTGAGGGCATCGGTCAGCCGGAGAACCTCCACCCGATGCAGGCTGCGTTCGTTGCCAATGACGCCTACCAATGCGGCTATTGCACATCCGGGCAGATCATGTCGGCAGTGGCGCTCTTGAAGGAACCGTGCGGGCCGGACGACGCGGAAGTGAAGGAGTTCATGAGCGGCAATATTTGTCGCTGCGGAGCCTATCCCAACATTGTCGCTGCTATTCAGAGTGTCCGGCAAAACGCCAAGCCCCAGGAACCAGGATGAAAACTTTCGCACTCACTCGGGCCAAAGACAGCGCACAAGCTATTGCGACGGCGGCCAAGGCGACCACCGCCCAACAGGGCGCGGAGATTCGCTTTATCGGCGGCGGGACAACGCTGATCGATCTGATGAAGTTGAATGTGGAGCAGCCACAGACGGTAGTCGACATCAACCGACTTCCGCTGGACAAGATCGAAGCGCTTCCCGACGGCGGCCTAACGATTGGCGCTGTCGCGCGCAACTCGGATCTGGCCTATCATCCGCTCGTTCGTAAGAACTACGCCGTTCTTTCCGAAGCGATCTTGAGCGGTGCGACGGTCCAGCTTCGGAACATGGCCACCACCGCTGGCAATCTGCTGCAGCGAACCCGGTGCATGTATTTCCGCGCTACCGATATGCCCTGCAACAAACGCGAGCCGGGCTCGGGTTGCGCGGCGATCACGGGAGTAAATCGCAGTTTGGCCATTCTTGGCACGAGCGAACACTGCATCGCGACGAATCCGTCGGACATGAACGTGGCTATGGCCGCACTCGAAGCGATCATTCATGTGCGCGGAACCAATGGCGAGCGAAGCATTCCGATTGTGGACTTCCACGTTTTGCCCGGGAACACGCCGCAACGTGAGACAGTATTGGAGCCGGGAGACTTGATTACACACGTCACGCTTCCGCCGCCAGCACTGGGGAGCCGCTCCCTCTATTTAAAACTGCGCGACCGCGCTTCCTACGAATTTGCGCTCGCCTCCGCTGCGGTAGTGATCACAGTCGCGTCTGGAAAAATAACGCGCGCGCGCATCGCGATGGGTGGCGTCGGTACGAAGCCTTGGAGGTCGACTGAGGCGGAAGGTGAATTAACAGGTCAACCGGCGACGCAAGCCGTTTTCCAGAAAGCGGCTGATGCGGCGTTGCGCGACGCGAAGCCTCAGAGTCAAAATGGCTTCAAGGTCGAGTTGGCCAAACGCTGCCTCGTCCACGCGCTAAAGCTCGCGACCCAAACTGCCTAACGAGGAGCCGGACATGCCAACGACACAGGAAACCCCGACAGCATCACCGATCGGTCGCAAGACGCCGCGCGTAGATGGCCCGTTGAAGGTGAGTGGTACGGCGATGTACGCCTCCGATTTCCACTTTCCCGGGATGCTTTATGCCGTTCCGGTCGAAGCGACGATCGCCAACGGCCGAGTTACGAAACTCGACACGGCCGCCGCGGAAAAGATGCCGGGCGTGTGCGCGATTTTTCACCGCGAGAACATTGGCAAGATCTTTCGCTCGGTGCTGGGACAAAAGGGGTTGCACGGTATCGTCGACGAGCGTCGGCCACCGTTCGAAGACGATGTCGTTCGCTACTACGGTCAGTACATCGCGCTCGCCGTTGCAGACACTTTCGAGGCGGCCAAGGCCGCGGCCGATGAAGTTCGCGCAACGTACGCGAAGGAAAAACCGAACGTCGACACCAACCTCGTAGCCGACGACGAGCCTGACATGGTTGCGACCACATTCGGCCCGACCAAGCGCGTGGAAAGCGAACGCGGCGATCCCGAGAGCGCTTTCGCAAGCGCCCCGGTCAAGCTCGACCAGACTTATGTCACGCCAACTGAGACGCACAATCCGATCGAGCTGCAGGCGACGACCGCGATCTGGGATGGCTCGATGTTGACGATCTACGAAGAGTCGCAGGGGATCTTCAACCTTCGGAGCGTACTCGCGCAAATGTTTGGTTTGCCGAACGAGAATGTGCGCGTCATCACCAAGTTCGTTGGCTCGGGTTTCGGCAGCAAGCTATGGCCGTGGACGCATTGTGCGCTCGCTGTCGCTGCGGCGCGGCAGTTGGGCAAGCCGGTCAAACTCGTCCTCAGCCGCAAGATGATGTTCCAGTCGGTCGGTCATCGGCCTCGTACTCAGCAACGCATGCGCCTCGGCGCTACCGCTGACGGAAAGCTTGTGTCGCTCCAGCAAGACTACGTCAACCAGCAGGCAATCCTCGATAATTATCACGAAGACTGCGGCGAGGCGACGGCGTTCCATTACAGTGTACCGAACCTCCGCGTAAAGTTTGGCCGCGCCCGGCGAAATGTCGGTTCGCCGTCGCCCATGCGCGGCCCCGGCGCCGTACCCGGACTCTACGCAACCGAGTCGGCGATGAACGAACTGGCCGATCAGCTCAAGATGGATCCGGTTCGACTCCGCGTCCTCAACGAGCCAAAGATCGACGAAGGATTGCGCATTCCATTTTCCTCACGTCATTATCTTGAGTGCCTCGAGCTTGGCGGGGAAAAGTTCGGCTGGTCGAAACGCAATCCCGAAGTCGGCTCGATGAAACGCGATGGCTTGACGCTCGGGTGGGGAATGGCTGGGGCCGCGTGGGTCGCGGCGCGATTTCCTGCCGCGGCCAATGTCGAGCTTCGCGATAATGGCACCGTCCGCGTCGCGTCTGGAACGCAAGACATCGGCACCGGCACCTACACGATCCTTGCGCAGCTTGCTGCGCAGAAAACCGGCGTCGCTCTGGACAAAGTCGAAGTGGTGCTCGGCGACACCTCGCTTCCGGAAGGTCCGATCTCAGGCGGTTCGATGGTCACCGGATCGATGGTCCCGGCCGTGTTTGCAGCGGCTGACAACGCGATCGCTTCGCTGCTAACCGTCGCAACGAAAACGCCCGGCTCGCCGTTCGAAAAGCGCAAGCCGGCCGATTTGGCGTTCGAAGGCGGCCGGGTTTTTGTGAAGGCCGATGGTTCGGGTGCCGGCGTACCATTCACGGACTTGCTTCGGCACGCCAACGTCCGTTTCGTTACAGGCAGCGGCCAGGCAGAAGGGACGTTCGGCGAGAAAAAGCCGAAATTCTCGACGCACTCGTTCGGCTGTCATTTCGTCGAGGTCACGTGGCAGGCGGAGATTGCTCGAGTGCGCGTCAGCCGAGTCGTGACTGTGATCGATGCCGGCCGAATTCTTAATCCGCTGGCCGGACGCAACCAGATCGAGGGCGCGGTCGTGATGGGCATCGGCATGGCCTTTTTAGAGCACACGTCGTACGACCCGCAGAACGGCGCGCCGATCAACAGTAACCTCGCCGACTACATGATGGCAGTAAACGCAGACGCGCCGCCTATCGAAGTACATTTCCTCGACTTCCCCGACAAAGAGATTAACGAGCTTGGCGCCCGCGGCATCGGCGAGATCGGCCTGGCCGGCTTCGCCGCCGCCATCACGGCAGCAGTCCACCACGCAACGGGCGTTCGCGTGCGCGAACTCCCGGTGAAAATTGAAGACCTGCTGACATCGTCCGTCTTGGGTTAAAATGTGAAAGCGCTGCAACAAATCATCCGGCGCGTCGCGGAAAATCCATCGCGCCCGTGGGCACTGGCTACGCTTGTTGAAACGGAAGGCTCCACTTATCGAAAACCGGGCACCCGCCTCTTGGTCGATTCGGATGGCGGTACTTTAGGTGTTCTCAGTGGTGGCTGCCTCGAGGAAGAAATTGCGCGTCACGGACAAAAGGTGATCGACGACGCGTCTCCCGTGTTGTTGTCGTTTGATACGAAGCGTCTCTACGGTTGCCATGGCCAGCTGAAGATTTTTGTCGAGCCGCTTCCTGCGGCAGAACCGAACGGCAATCTCATCACCGAGATTGGGCGCTTGCTCAGGAATCGCGAGGTTTGCCGTGTCCGCACCTGTTTCGAAGGCGACACACTCGGCTCCAAAGTGCTGATCGCCGATGCTCTGGTCGCAGAGCGGCGCGGCGTCTTAATAGATACCGTGTCGCCTTCCATTCGGCTTTTACTCTTTGGCACCGGGCCTGAGATCGAACCGATTACTCAGCTCGCTGGAAATCTCGAGTGGGTTATCGAGCGTTTCGATCATCCGTCGGAGCTCGCCGAAGATTTTCGTCCGGACGGCCAGACCGCAGCGGTCGTCATGAATCACAATTTCGGTCGCGATCTTCTCGCGCTCGATCGTCTTCTGCCGCGCCAACTCCGTTATATTGGATTGCTTGGGCCAAGAAAACGCCATGCTGAGTTGCTGGCGCGGCTCAGCGAATATCGACCGCTTGATTTCGAATCGGGTGTCAGAAACCTGTATGCGCCGGCCGGACTCGACACCGGGAGCGAAGCACCGGAAGAAATCGCGCTTTCCATTGTGTCCGAAGTTGCCGCAGTCCTTTCAAATCGTCGCGGCGGTTCTCTGCGTGAGCGCAAAAGCGATATTCATGCGATCAACGCGGTAGCAGCCGGAGAAGCTGCTTAGCTCAAGTGCGCGGGTTAGACGCGTCTGAATAATCCATTGATTGCAACCGCGCGAGATCGTCGGGCGTATCTATGTCGATTTCGCCCTCCGGAAAAGGCAATAGCTGAACTTTCGGGAGATATTTTTGGATGACTTGTTTCGCACCGGCTGCGCCTTCGAGCGTTTCAAGTTCGGCGAAATGGGCTTTACCGAACAACGCCGGCACGCCGTAGCTCCCGCCATAGCGTGAAGCCACGATGGAACAATTTGTTTCGCGATGAGCCCTGACAAGTCCAACAATGATATCACGCGTCACGAGAGGCTGGTCACATGACATCATGACGACCGCGACGGTTTCCGGGTTCATTGTGATAATCGCTTCGATGCCGATCCGTACCGACGAGCTCATTCCGGATTGCCACTGTTGATTCTCGGCTTCCCACACATCGAGTCCGCGCAAACTTTCCCTGGACGCCGCGGCGTTCGCGCCCGTCACCACCACTACCGGCAAGCAGCCTGCCTCAAGTGCAACGGATGCGGCGCGTCTAACCAGTGACTGACCACAGAATTCGAGCAGTTGTTTCGGCATACCCATGCGCGTTGAGGCGCCTGCTGCCAGAACGACTGCGCCGATACCGTCCGGTTGAGTGGCGCAAACATTTCGTTTCAACGATTCAGGCACAATTGAAATCTTACGTCTCCTTCACGCTCAGTTCCAGATTCTGCACTGCCATGGTCCTGATTAGTCAGGGCGCTCTCTATCTCAAAAGAGGGAACAGGAATCGCCTCGCGAGTGGCACGGAAAAATCCCTCACGCGCGCAATAGCGGCGGATTGGCTCCGGAGAATACGTTCTGCTCATGAATGAAACGGATACTGGATTTAATAGATACTTGCGAGAGATCGGGCGGTTTCCCCTTTTGACGCCGCAACAAGAGATCGAGCTCGCAGCGAAAATCAAAAAGGGTGATGCCAAAGCGCGCGAGCGGATGATCAACTCCAATTTGCGGCTGGTTGTAACCATCGCGCACGATTACGCCAATCTCGGTGTGCCGCTGCTTGACCTGATCTCCGAGGGAAACATCGGACTGACCAAAGCGGTCGAGCGCTTCGAACCCGGGAAAGGGGCGAAGCTGAGCACCTATGCGATGTGGTGGATCAAGCAATCGATCAAGCGCGCCCTGGCTAATCAGAGCAAGACGATCCGACTACCAGTGCATCTCGTCGATAAGGTCGCGAAGATGCGCCGCGTCTCGTTGCAGATGAGCGACGAACTCGGCCGCGAACCGACCGACGACGAACTTGGCGAAGAAATCGGCATCGCCCCCGAAAAAGTTGCGCAATTAAGAAGTGTCGGGATCCGCCCGGCTTC
>WNFY01001375.1_pt1 | contig 41894 bp, 43 predicted proteins | sample 5400091 | NCBI WGS metagenome assembly WNFY01 (sample SAMN13153364, study PRJNA577476) | soil metagenome | isolation source: 60 cm soil or saprolite under grassland replicate 1 | place: USA:California | collected 2016-06-15 | reverse complement strand
TAATACATGGTCTTGGCTTCCACTGCGCTCACGCCACTGCAACGCATCGCGTTGTAAAACATGCGGTCGCAATCCCACCACGGCCGATTGCGTTGCCCGTAAGCGACATCGTGCAGCACGGAAGCGTTCCGATATTTCCCTTCGAATGGTCCGCCCATGATCGACCAGAGGTAACGCGGAATGGACGCGCCATCGACTTGTGAACCAGCCGGGGCGACCCACACAACGCCCTTCGGATCGGTATAATGCAATTCACTTAGTAGCGTCATGGTCCGCCCATCCGGATTCCATCGCGTCACCGGCTCGCCCGTGTAGTAACCCCAATTCGACCCGTGTGCGGGGGGCTGCTCAGCCTCGGAGAGCTGAGCCGGCTTTTTGCCCGATGCGCACCCGATCAAAACCGCCACGAGGCTGAAAAGCGCGATTACCTGTATGTGTTCACGATTTCGCATGAGAGCGCAACGTTGTCCGTATTGCCCGAGCGTTCAACGCCGAATTCTTATCGGAACACGTGGCGTATTTGCTGAGCTACGAACGAGGTTGCGTGGGAACTTGACGTTCGCAAGATGGCTTTCGATGGTCGTAAATGGCCAGTGACCCAATAAGGACGGTCCCGGTCGGTGGGAGGCGGCTCGCTTACCGTCGGCGCGGGAGCGGGCGACCGCTGCTGGTCCTCAATGGGCTGGCCGCAACCAGTGCCGACTGGGATCCCTCGTTCATCGAAGGGCTGGCGTCTGCCAACGAGCTGATCCTCCTCGATAATCGCGGCATTGGCGCTTCCACAGATAATGGAGTTCCATTCGATATCGGCCAGCTCGCGGACGACACCGCGCGAGTGATCGAGGCGCTTGAGTTCCAGCGTGTGAGTGTGCTGGGGTGGTCGATGGGGGGATTCATCGCCCAAGTGCTTGCCTTTCAGCATCCGGCCCGCATTAACAAACTAGTCCTCCTCTCCACAGACCCTGGAGGAGTTGATGCGGAACCCCCCATCCCCCTACTGTCCGATCGCAACTGATCGACACATCTGGCACGCCGCGCGAGCAAGCTCGACGACTGCTCTCCCTATTGTTTCCCGGCGCTCTCCCGACTCTATCCACGACCAGTATGGCGAAATCGTGGCGGGCGCACGGGCGCAGCTCTCTCCTGATCTCGTCCAGAGACAGGCTGCCGCGATGGACGCATGGCATCGCGTTGGCGCGGCGGGCCGGCTTCGGGAGTTGAGAACTCCCACATTCGTCGCCGCAGGAAATGAGGACATCGTGATCCCCGCCTCCAACGCCTTAACGCTGGTCAACGCTATTCCCGGCGCCTGGCTCGCACAATTTAAGGAGGGCGGCCACGCTTTTATGGCGCAATATCCACGGCCTCTGGCGGATCTCATCAATGGGTTCCTCGCCCTTTGACAGAGCGCGTGTCTTGTCCCATCCCAGACCCTTACCGCGTCCATGCCTTCCAGCGCTTACGGATCGGCTTTGCGTAGCGGTCCACGTCGATCTTTTTCAGCTGTTTAACGCCATCCTTCATCGCTTCGGCCGAGCTTTCGTATTTTTCCCTGGCTGATTTGAACAACGGCCATAGAAAAGGCAGCGAGAGAAGACTCCAGTTCAGGTTTCCGAGCGGCGACTTAATCTCAATTTCCGCCTTTTGCTCGCTGGTAGAAGCGTATCGGATCGCCAGTCCAATCGCGATTCCTAGCCCCAACGCGCTGAGGATGGTTGGCATGGGATTTTCGCGCACGAAATATTCCGTGCGTTCCCGAGCGCGGCCTGCTTTCTCCTTTGTCTCGTCCCACGTCTGGCTCATGGCCGTGGAAATTCTACTTGTTGCTCGACGAAACTGCTCACGCCCACCCGAGCCAATTTGTTCTTCGCCCGACTGAACCTGTGCCGGAAGCGGTTCGTCCCTCGTAAGGTCGTTTTCGTTCGGATTAATCATACAAAGGAATCGCAAATCGCGCTCCAGTTGCGTTTCTCAACTCGCGGAAACTTTCGGATTCAAGTTGCTGTCCTTTTCACGTCCGATGGCGCGCCCATCCGCGAACTCAGCGTACGGCGATACTGCAACCGACGGAATCACGGGTGAACTGGATGTGCATCCCGTGGGCACCGGTGTGGAAGCAGCCGGCGGAGCTATTACTGGTGCCGCTCTCGGCACGGCGATCGGCGGACCGATAGGCGTGGCAGTGACACAGTTGTCGGCAGTATCGCGGCAGCCTGCGGTGCGCAGGAAGTGGCAAAAACTATGAATCCAGCAACTGAAGAAGAAAATATTGGCGCGAATATCACGCGAAGCAGCCGTATGCAGAAAAGGGGTGTCCCTACAAGGATTACGCAGGAGCGTATCGCACTGGTTACGAAGGTTTCCACAAATACCCGGGAAAGCTGTATGAAGAAATCGAAAGCGATTTGGCGCTTGATTATGAACGCAACAGAGCGGGCTCGGCATTGCCTTGGGATCATGCCCGACATGCCGTGCACGCAGCCTGGGCCAAATTGAGCCACGATATAGGACCGCGCGATCCCGACCGCGGAATCCGCAGCGGATTCTAATTTATTGCAGCGTGCATGGCGCGATCAGCCCTTTCGGAGCAAGCATCAAAGCGGTCAATCACCGCCGGAGGAGAAAAATATTCGGCGCTCACCCGTCTTCGTCCGGCAGTTCCGGGGCTACGATGTGGCAGGGAGAGTGCCGCTACAGTGGCAGCTGATAAGCGCGGAGAATTTCGTCACTTGCGACGACGAAGATCACTTTGCCGATTTTGTCGCGGATCGCGAGGAAATCTCGCGTCGTCTCTACAGCGATCTGCGCCGCCTCTCGAATCGGATAACCGTAGACGCCGCAACTGATTGCCGGGAAAGCTATCGTCTTGATTTCGTTTTCGACCGCGAGCCGCAGCGCATTCCGATAACAATTCGCCAAAATCTCCGGTTCGGCCCGTTTCCCGCCCCTCCAGACGGGGCCGACTGTATGAATGACAAAACGAGCGGGCAGTCGATAGCCTTGGGTCAATTTTGCTTCGCCGGGCTGACAACCGCCGAGCGTTCGACATTCTGCAAGCAATTCGGGTCCGGCGGCGCGATGAATCGCGCCATCAACTCCGCCGCCGCCGAGAAGTGTCGTGTTCGCCGCGTTTACAATGGCGTCCACATCTAGCGTTGTGATGTCGCCGCGGATAATTTCGATCTTCCTACTCGGATTTTTCTTCATCCATCGCAATCGCGCTTCTAACAATGGCGAAGTCCGAATGACGAATGACTAAGGAAGCCCGAATACTCGAAGGGCTGAGCCCACTATTGGCACGCTATTCGTCATTCCTTCGTCATTAGACATTCGTCATTCGTCATTTTCTCATGGCGCCAGCCGCTCGATTAACCAATTGCCATCGCCCTGCCGCGTGTAACGAAACCGGTCGTGCAAACGACTTGGGCGGCCCTGCCAGAATTCCATCGTATCCGGTTTGACTCGATACCCACCCCAGTGTGGCGGCAATGGAATTCGCTTGTTACGAAAACGTTCTGTCATCTCCGCCATTCGCGCGTCCAATACCCGGCGTCCATCGAGCACGTCGCTTTGGCGCGATGCCCAGGCGCTCAGCTGGCTGCCGACCGGGCGCGAATGAAAATAAGCTTGCGATTCTTCGCGCGAGGTTTTCTCCGCTCTCCCGCTGATGCGAATTTGCCGGTCCAGTTCGATCCAATAAAACGCTAGCGCCGCATACCGGTTGGCCTCCAGCTGTTTGCCCTTCTCGCTCTCGTAGTTGGTAAAAAAGACGAAGCCGTCCTGATCGAAACCTTTTAACAGAACAATTCGCGCTGATGGTTTGCCGTCGCGGCTGGCAGTGGCGAGGCTCATCGCATTGACGTCACGAATCCCAGCCTCGATCGAAGCCGTGAACCAGTTTGAAAATTGTTTGATCGGATCGGGATCGAGATCGCTCCGCCGCAATCCCTGCGCGGTGTGCTCGTAATGTGAAGCAGCAGGATCTCGTGGCGTCTCCATTACCAACAGAACAAGAACCGCGCATCCTATCGCGACGCAAGAAAATTGTGGATCCGCTTGCGCTCACCTGCATCACCTGCCCCAGGCGACGAAGGGCGGACGCACTCCTGTGCGCGCCATCTATTGCTATGCTTCGGGCCCGATTGCGGTGGCTTCTGGACGCATTTGAGCGGTTTCGCGAATCGGCGCCGCGATTTGCCGCAGCTTCTCGATCACCATTGGAATGACTTCGATCGTTCGATCGACTTGCGCCTCGGTATTGAACCGGCCGAAAGAAAAGCGCAGACTGCGCCGCGCGCCATCCCCGCTTGGGTTCATGGCGCGCAACACATGCGAAGCCTCCTGCGAGCCCGTCCGGCAGGCCGATCCGGCTGAGCAACAAATGTGATGCCGATCTAATAAAAGAAGCGCCGCTGACGACTCGATCCCTTCGAATGAAAAACTCGATGTGTTTGGGACTCGTGCGGCGCCGGCGCCGTTAACGGAGGCTCCACTCACCGTTTCAAGGATCGCGTTTTCAAACCGGTCGCGCAAGGAACCAACGCGCGCTTTGCCCTCCGACAGAAATTCCATCGCCCGCTCGGCAGCTTTCCCCAGACCGGCAATCGACGCGACGTTTTCGGTTCCACCCCGTCGCCCATTTTCCTGGCCCCCGCCGGCGATCAATGGGTGAAATCGAGTCCGCCGATTAACATAAAGCGCGCCAACGCCCTTCGGCCCATGAAATTTGTGCGCGGAGAGTGAGAGGAAATTGATCGCCGTATCGCGGAGGCGGATTGGGATTTTTCCGGCCGCCTGCACGGCGTCGGTATGAAAGAGCACACCTTTCTCACGGCACATCTCCGAGATTTTTTCGACCGGAAATAACACCCCCGTTTCATTATTTGCCCACATCATCGAAACGAGTGTCGTTTCGGGGCGAATCGCTGCCTCCAATTCGCCAAGGTCGACGTTGCCATGTCGATCCACCCCAAGAAATGTCACGTCGCACCCTCGTTTTGTGAGATCCTGACACGGGCGCAGCACCGCGCTGTGTTCCACGGCGCTCGTAACTACATGCTTGCCGCGCGGCTCAAACCTCAGCGCCGAATTGATCACCGCATTGTTCGACTCCGTTCCGCCGCTGGTGAAAACAATTTCCGTCGGCTCACATTCAAGCAATCTCGCCAGCCGGTCGCGGGCCAAATCGACCGCTTTTCGCGCTTGAGCGGCAAAGAGATAGCCGGCCGAAGGATTGCCGTAATACTTTGCGAAAAACGGTAGCATTTCCTCGATTACGACCGGGTCGAGCTGCGTCGTGGCATTGTTGTCGAGGTAAATGAGTTCGTCGTCTGCCATCAATCTCCCATTGTAGGGATACCCGCGCGCGCTGCAATCTCCGCGTTCGCACGATCCGCGTTTTGTCGATTCTGTTAATTCTGTCTAGATTGCGCGCATGACCTCGATCTGGGAACTGGCGAATCCCCAATTGCGGGACCTCGCCGTTTACGAGCCGGGCAAACCGATCGAGGAAACGGCACGAAAACACGGTGTCGACCCGCGGACAATCGTCAAGCTGGCCTCAAACGAGAATCCCCTGGGGCCGTCTCCAAAAGCAACTCAAGCGATGCGCGCGGCAGCCGAAGACGCGCACCTGTATCCGGATGGCGGCGGGTTTTACTTGTGCAAAGCAATCGCGGCCAAACTAGGTCTCACTCCGGAGAATATCATTCTGGGCAATGGCTCGAACGAAGTAATCGAATTTCTCGGCCACGCGTTTCTCAACCCGCCTGAGGCGGTTGACGTAATCACCTCGGAGTATGCCTTTATCGTGTATAAACTGATCGCGACGTCGTTCGGCGCGCGGACAATTGAAACGCCGACCCCGGACTTTCAGCAGGACCTCGATGCGATGCTGGATGCGATAACGCCGAAGACTCGGCTTGTTTTTATCCCCAATCCCAACAATCCAACAGGCACTCTTATTTCGCAGCGCAAGATCGACACCTTCATATCGCGGATTCCCCGAGACATTATTGTCGTGTTCGACGAAGCCTATTTTGAGTTCCTAGATGATCCGCCCGACACGCTCCAATATGTTCGCGAAGGCCGAAACGTTGTTGTCTTGCGCACGTTCTCGAAAATTCACGGACTCGCCGGCCTGCGCATCGGCTACGGCGTGGCGCGGCCCGACTTGATCGCGGTGCTTCATAAGACAAGGCAACCATTTAACGCCAACAGCATCGCTCACGCGGGCGCGCTGGCGGCTCTGAACGATGACGCGCATCAGCGCGAGACGAAACGTGTCGTCGATCAAGGCCGCGCTTACCTCCAGGAACAATTTGCCGAAATGAAGCTCCGCTTTGTGCCCGGCGTTGCGAATTTTGTAATGGTAAATGTCGGCGACGGGCCAGCCGTCTTCGAAGAGTTGCTGGCCCGGAAGGTCATCGTGCGACCACTCAAAGGCTACAATTTGCCCGAGTGGGTCCGCATTTCGGTTGGAACGATGGAGCAAAATAGGAAATGCATGGCAGCACTGAAACAAATTCTGCGGAAACATCGACAAGCCTGAACACGGAGAGCGAATCGATCATCGCGGGTGACACGATCGCCGCAATTTCCACGCCCCCGGGCGAAGGCGCGATCGCGCTTGTCCGTGTCTCAGGCGAGAACGCGATTAGGGTGGCCGACAAGATTTTTTGCGGTAAAGACCAGCCGTCGCGATTTGCATCGCACGTTCAGCATTTCGGGGAAATTTTAGATGGAGCAGACCACTTGATCGACCAGGTGGTGCTCTCGATCCATCGCGCCCCTGCGAGTTACACCGGCGAAGACCTGGTCGAGATCAGTTGCCACGGTGGAGTGCTGGTCAGTGGGAAAGTGCTGGAGGTGTGTCTTCGCGGCGGCGCCCGCCCAGCGCGTCCCGGCGAATTTACCGAGCGTGCATTTCTCAACGGAAAAATGGACCTGACACAAGCTGAGGCCGTGATTGATTTGATCCGCGCCAAGACCGATCTGGCGCTTCGTTCTGCCACAGAACAGCTCGAAGGCAGGCTGGGCGAGAACATCAGGAAAATTCGCGATGAATTAATCTCGCTGCTCGCGCATATCGACGCCTCAATCGATTTTCCGGAGGAAGGAATAGCGCCAGACGAAGGAGTAACATTGCGCGCACGACTCGATTCTGTTCGGGAGGAAGTCGCCGCGCTGCTCGCTACGGCTGATCAAGGCCGCATTCTGCGCGAAGGCGTGCGAGTGGTGATTTACGGAGCGACGAATGCTGGCAAGTCGAGTTTGCTCAACCGGCTTCTGGGCTACGATCGAGTGATCGTCAGTCAAACGCACGGCACGACACGCGATACCATCGAAGAGACTTTGAATCTGGACGGGGTGCCAATCCGTTTGCTCGATACCGCCGGTTTGCGACCGTCGGAAAGTGAACTCGAGCGGGAAGGAATTGCGCGCACTGAAAAATCGCTGCAACTGGCCGACCTGCGTCTGCATATCGCAGATCGCAACGAACCCAGGCCTCCGCATTTCGATGAGCGAGCCGGCGACGCCAATGAAATTGTGGTTTTGAACAAGAGCGATCTGCCCGAAAACAGTGACTGGAAGAATCTCCACGCACTGCGGATTTCTTGCGTGACGGGAGAAGGCCTGCCACAACTGCAAAAGGAAATTCTGGCGCGGATCACGAAGCAAAATCTGCGACCCGAAAGCACAGTCGCGATTAATGCCCGGCATCGCGATTGCCTGCGCCGGGCCTTGGAATCGTGCGATCGCGCGCGCGCAGCGCTGAGCAAGACGCTGTCGCCGGAATATGTCGCAGTCGATCTTAACGAAGCATTACGAGCGGTTGGAGAGGTAATCGGCGCAGTCGACGTCGAACAAATTCTCGATTCGGTTTTTGGGCAGTTTTGTATCGGCAAATGAAAAATGGCTACGAGCGATTCATCAGGCCCCTGCTCTTTTCGCTCGACGCCGAGACTGCGCACGATCTGACTATCTCATTGCTACGCAGCGCTTCCCATGTTGACCTTGCACTGCGCGCGCTGAGTGCTTTTCAGCCGGCACCGAAACCGAAAACGGTCTTCGGTGTAAATTTTCCAAATCCCATCGGACTCGCGGCTGGAATCGACAAAAACGGTGTCGCCCTGCCCGCATGGGCTGCGATGGGTTTCGGTTTCATAGAGATTGGAACCGTGACTGCTAAAGCACAATCGGGCAATCCGAAGCCGCGCATCTTCCGTTTTCCCGAACAACAAGCGCTGATCAATCGACTCGGTTTCAACAACGACGGCGCAGATGCAATTGCGAGCCGGCTGCGAAAACTGCGCAAAAGCGGGCGATGGCCCGGCACCTGCCGGGTCGGGATCAATATTGGGAAATCGAGGATCACTCCGCTGAGCGAAGCAACAGACGATTACCTTTACTCGTTCCGCCTGCTTCGTGACTTTGCCGATTACATCGCGCTAAATGTCAGCTCGCCAAATACTCCCGGCCTACGTGAGTTGCAGGAACCGGCCGCGCTTTCGCAGTTGCTTCGGGCAATTCGCAATGACAACCAGATTAGCGCCAGGCCGATACTGGTAAAAATCGCGCCAGATCTGTCGTCGACCGAATTGGAACAGATCATTGCGGTCTGTGAACAAAGTGAAGTTGCGGGATTAATCGCCACGAATACGACGCTCGATCATTCATCGATTCCGTCGGCGCGCGATCAAGCAGGCGGTCTGAGCGGCGTTCCGCTGCTGGAAAAATCGACCGCGCTGGTACGCAGTATCCTCGCAAAGTCCAAGATCCCAGTGATCGCTTCCGGTGGAATCTCGGATGCAGAATCTGCGCGCGAGAAGTTCGAGGCCGGCGCGCAGCTTCTTCAGGTTTACACCGGCTACATTTATCGCGGTCCACGACTTCTTCGCGAAATCATGGAAACTGTTTCGTAAGATCGGCAAGCGTGCTTAAAGCCCGTAAGGCAGACGTGCTGCCTACAAACAGCGGACCCGACGCGACTGCCACTGTCCGATCTATCAGGCAAGATGGGCGATCAAGCATGTGCTACGGAGTTGATGACGGCTCCGGAGTCGGCTCGCGCAACCCATGAGCATGAAGCCCGTGTCCATGGCGAGCTGCGATTTGTTGCAATTTAAGGCGCTGTTCGTCTGTAAGGTTCGCAGCCATCTCCCGATGCGCTTCCATCATGATTTCATGAACGCGTCCGCCGGTGTCTCGTCGTATTTGTTTCAGTTGCGCTGCCGTCTTATCGACGATCGGCGAAATCTTGGCGACCTGTTCGGGCGTCAAATTGAGCTCCTTGCGAAGCCCTTCCTTCATTCTAATGCCTATCAGTTCCGGATGGTGAAATTCAAAGAAAAGATGCCGAGCGTGCAATCCTCCAAAGAAAGCGCCGGTAATTCCCCCGGCGATAAACACGAGGACGAACCCCGCAATGAGTTTCCACTGCAACGCGCCGTTCATTTCAAAAACTCATCCTGGATCGCCAAATCCGCGATCGCGAATTCATTCGTGAAGGAGTCGCCGAATTGTTCCCGGCTCTGTCTAGCTTCGCGAACTGCTGCCAGCGTCGATATGACGATAACGGCCGCCGACAACAGTGCGACGCGCCGGAGCAGGCGCGTCAAGCCATTCGCCTTCGGCGCAGCCGCATTCCAAAGCGCGACCACCCGCGTATCGAAACCAAACGGCATCGGAACCGGAACCTTTTCACTCGACTGTGCCGCCGATCGCAGCAACCGATCGATTTTTTGATCTTTCATAACTTCTCTCTTGGCGAAATTTTAGCCAACTGAGCTTTCATTTTCTGCCGCGCTCGAAAGGCTCTTACTTTAATGAGCGCTGCGCTCCAGCCGGTGATTTTGCGAATCTCCTCAACGGAACATCCCTGCGAATATAGCAAATCAATCGCGAGCCGCTCAACCGGTTTGAGTGCGTCGAGAAGGTGTTCGACCAATTGACGCGAAGCAAGGCGCTGGTCCGGAGCGAGCTCATCGGAAGAGGTCGCTAGATTCTCCACTACGGCTTGCTCCTCGGTGCTCAGATCCGCGTAACGAAGCTCAGGCCGCGCTTTCTCAGATTGGATCTGATTCAGGCAAGTGTTGACCGCAATGCGCGAAACCCAGTGCTCCAGCGGCACCTTGCGGGAAAATTGAGATAATTTTTGAAACACCTTGATGAAAATCATTTGGCAAAGATCCTCCTCATCGGTTCGGCGCGGACGATGGGCACGGACGACTTTGGCCACGAGCGGGTATAGTCGCCGGACCAATGCGCGAGCCGCCTCATCATCATGCCGGAGCGCACCGGCGACCAGCGCACTTGCATCAGAATCGTCCATGTAATCGAGAGCGCATCCACACCATTACCAATGACCGGCACGGGCGCGTTGCGGTTACAAGTTCTTCGGTTGGTTCAACCGAACAAAAATGTAACCGGCGAGATTCTTCTCCGGTCATTAGCTACAGAAGCGCAAAAAGCGCTTAGCAAAACAACAAACCAAAACAAACTATGAAACGAAACCTATTAACACTCGCGGCTGCAGGCGCGATCGCGCTTGGCGGCTTTGTCGCGGTGCAAGCAGACCCCGGCCATGGTGGCGGTGGCTGCTGGCACGGGCATGGATTTGCGCTTGAACGATTCACCAAGGGACTAGACCTGACGGCTGATCAACAGGCCAAGATTCAGCCGATCCTCGATCAAACCAAACCGCAAATCGCCGCCATCCATGAGGAGGCGATGCAGAAAATGAAAGCTGTGATCGACAGCACTACGTCGCAAATTCGTCCGCTGCTTACCCCTGAGCAGCAGAAGAAATTCGACGCCATCCAGAAGGCGCATCAAGACATGATGAACGCCCAAAAACAGCTTCACGAAGCGACGCAGGAATAACTTCGGTTGTTCAAAGCGGTGGGAACGGCGGCGACTTGGAAGGGTCGCCGCCGCATTTTTTGTGGCGGCAAATGCATGAGAGGTGATCCGTTCGCACCGATGACGACTTATACCTGGCGAAAATCTTAAGACTTGATCCGTCTGATACATCTCCCAATCAGCTTTTCGCCGACCTTGACCCAGCCGCTCAAGGTGTCTTATAGGGAACTATGAAAAGAAACTTCCTTACACTCGCCGCCGCAGGGCTAATCGCCCTTGGCGGCTTTGCCGTCGTGCAAGCAGAAACCGGCCATGACCGTGGCGCCCGAGGGCACGGGCATGGATTTGCGCTTGAACGATTAACCGAGGGGCTGGACCTGACGCCCGATCAACAGGCCAAGGTTCAACCGATCATGGATCGAGCCAAGCCGCAAATCGCTGCGATCCAGCGGGAGGCCAGGCAGAAAATGAAAACGGTGATGGACAGCACTATGTCGCAGATCCGCCCGATGCTTACGCCTGAACAACAGAAGAAATTCGATGATATGCAGAATGCCCGGCGGACGCGCAGAGGTTAATTGCGGCTGAGGGCAACCGGCTCTACATCGGTCTTCTCAATCTTGTTCTCCTCCGCAGGAAAATAGGAACGAAATCACTCCCAACGTGGCGAAGACCGCAGCGACGACGAATCCTGCCGTGGAGATTTCGAGACGCGAGTGGAAATCGCTTTTAAATCGCGCAGCCATGCCGATCAGAAAGAACAATAGGGCCAGGTAGATCAAAATTACGCTGATCGCTTTTTTGGTCTCCGATGTGATCTTCATTCGAGGAATTGTAGGGCATCCGCCGCGGCGGACGCCAACCTTATCTGATTTGTTTGCCCAATTCGACAACATGAAATTAAGCTAAGCAAATGCCGAAGTTGATCCACTCGATCTGGGCGTTGGGGCTTGTCCTTACTTCGGGCACAAGTAACGCCCAAATCGATCGTATCACCGGGAAGAATTTCGCGACGCGGTCAGAGGTGCTGGCGCGACATGGAATGGTTTGCACAAGCGTGCCGGCGGCCACGCAAGTCGGCCTCGACACCTTGAAGCGCGGTGGGAGCGCCGTCGATGCGGCAATCGCCGCAAATGCCACGCTTGGTTTGATGGAACCGGTCTCGAATGGCATTGGCGGCGATTTGTTCGCGATCGTTTACAGCGCGAAAGAGAACAAACTCTACGGAATTAACGGGAGCGGACGTTCGCCGCTCGATTTGAGTTATGATCAGATGAAAGCGGAGCTTGCGAAACTGCATCGCGAGACCATTCCTCCGACTGGCATGTTGCCTATAAGCGTGCCTGGGACGGTGGATGCGTGGGCCGAGTTACATAAGAAATTTGGCAAACTGAAATTGAGCGACGATCTCGCCCCCGCCATTCGTTACGCGGAGGAAGGGTTCCCGGTCACAGAGCTGATCGCGTACTACTGGTACTTTGGTCCCCGTCGGGTTTCTGCGCAAAGCCGACTTTGAAAAACATACTTCCACATGGGTCGATCCGGTCTCGGTGAACTATCGCGGCTACGACATCTTTGAGCTGCCGCCAAATGGTCAGGGTATCGCCGCGTTGCAAATATTGAACATTCTCGAAGGATTCGATCTGCGCGCGATGGGCCGCAATTCACCTGAAACGCTGCACACCATGATCGAAGCCAAAAAGATCGCATGGGCCGACCGAGCGAAGTTTTACGCCGACCCTGCGTTTGCGAAAATTCCGCTCACCGGTCTTCTTTCGAAAAGCTACGCAGCGGAGCGTCGCAAATTGATCGACCCGAATCGCGCGGCGAGAAAAGTCGAAGCAGGAAATGCGGCGCTGGATCAGGGCGACACGATTTACCTGTGCACCGCCGATGACGAAGGCAATATCGTTAGCTTGATTCAAAGCAACTACCGCGGCATGGGCAGCGGCATTGTCGTGCCCGGGCTTGGATTCATGTTTCAAGATCGCGGCGAACTTTTCTCGATGGACCCAGATCACGCGAACGTTTACGCGCCCGGGAAACGTCCTTTTCACACCATCATTCCGGGATTTGTTATGAAAGATGGAAAACCGTGGGAAGCATTCGGCGTCATGGGCGGCGGCATGCAACCGCAGGGTCATGTCCAGGTGCTAACGAACCAAATCGATTTTGGATTAAACGTGCAGGAAGCGGGCGACGCCTCGCGCTGGCAACACGAAGGCGACAACGAACCAACCGGGGAAAAAATGACCGAATCCGGCGGCTACGTGGAAATGGAGAGCGGCATTCCCTACGAAACAGTGCGCGAACTGCGCAAAAAAGGACACGACGTTCGGTTCGACGTCGGCGGCTACGGTGGTTACCAAGCGATTAAAGTCGAAATGCACGATGGTCAACGCGTTTACGTCGGCGCCAGCGAATCGCGTAAAGACGGCCAGGCAGCGGGATATTGAATTAGTCGGCGCGCCGGGCGGTCACGCCCTACCTACTTTTCTGCGCTTTTAGTTCAGCGAGTTCTTGTTCGGCTTGCATGACATCGGATTTTTGTGCGCTGCCAAGCTTAAGAAGTTTTTGTTGTCGCCGTAAATTTGCTTCGGCGAAATCGAGCTCGGCGCGCTCACGTTTTTGCGTAGCGACTTGAGCGGCTTCAGTTAATTGCGCCAGCGCGATCTTCCCTGCGTCGAGTTCGGCTTGTGCATTTTCATCAGGGGCAACGAGAGATTCCTGCTCTGCAACTTCTTCTTTTGCCTGCGCGAGCCGCGCATTTGCGAGGTCGGACTCGCATCGAACGATCTTCAAGAAACATTGTTCCACTTCCATTTTGGAAAGCACGCCAATTTTGCAAAGGCGTTCCGCGCTCGCCGCATTTCTCTTAACGCGCTCAAGTTGTCTTTCCAGACGCGCAATATCGCTGTCCACACCTGTCGTTGCAGGCGATGGCTTATCCGAGAGGTTTCCTTCCAATAAGGGCGGCTCGATATCGAACGAATCGGGTTCTTCGGATTGGCTCGGTAATTGATCGGCAGCCAGCGCTGCGATCATCGTTAAGATCGCGATGACCGGCAGAGCAAAGATGCGGGTCATGGCAGCAGGTTAGCACAAGATTCCACGCGTTGACACGGTTACTGCGATTCACGCCCAGCAATCCGTTGAGGACAGCGGACACTCCAGCGCCTTGAGGTTGAAAACGGCTGTAGCGTGCGCTGTCTCAGCGCACTCGATGCGGGCGTGGCCGATACCCAAGCACTTCATAAAAGCCAACTTTGCAAAAAATTCCTGAATTTTGTTCTTTTCATCCACAGAGTTTCTGGCATACGACACAGTCCCGGAGGCATTTATGTATCCGGTTAGTTTTAAAATCCTGCTCGGCACAATCGTCCTTGCCGTGGCTGTTCCATCGATGATCGCCGACACCTTTCCTTTGTCAGGGCCGGTCGTATCAGGTAAGAGGGCTCGTCTTCACCGAGGAGAAGCGGCTGCGCCGAAAAAAGCCCCAGACGCCGTTAAGCGAGCGATTTGGGCTGCAAATCAACTTCGCTCGAAGCCGTACCGGTACGGCGGCGGTCACCGGTCATTTTACGATGTCGGCTATGATTGCTCCGGCACTGTCTCGTATGCACTCGGTGCCGCGGGTTTGATCAGTTCGCCCATGAGCTCAACCGAGTTCCGCAAATATGGTCGACGTGGCCGTGGCAAATGGATAACCGTCTACGCGCGCGACGGGCACACTTTTGCCGTCATTGCCGGGCTGCGACTCGATACTACTGCCTGGGACAACTCGACCTATCGAAGGGCGCCACGCTGGCAAATAGCCGATCGGACTCCGCGCGGTTTCCAGGCACGGCATCCAGTGGGGTTGTAATCGCGCTTCGAGGTTTCTCAGCGTCGGTGCCCGAAATGACCAGTGGCTCCGGGCGCAGCCATTACGCCAACCCTGAATTGGAACAGTTGAAATCGCCTTGAAGATTGCAATCGCGCGCAGGTCCATCCCTAATGTCATGCGTGCGAGATTACTCCGCCAAAGTATTAGTGCCGATTCTGCTGGCGCCATTGTGCGCCTACGCGCAGGAAAAGAGCCAGATCGCTCCCGAGCAAGTGGATATGGCGATTCGGGAAATTGAAAAACTTGCGCAGAAGAAGATTCAGGAAAACGCCGTGCCGGGGCTCGCTATCGCAATCGTGTTTCAGGACAGAGTGAGGTACGCGAAAGGATTCGGCGTTCGCGATGTGAACACCAAGACGCCGGTGGATGCCAGTACAGTGTTCCAGCTCGCATCGATGTCCAAACCGGTTGGCTCAACGGTGGTTGCCGAGTTGGTCGGTGAAGGGAAGATCACTTGGGATTCGAAATTGAGCGCCCTCGATCCAACGTTCCTGATGTTTGATCCGTGGGTCACGCGCGAAGTCACGATCCGTGACATGTACGCGCATCGCAGCGGCTTGCCAGAACACGCGGGCGATCTGCTCGAAGATCTGGAGTTTACGCGCGCGGAAATTTTACATCGTCTGCGTTATCAACATCCGGGGAGCAGTTTTCGTTCACGGTATGCCTACACAAACTTTGGGCTGACTGAAGCAGCCACCGCAGCAGCGAAAGCGTACGGGCTGGACTGGGAAGAGGCGTCCGAACAAAAGTTGTATAAACCGCTCGGCATGACCTCGACCAGTTCGCGTTACGCGGATTTTGTCGCACGACCGAATAAGGCGTTGGGACACGTGCTGGTGGATGGCAAATGGGCGCAAAAGTTCAAACGCGATCCGCAAGCGCAATCGCCGGCGGGCGGCGTGAGTTCGTCTGTGAAGGATGTGGCCAAGTGGATGCGTTTGCAGCTCGCGAATGGAAACCTTGATGGCAAACAAATCGTGGATGAGAAAGCGTTGGCGGAGACGCATCACCCGCAGATGCTCACCGGCTTTAATCCTTTCACGCAAATGCCGACTTTCTACGGCTTGGGATGGAACGTCAGCTATGATCAGCAGGGTCGTTTGCGCTTAAATCACTCCGGCGCGTTCAGCCTCGGCGCGGCGACTTATGTAAATCTCGTGCCGACCGAGCAATTGGGCATCGTCGTGCTCACCAACGCGTACCCGATTGGTCTGGCGGACGCGTTGGGGATGACGTTTATGGATGTCGCACTATACGGCAAATCCACCCAGGATTGGTTTACACTTTTTAGACAGGTCTATTCAAACCCGGCAGCGATCGGCACGGTGCCGGGCTTTGATTATTCCAAAGCACCCGCAGCGCCCGCTCTGGCGTTGAAAAACGACGCGTACATCGGCAGGTATGCCAATGATTTCTTTGGTGACATCTTTGTAGTCGAGAAGGACAGCGGACTCGTAATCGTGCAGGGCCCGAAAAATCAGACATTCACCATGAAGCACTATGATCGCGACACATTCACCTATGAGACGCAAGGCGAAAACGCTGTTGGCAGAAGCGGCATCACCTTTACCATCGGACCGGATGGCAAAGCGGCACAGGTTCTCGTGGAAAATCTCAATGTGCGCGGCGAAGGAACTTTCAAGCGTCAGCCAGCGCCAGAACGCGTATCAGAGACTACTGCGCCAACCCCCGCGAGAGGTGATTTGGCTGGTCTCGTCGAAATTGGCAATGGCCGCAAAATGTATCTCGAGTGCCGTGGCTCGGGCAGCCCCACGGTGATTCTCGAGTCCGGTTACAGGAACGATGCCGAGATTTGGAGCGCCCAACCTGAGCCTGGAGCGAGCACCGTTTCTCCGCAGGTTGCCAGGTTTACTCGGACTTGTGCCTATGATCGTCCGGGAACTTTTCTTGACGCGAATCATTTGAGCCGGAGCACCCCGGTCCCGATGCCGCGCACGGCACGCGACCTCGTTTCCGATCTTCATGCCTTGCTCCAGACGGCGCACGTGCCCGGACCGTATGTCCTCGTCGCGCATTCTTTTGGTGGCATCTTTGCCCGCTTGTACGCCAGCACGTACCCGAACGAGGTTGTTGGAATGGTCCTGGTTGATGCGCTGTCCGAAAAGGTGAGGTCTGGTCTGACACCAGAACAGTGGAAGTTTTATGTGAACTTTGGATTTAGCAAACCGACGCCCGGGCTCGAAAAATATAAAAAGATCGAGACGCTCGACGTAAATGCCAGCCTGGATCAGATTGAAAAAGCCGCTACTGCAAAGCCGCTCCGCCCGATCCCTCTTTTTATTCTAACGCAAGGTCAACCCTTCGACCTCAGCCCATGGCAGCCGTTGCCGGCCGATTTTCCCGGGGCCTTAGACAGGGCATGGCACGCGGCACAGGATGCGCTGGTGACACTGGCACCAAATGCCAAACGCTTAATCGCAACAAAGAGCGCGCACTATATTCAAGTTCAGGAACCGGAACTGGTGATTGACGCAATCAAGCAGGTTGTCGAGGCGGTCCGCAATCCGTCTGCATGGACGACCGCGCCTTGATTGGGTCTTGACTACACTGTCAGAGATAGAGGCGCACCCTCACGATTGCTTTCAAGCCCGCTCCAGATCAGAAGTAGCAACGAAACCGCATTAGTTCTGCTGACGAATCGTGGTATTTCTTTTTCGCGCCGCCCGCGCAAAATCAATGACTACTCGGCTTAAAACAGTTGCGCGCAGCAAATCAAGATCGAAAAGGGATGCGCCGAGTTTCAGTTTCACCTCAGCGGAACTGCGCACGCTGCGGGCGCTGAAATCACCGGCGGGCATTCAGCGGTACCTCGATGAATTGCCTTACAACTTGAGCTTCACCGCGCGATCGCCAAAAAAGGTCCTGTATGACCGCACGGCGTCATGCCTCGAGGGCGGAATTTTTGCCGCGGCTGGGCTTCGAGTGCTTGGATTTCCACCTCTGATCTTCGATTTGGAAGCCGAGCAGGACACCGACCATGTCGTCGCTATTTTCAAGGTTCGCGGACATTGGGGTGCGGTGGCGAAATCGAATTTCACCGGCTGCCGGTACCGCGAGCCGGTTTACCGCACCCTGCGCGAGCTGGCCATGAGCTACTTCAATATTTATTTCAATCTGCGGGGCGAGCGGACCCTGCGGCGGTACTCGCGGCCGGTGAATCTTGGTCGATTCGATCATCTCCACTGGATGACGACGGACAAACCAATCTGGTTCATTGCCGAACACCTGTGCGAAATTCCACATATCTCATTGCTGACGTCGGCAATGGAGAAGAACCTCACCCGCGTCGATCGCCGCACGATGCACGGCGAAATGGTCGGCCACAGGAAAAAATGAGTCTCGGCTTGGGGAGCGCACGCGCCTCACGTGCTGGCGATTACGCCTTCGCGATCGCGAACTTTTTCTAAACGCGAAGATAGGCTGCACCCAAGGAGCGTGGTTTTATACGGAGAAAATTCGCGTGTAAGTTGCATCTCTTGTTTGGGCTTGTTCAGATCGACAGCCGCCGTTAAACAACAAGGTATGGTTTCCTTTTACGCGGAGTCCCTCCCGGGAAAAAGCCGAAATAGGCGAAACAAACTTTCGTCGAATTGTAGTTAGACGTTTCGCACTCGCTCGACCATGCCATACGGTTCGCTCCATATCGAGGATCCTCGGAGGTTCGACGAATTTCCGCGTGGCGACGACGAGCTTAACCAAGCGCTAGATTTTCTGCGGCTCCAGGCCGGACAGCCACTCACACGACCTCCGGTTCACGATTGGCCCCAGATCACAGATTGCGTTCGCCGTGGAGCGGGCTACGCGCTCGATGCGACTGCACATGCCTTTCATGCCAGTCTCCGCTTCGATCCCGCTGACGCGCAGCTTGGACGCTACGAGATTCGTTTCCACGGCCAGCAGCCCGAGGCCGGAGAAGTCCTCGAGGTCGTCCCCGTAGAGCAGGCTGAGTTGTGGCGACACGAGTATCGTTCACTTCGTTCCTTCCCCACGCGCTATGCCGTTACGACTGCTGGGCCACATGGAAGGCGTGTTTGACTCGTCGGCATCACGGGTATTCGCGAGCTTTTGGCTGATGACATCGCATCAAACGCCTAACGAGTCGATGGAGCCGACCCCGAGCCGCGGTACTATCCAGCTTTCCATGAGTTCAACCCGTCCAACCGCAGCCGCCCGCGCCCTCGCTCGCGGCAGCTCATCTTGTTCTCGTTGGGCGCTGGACATGACTTCGATATGCAAAGAGCTAACGCACATTAAAGGGAAAGGTTATCTGAATGCGTTCTAGAATCGCTTACTTGATTTTCATAGCGGTCTTAGGGGCTCTTGCGTATATGGGAGTGCAGGCAGACCCCAAGAGTTTCGTAGGCTCTCTGTTCGCGGCGTTCCTGTCGGCAGTCATAGTGTTTTTCGTAGAAATGGAACTAAGACCGGAGATCAGCATAGTACAAGAGGGGACGCCGGTTGTTCTGCCGGACGGACGTAGGTTCCTCCGCGTAGTCGTAGCTAATCGCGCCCTTTGGTGGCCTCTGGGACTCATCATGGATCGGCGCCCTGCGAACCAAGTCCGGGCGTGGATCACATTCCTTACCGAAGCGAACAATCTTGTCTTTGCTCCCGGACGCCAAATGATTGGCCGTTGGTCGAACACACCTGAGCCTGTTCGCCCCATGATGATCTCCCAAAATCCTGGCGGAGCCCCGGAAGTGACTCTTTTGCTCGACCTAAGCGTAACACGTGATGCAGTTGATATCGGCTCCGGGTCTAGCGAAATTTTGGACATTGTTATGCGCGCCCCAGGCGAGGCGGGATGTCGCGGCTGGCACAACCGAATGATACAAAATCCCAATCCTGGACCTGAAAATCGGTTTGAGCTTCCGATGGGCCGCTATCACGCCCAGGTACGAGTTGACGTATCGGGCCGAAGCTTCAACGCTCGCTTTCGGATAGTGTGCGACGTTGGTATTGAGGATTTTCGCCTCGAACCACTCTAGCTACCGAGGGCGATGGTGCCACCTTCCCAACATTGAATGGGTAACGTAAGACCCGTGTTGACCGCTCAACATCCCAGTGGAGCGGACGTCCCACAGCGCTGGCTTTTTCCCAGTTCGCGGGTCAGTGGGCTGTGGACCGCCGCTCACCGGGGGCGTTAGGATTAATCGCGCGTGAAATGACCGTCAGCGAGTTTCGAAAGATGGCGCTGGAAATTCCAGGGGCAATCGAGCGGTCGCACATGCATCATCCGGATTTCCGTGTGGCCGGAAGGATTTTCGCGGCGCTTGGGGTGCCGGACAGAAATTGGGGAATGGTGAGGCTCACGCCGGAGCAACAGCGGGCGTTCATCGAAAAAGATCCTGAGATTTTCAAACCGTGCAGCGGCGCCTAGGGCCGACAAGGCGCCACGAATGTTTATATTGCCTCCGCGAAAGCGAGCAGTGTGCGCGCGGCTCTCGACGCCGCGGTGAAGAACGTTGGTTCACGCGCGAAGAAGAAAATTGGGTAGCGCACGCGTCCCGCGTGTTGGTTTCGGCGTCGCGCCGAAACAATCTTTGCCTGCGATCAATTTCTTCCCGGATCATTTCCTTAAAGAAAAGTTCGTGAACGCGAGGACGCATTCACCAACACGCGGGACGCGTGCGCTACCCATACCCGGCGGCAAAAAGTAGCGCGCGTCAGATCGCTTCTTCGGCTAAATTTACATCATGAGCGTGCAAGTTTATGGATGCAATCACGTCGCCATCGAGGTGGACGATATCAAAAAGGCGGTCGCGTTTTACAAAGACGTTTTCAATCTCGAGAAGCTGAACAGCGGCGAGGGCGACGCGTTTTTCAAGCTCGGCGAGCACCAATTCCTCGCGATTTTCGAGGTGGAAAAAGTTCAACCGGCCAACATGCGCCATTTTGGAATCATGGTGCGCGACGAGGAACAATTGGCCGAAGTCCGCAAAAAGCTCACCGGCAAATACAAACTAAAACTCGAACCGCCATTTCGCTGCGACTTTCGTGACCCGTGGGGCAACCGCATTCAGATTGTTGATCTTCACGATGAATCGCTGATCTGGCTCTTGCCGTATCGCGAAGTCCAGAAAGCAGGCGTCAAATTCGCCGAGAGTTGATCGATGCAACGTAAGCTCGAACGCTACACGATTCGCAACTGGCGTTTGGATGACGCAGCCTCGCTGGCAAAACATGCGAACAATCGCCGCGTCTGGCTTGGGTTGCGCGATTTGTTCCCGCACCCATATGCGATCGACGACGCGAATGGATTCTTGCGCAAGGCAACAACGGAACAACCAGCGACAAATTTTTGCATCGACATCGATGGAGCCGCGGTCGGCGGGATCGGTATCCGCGTTGGCCAGGACGTCCATCGACATGTCGCCGAGCTTGGTTACTGGTTGGGTGAGGAATTTTGGGGACACGGCGTCATGACGGAAGTGGTCCCGGCGCTGGTGGATTATTGCTTCGCGACCTTTCCGCTCTATCGGATCTACGCCGAGCCGTATGCGAACAATCCTGCCTCTGCGCGGGTTCTGGAAAAGGCCGGCTTTGCGTTGGAAGGGCGACTCAAGAACAACGCGTTTAAGGATGGAAAACTTTTGGATTCACTTCTCTACGCCAAGACAAAAGATCGCATCCTTTCATGAAGCATTAGCATCGTGTACCGTTCCGACAATGAGCAAACTCGCGGGTAAGAACATTCTGATAACGGGCGCGTCCCAGGGACTGGGACGCGAAATGGCGTTGCGATTCGCGCGTGAAGGTGCGGCAGCTTTGTCGTTGGTCGCGCGCCATGCTGATAAATTGAATGCCGCTCGCGACGACGTTTGGAAGATCGCACCGAAGATCGACATCGTCACCATTGAGGCTGACGTGAGCAAACCGCGCGACATCGAGCGGATCGTTGCGACGACGCTTGCTCAATTCAAAGGCCAGCTCGACGTGCTCGTGAACAATGCATCAACGATTGGACCCTCGCCGATGCCATACCTGCTCGATTATCCGGTGGAAGATTTTCGCGAAGTACTCGACACGAATTTGATCGGGCCGTTCCTGCTGATCAAGAACGCGCTGCCAGCAATGATCGAGCGCAGTGGTTCGATCGTTAACGTGACTAGTGACGCGGGGCAGGTCGGTTATCCCGGCTGGGGTGCATACGGCATTTCCAAATTCGGCCTCGAGGGCATGTCGCAAACGTGGGCATCGGAATTAGCAGAAAGCGGCGTGCGCGTGAACTGGGTCGATCCCGGAAACATGAACACGGCGATGCATCGCGCGGCCGAGCCGGAAGAAGATCCATCGGAATGGGCGAATCCCGCCGATATTACTGACGTTTTTGTTTTTCTCGCTTGTGATGAATCGAAGGATGTGACCGGAAAACGTTTTCAGGCGCAGGAGAATTGGAAAGCAGAATTAAACCACGAAGAACACGAAGCTAAAGAAAATTGACAAAACCTTCGCGGCCTTCGTGCTCTTCGTGGTGAATTGATTGGGATATGGCATTCACGTTTGTGTTGCCGCCAGAGCTGAGCGCCAAGGAACCGCCGGAGCGCCGCGGCATCCGCCGCGACCAGGTGCGCCTGCTGATGATCGATCGCACGACGGGCCGTATTGAGCACACTCGCTTCGATAAGATCGACAATTACCTTCACGCGGGTGATCTGCTCGTTTTCAATTCAAGCCGCACGCTGCCCGCGTCGCTGCGCGGATGCGAATGCAGCGCTACGCACGGCCCGTGTATGGAAGTGCGGCTGGCAGAACGTTTATCAGACGGCTCGTGGCTCGCGCTTTTGGTTTGTGAGCAGGGCGATCCTTTCGGCTGTGGCCTGCGCGTGGGCATGCAGATTGAATTCGCCGAGGGATTGGCCGCAACCGTGCTCGAGCGCGACGCGAACATTTCGCGGCTTTGGAAATTGCGCTTCTCGATTTCGGGCACCGAACTTATCGACCTTATCTATCGGCTGGGGAAACCGATCCGTTACGAGTACGTCTCGGCGCCGTGGGATCTCGATTATTATCAAACTGTTTACGCGACCGAACCCGGTTCGGCCGAAATGCCTTCGGCCGGTCGCGCATTTACGTGGAAATTACTGCTCGATCTCAAACGTCGCGATATCGGCAGTGCGTACGTCGTTCTGCACGCCGGTCTCTCAAGTTATCTGGACGACGAGCTCGATCGTCAGCATCCGGCATCCGAAGAGGAGTATTTTGTGAATCGAGTCACCGCTCGAAAAATCAATCAGGCACGGGAAAGAGGCGGTCGCGTTATTGCTGTGGGCACAACTGTCGTCCGGGCGCTGGAATCGGCTGCGAATGAAAACGGCAACGTAACTGAGGTGCACGGTTACACCCGTTTAAAGATCGAGCGTCAATATCAATTGCGCTCGGTCGACGGCTTGCTCACCGGTTTGCACGAGCCCGAGGCGAGCCATCTCGATTTGTTGAGCGCGTTTCTGTCGCCCGAAAAAATTCGCGCGGCCTACAACGAAGCCATCGTGAGAAAATATCTCTGGCACGAATTCGGCGATTTGAATCTGATTTTGTAACCGGCTTCTCTTTTTGATATCAATGCCGCGAGGCGCTGGCACCGTAGAGCGCGCCAACCTCACCGTGAACCTCAGGAGAATTGTCCGGCTCGCGAAGGATCGAATTGGGATCCGCCTGCGCGGTAGAATTTGCATTCGCGCAGCTTGAAAGAAGCACTGAAGACGCAATGAGAATGATAAGAACCCGAGCAAACATTTCGCTACGTCGATCTTGCAATGAGACAAGTCAAGCGTGGTAGCTAAGGCTGCTGACCCAGGTCCCCTGCCCTGTTATTTGAGCCGCAATCCGCGGGTTTACTGGTGCAGCCGGCGTGGGTGTCGGTACAGTATTCGCTCATGATTTCGTTTATCATTCCGGCCTACAACGAGGAGCTCGAGCTTTCATCGACCATCGCGGCGATTCGGGCTTCTGCTTCTCGCGCGGCTCAGCCGTACGAAATCATCGTGGTTGATGACGCATCGACCGATTCGACTCGTGAAGTTGCCACCGCGGCTGGCGCACACGTCGTATCGATCAGTCAACGCCACATCGCCGCAGCCCGTAATGCCGGTGCACGCGCCGCCCGGGGTGATTACTTGTTTTTTATTGACGCCGATACGCGGATCAACCGGGCGCATGTGACTGAGCCTATCGCCGCTCTCAAAGCCGATTTCGCCGGCGGTAGCGCGCGCGTTACGATGCATGGATTCACCCCCCTATGGGGCCGCATTTTTGTTCGCCTGTTTTGCGCTCTTTACTTCGGGTTCAATCTCGGCGCGGGTGCATTTCTTTTCACCAGCCGGCGGAATTTCGATGTGATTGGCGGGTTTGATGAGCGGTATTTTGTTGGCGAAGAAGTTTATTTTAGTCTGGCCCTAAGAAAGCTTGGGCGATTCAAAGTGTTGCGCGAACCGATTCTGACATCGGGCCGGAAACTGCGCATGTATTCGGCGAGACAAATTTTTGGCAACACATTGGCTATCATTCTCGGCGGCTCTCGGGTGGCGCGCTCGCCCGCGAAACTGCATCTCTGGTATGACGGTAAACGCGAAACAGGGATTGTGAATTTCGCTAAAGCTTTTGAGGAGGAAACGGGGAGAGATGCGGGAAAACAATAGCTGGTCAGCCGAATGTGGTCCTGGATTTAGCTTTCCGCAATGCCCAGAAATCGTGTAGTCTGGGGGCCATGAAAAAATTGATCTCCCTGTTAGTCGCGTGCTCCCTTTGCGGCAGCATGATTGCGCTCGCCAGTGATGAAGCGAGCTTGAATCAAGCAATCAATTCCCTCAACGCCCGCGCCAGCCAGGACCGACGTGGACAAGAAGCTCGTGCTAAAAGCAGTCTCGCAGCAAACCAGGCTGCCAGAGAAAACATTGCAATCGCAGATGAGCGCGACACATCTCAGTTATGGAGAGTTGCTCATGGCAAACTCGATCGTCGAGGGCAGTGGCAAGAACTTGAATGCCGTTCTCGCGATGAAGGGCGGAAAGAGTTGGGCGAGCGTGTCGAAACAACTCTGGGTGGACCCCAACAGCATTATGAATCGACTTCACAATGCAGAGATGACAGTGCAGGCAAGTCGCGCTGGGCCACGCGCTCAAAACCCTCAAGCCGCTCAAGGTGATAGACGAGGAAGCGACTATGGTCCTCAGGGAGGCGGCCCCATGGGGGTGGGGGCTTCGATGCGTGGCCCTCACTGATGGTGAAGCGCTACTCCGCTCACTCTAATCATTTGCGATCGGCATAAACCTGTTCGCAGTGCTGGCGTAAGCTTCTGCTTTTAACCTTGGTCGTGCAGGGCTGGGCCTGGTCGGCAGTTGCGAAAGGATATTCTTAAGTTAGAGTAAGCGCCTTCCAAATGGCAGAGAGCACGGAAACGGCGAACTTAAAGGAGTTCCAATTGCACGAAAAAGACACCGGCAGCGCGGATGTGCAGGTCGCACTTCTCACCCGCCGGATCGAGCATTTGACCGAACACCTCAAGATCAACCGTAAAGATCACTCCTCGCGCCGCGGTCTGCTTAAAATGGTCGCGCAACGCCGGAGTTTGCTCGATTATTTGAGCAAGACAAAAGAAGATCGCTACAAAAAGCTGATCGACAAACTGAACCTGCGCAAGTAGACGCACTGATCTTTCGGGACATTCGCGCCCCGCTCAACTGCTTGAAGCCAGAGGTAAATTAAAAAAATAACATAACCAGCGGTCCAGGCCGCAGTAGCACCTTGGATTTTAGGTTTTAGTCTCGCCGTGGCGGGGTTAAAACCTACAGTCAGGGTGGCCGGCCTGGAACTCGCACATCCAGGAACATTACAATGCAACAGAAGGTCACGGCCCAAATCGGGGCCAATCAAATCTCTATCGAAACCGGCAGAATAGCCAGACTCGCCGACGGCGCCGTCGTCGTCTCATCCGGCGACACCATGGTGCTGGCCAGTGCGGTCTCGGCCACAGTTATCAAGGAAGGTCAGGATTATTTTCCGCTCACGGTCGATTATCGCGAAAAGGCGGCAGCCGTTGGGAAATTTCCCGGTGGCTATTTCAAGCGCGAAGGACGTCCGGCGGAAAAGGAAACGCTTACTTCGCGCATGATCGATCGGCCGCTCCGGCCTCTCTTTCCACAGGGATACTTTTACGACACGCAGATCATCGCGATCCTGCTCAGCGCCGATGGTGAAAATGATCCTGACATTCTGGCGCTCAATGGCGCCTCCGCCGCGCTTTGCGTATCGGATATTCCGTTTGCGGGTCCGATCGGGGCCGTTCGGGTTGGCCGGGTAAACGGCCAGTTCGTCGCCAATCCGACGCACGCGGAGCGCGCCCAAAGTGATCTCGATTTGGTTTATGTCGGCACCGAAAACGATGTAATCATGATCGAAGGCTCGGCGAACGAACTGCCCGAGGATGAGTTCGTGAAAGCGCTCGAATTCGCGCACGGACATGCGCGCGAGATGATTCGCATTCAAAAAGAACTGTCGGCCCAAGTGGGCAAACCGAAACGCGAAGTGCCGTTGCTCCAGGTGAACCAGGATCTGCTCGATATCGCCTACCGCGTCGCCGGCGACCGGATTGAAGCGACGCTTTACACCGAAGGCAAGGTGGCGCGCGCTAAAGCGGTCGATGCATTGCGCGAGGAAGTGAGGAAGTCGATCCTGGAAAAACATCCGGAGGCCGATTCCTTTTCGATCTCGCAGGCATTCGATTACGTCCAAAAAAAGGCCTTTCGCATTAGTATTTTGGACAAACAAAAGCGCGTTGATGGTCGCGGTTACCAGGATTTACGGGCGATCAGTTGCGAAGTGAGCGCCCTGCCACGCGCGCACGGATCGGCCATTTTTCAGCGCGGCGAAACCCAGGCGGTCGCGCTTGCCACGCTGGCGCCGATCGAGGAAGCGCAGATGCTCGATGCTTACGGCGGCGGCGAACAATCGAAGCGGTTCATTTTGCACTACAATTTTCCGCCTTTCAGCGTGGGCGAAACAGGACGGACGGGCGGGCCCGGGCGACGTGAGATCGGTCACGGTGCGCTGGCAGAGCGCTCCATCGAACCGGTGGTACCGAGTGAAAACGATTTTCGTTATGCCATTCGCATCTCGAGCGAGATCATGGAATCTAACGGATCGACATCCATGGCGAGCGTTTGCGCCGGCACGCTGGCGCTTATGGATGCCGGTGTTCCGATCAAAACGCCGGTCGCTGGAATTTCAGTCGGGCTGGTTACCGAATTTGGCGATGATCGGCAATTGAATCGCTACGAATTGCTGACCGACATCATTGGCTCGGAAGATCATTTCGGCGACATGGATTTCAAACTTTGCGGAACGGACACTGGCGTCACTGGTTTTCAGCTCGATCTGAAACTTCCCGGCATTAGTCACAAAATCATGGCCGAAGCGATCCAGCGCGCGAAAGAAGCGCGAGAGAGAATTCTCGGGATGATGCGCAGCGCGCTGGACAAGCCACGGCCGGAATTATCGAAGTACGCGCCGCGCATTGAAACTATTAAGATTAATCCGGAGAAGATCGGCGCACTGATCGGCCCCGGTGGCAAGACCATCAAAGGCATTGTGGCGGAGACCGGCGCTGAAATTAACATCGAGGACGACGGCTCGGTGCACATCTACGCGACGAGCGGCGAAAGCATGGCGCGCGCGAAAGAAATTATTGGTGGCATGACGCGCGAGATCGAGATCGGCCGGACGTATCAGGGTCGCGTCGTCTCGACGAAAGAGTTCGGCGCATTTGTCGAGGTTTTCCCGGGCAGGGATGGGCTCGTGCACATTTCCGAGCTCGCGGATTTCCGTGTGAAACGAACGGAAGACGTTGCCAAGGTTGGCGACATTATTTGGGTCAAGTGCATCGGCATCGATGATAAGGGGCGCGTAAAACTTTCCCGCAAAGCGGCATTGAAAGAGCGCGCTGAAGCCGAAACGGGCCAGCCCGCGCCGACAGAGCACGAACACTGATCACGGCGTGTAGCCAGGATCGCTAATCCCGCTATCGAGCGTGTTGACAAGCACGGGTTCGGATGAAGTTAAACGGATCGTGAGGGTTGATCCATGAGCGCATCCACCCGTGTTTCCTACGGTGTGCTTGCCTTGACAATTATTCTCGCGGGGTTCCTCCATCTTGGAGCACCGCTGCTGGTCGTCTTATTCTCCTACTTTGCGTTGCGCCAGCTGTATTATCTAACGAAGAGAAAGTGGCTCGCCTTGATCCTGTTTATCGTTCTTGTCACAGTCATCGCAGCGGCTGCGGTATATTTTACGCGTGCCGTCATCCTGGCGTTGCCCGATGTGGCTGAGACCTCGATTCCTTCAGCCACCGCCTGGGCGCAGAAGCGCCAGATCGAGTTACCATTCACTGATTTTGAAAGTCTCAGACAAGCCGTGGTCCAAGCGCTCGGGGAGGAAGCGCATTATCTGCGAAACGTGGCTAATTTTGCGAAAACCGCGACTGCGACGCTGGTCTTCAGCATCCTGGGAATCGTCGCGGCGGCGAGCCTCTCTTTCAAAACCGGTCTCGATCCTTACCGCAGCACACACCGCGTAAGAAACAATCTTTACTCCATCTGCTGTGATGAAGTCTCCACGAGGTTCCGCGATTTCTACCGCAGCTTCGCCACCGTGATGGGCGCGCAGATGACGATCTCGCTCATCAACACGGTATTGACCGCGATTTTCCTTCTCGCGGTTCACCTGCCGCACGCGCCACTGCTCATTGCAGTCGCGTTTGTTTGCGGGCTTGTGCCCATCGTCGGCAACGTCGTAAGTAATACGGTCATTGTTTTCGTCGCTTTGACCGTGTCGCTGAAACTGGCGATCGCAGCTCTGATATTTCTGGTTGTGATCCACAAGCTCGAATATTTGCTGAACAGCAAAATCATCGGCGAGCGCATTCGGAATCCGGTCTGGCTGACGTTGATCGCCCTCATCATTGGCGAAAGACTGATGGGGATCCCTGGCCTGATTCTTGCGCCGGTCGTGTTGAATTATCTCCGCGTGGAAATGTTGAAAGTAGAAGTGCCAGCTGTGCCGGGAAAGAGTTGAATCGTTAAATCGTTACATAGTTACATCGTTACAACGGATGGCGCTCCCTTTTTAACCATGTAACGCCGCGACGTACTCCGTGAAACCTGGTTTTCTTGAGAAATTAATCGAGCGACTCGGACGCATTGGGCCGGAAGAGGTGCAGAATTATTTTCTGCGTCTGGCGCAGGAGAAAGGCTTCCTCGAGACCGTTTTCAACGCCATTCAAGAAGGCATCATTGTGACCGATTCGGGAGGCCGCATTACTTACCTTAATGATGCGGCCTGCGAGCTGTTTGGGCTCCGCGCGGGCGACGCCATCGGGAAACGGCTCGATGACAGCATCCGTGGTCTCGATTGGGAATCTCTCACTCAAAGCACTGAGCCGGTCAGTCGCGACATGGAAATTTTTTATCCGGCAAATCGCTTCATCAATTTTTACATCGTGCCCTTGATGATCGAACACCGTGAGACTGGGGCCCTGGCTGGAGTCGCTAACTCCCGCGATCGAGAAGGGGCTGCGTTTAGCGGAAAAATGGCCGGGGTCCCGTCCCCTGGTTACAGCGAACAGGTCGGCCACGCCATGATCCTGCGCGATATTACCGAGAGCCGGCGCTCCGCGCAGCAAATTATTGAGTCGGAGCGATTGAATGCGCTTACGCTGCTCGCCGCCGGCGTTGCACACGAGATTGGTAATCCGCTCAATTCGCTGCACATCCATTTGCAGTTGATGGAGCGGCAGACGCATAAATTGGATCGCGCTGCGAGGGAGGAACTCCAGGAATCAATCGACATCGCCCGTTCCGAAGTCAACCGGCTCGATTCGATCGTGACGCAGTTTTTGCGCGCGATTCGGCCCTCCAAACCAGAGCTGCGCCCGGAAAACGTGAATACCATCGTCGAAGAAACATTGCGTTTCTTCACGCCCGAAATCCAGGACCGCGACGTTGTCGTCGAACAGGAACTGCGTTCGGACCTGCCTTTGCTTCAGATCGATCGTGATCAGATGAAGCAAGCTTTTTACAACGTAATCAAGAACAGCCTTCAAGCCATGAAGCGTCACGGCACCCTGCGCATTCGCACCGATAGAGACGACACGCACGTTCTTATCAGTTTCATCGATACAGGCAGCGGTATGTCGGCCGAGAATTTGGGCCGTGTTTTTGAGCCCTATTTCACGACGAAACCATCAGGCACTGGTCTTGGCTTGTTGATCGTTCGCCGAATTGTGCGCGAGCACGGCGGGGAACTTTCCATCGAAAGCAGCGAAGGCAAAGGCCTCACGCTCACCATTCGATTGCCGTACATCGACAAGCGCGTCCGCATGTTGGAAGCTGGCGATTCGGAACGAGATTGACGCAACGCGCCTTTAGTGCCCGCCAAATGCTTTTTTCAACCAGCCTTCGAACTGGCGAAAGAAGAGCCCAAGATAAGCGCCGGGCGATTCCTTAAAGAGTTCGATGATGCGCGGACTGAGGTCTTGCCCGGGTTCATCAATCGTACCGGATAGATTCACATTGGTCCATAGATAGCCGCTATGATGCTGGCTAAAGACTTCTTCAGGATTCGGCAGCCAATCGAGATATTCATGGCTAAGCCCAAGCCTGATCGTGCCGCGCAAACGACGGCGTTCGATCGAGATCTCTCCCTCGACCCGGAATTTGCCCTTCTCTTCGACAATGATGTCCTTGATGTCGATTTTCGGATAACGCCACGCAAACGCGAGCGAACAATCATTCAGATCCAAATATTCGAATGACTTCTTCTGAGTGAGCTCCGCCAGCTTTTCCAGAAGGGGAAGATCGTCGATTCGTCCGTTACGAATACGCAATGAACCTTCGCCCGATGAGTTTTCCAGCTTCGGATCTTTTCCCGCCCAGTGAAGGTCGCCAAAAGCACTACCGTTCAACCGCCTTTTCCATTCCGAAGGCAACCACGAGCGAATTGGGACCGCCTTAAAGTTCGCTTTGAAATCGACGCTCTTATCCTTCCCGATGCCGGCGCTTGCTTTGGCATGAATGCTTTCATCGCTACCGGAATTCGATGCGAGATCGATATCGTAAACCGTGAGCAACGTCTTTGTGATGAGAAGATGCACGCGGCGAAGATCAAGATCGGGAAGCAACACCATCTTCAGTCTTCCCCCGGCGGCGACATACTCGAAATCCGGGCCGTGCGGCGTAATGAGCAGCCGGGTGCCGAAAAATCCGGCCCGCTCGCCACGAAGACGCCAGGTCACGTCGGCCTGCTCCGATTCAATCCTCTGCACGTAAACTCTGTTCGGCAAAAAAATTGCGAACCATGGCTTTGGTTTCACTGCTTCAGGATGCGCCTCATAAATCTGAATGGCGACGTCGCCAGATCGAACGTGCACGTAGTTGAACCTCCATTGCCGCACAAATACGCCCAACGGGTTGAACCTGGCGGTGATGCCGTGAGCATTGAGCGACTTCATCGCCTTCACTCCATAGCTCGCTTCGAAACTTTCGCTTGCAGCTGAAAAGGCGCTGGTCCGTAGAATTGGCGCGTAGCGGCTACGAGGGAAATGCAAACCTTTCGCGGTTTCATCCTCCATTGCTGTACGGAAGGCGTTGCCCTCAATGTAACGAGTGAGCAACGGACTGAAAAAAGTGGCCGTTCCCGCCAATGCTGCGATTACGAAAAAAGTCGCGATCGCTCCCGCGTAAATAAGTGGTTTCCTCAATATCGGAAAAAAGGACGAAACACGAATGACGAATGACGAAGGTCTAATGACGAAGGAATGACGAAATCCGAATGACGAAGAGAATGTTCGAGCGCCGTTTCGTCATTTGAGCATTCGTGCTTCGTTTGTCATTCGTCATTAGTGCTTCGTCATTTTCTCCATTCCCAATTGCGCAAAGAGAAACGCATAGATGTCCGCCGATTGCTTAATGCGTTCGCTCAAGGCGGTGCCGATGCCGTGGCCGGCACTCGAGCTCGTCCGCAATAGAATCGGATTGTCGGATTTGTTCGCTTCATCTAGGCGCGCCGTCATTTTGCGCGAGTGATATGGCGCGACCCGCCCGTCGTTGGCGCCGGTCATCATCAGGATGGAGGGATATTTTGTTCCATCGACAACCTGGTGATACGGCGAGTAGGCGTAAAGCGCCTTGAATTGCTCCGGATCTTTTACTGTGCCGAATTCGGTCACGTTGAAGGCGCCATTCGGCGCGAGCTCGACCCGCAGCATGTCATAAATTCCGACTGAGGAAACGACCGCCCGCATCAAATCGGGATGTTGCGTAATCATCGCTCCCATCAAAAGCCCGCCATTGCTTCCGCCCTGGATCGCGAGTTTTTCCGGGCGTGTGTCCTTCTCTTTGATCAAATATTCTGCAGCGGCCGCGAAATCATCGAACACGTTTTGTTTTTTGGTGAGATTGCCGGCCTTGTGCCACTCCTCGCCGAATTCTCCGCCGCCTCGAATGTTTGCCACCACGTACACGCCACCGCGATCGAACCAGAGCCGCCGCGTAAAATCGAAATTAGGCGCCATGCTGATGCCGTAGCCGCCATAGCCGTAAAGCAGCGTCGGATTCTGTCCGTCCCGCTTCATTCCTTTTCGGAAAACGATGTTGAGCGGAATCTTGGCGCCGTCCTTCGCCGTTGCGAACTCGCGCGTCACTTCGATGTCGGAAAATGAGACCGGCGATGTGCTGCGCAAGGCCGTCTTTACCGGCTCGGTTTTTCCTTGCACACAATGAAACCACGTCGCCGGCTCGGTGTAACTCACATCCCGAAACAGGAGCGAGTTATCTTCCAAGGCAAGCATTTCCTGAACAGACGATATCTCTGGAACTGGAATGCTTGCTTCGTCTTTACCATCCAACCCAAAGCGCCGGATCTGAGACGGGCCGCCGAGGATGTCGCCGACATAAATGGCATCGGCCGTGGGAACGATCTGCTCGATGACCGCTTCGCCTGCTAGCACGATTTCAACCGCATTTCTTAATTCCGGAGTGTCGAGCGGCAAGCGCAGAATTTTGCCGCGCTGCGCGCCAGCCCGCGAGAGAAGATAGAGCGCTTTGTCTCGCCCCAGGCGCGCGGCTTTAATTTGATCGGTGAATTTCGTGACTTGCGTCCACTTTCCGTCCGGACCGAGCAAATAATGGGCGAAATCGCCGCCATCGCCATTCGCCACCGTGGCGAGGATATATCTGCCGTCGCGCGAAGCTTCGAGGACGATCTCAGCGATTCGCGGAAAGTCTTTGCCGACCGAATAAGTGTCCTCGGTATCAGCCGTGCCGATTTTGTGAAAATAGACCTGCTGATAAAAATTCAGATCCGCTTCGGGACGCTCACCCTTCCGTGGGAAACGAGTGTAATAAATTCCGCTGCCGTCGGCATTCCAAGCCGCGCTACCTCCCGCTGTAGGATATTGCACGTGCGCAATAGTGTCGGGCAGCGCTTTTCCCGTCGCAGTTTCGTAGAAGTGAAGCGTGCCGTCTTCGCTGCCGCCTTTTGAAAGCGAGACCGCGACGTGTTTACCGTCCAGTGACGGCACAAACCAATCGATCGCCGTCGTGCCCTTGGCATCCAGCGCGTTCGGGTCGAGCACGACCTTTTCCGACTTAAGATCGTCGGCCGAAACGAGCGTCACCAGGAACGGTTGCTGCTTTGGCGGCTGGAATTTCATCGCGAACAAGACTCCCGGCCGCGAGACGAGCGAAAAATAGCTCGGCGAAGTTTTTGCGTACCACTCCGTCAATTGCTTCTCGACTGCAGCACGGTCCGGCGACTTGTCGAGATAACCGCGAGTCCGCTGACTCTGCGCGTCCGACCACGTTTTCACCTTTGGGTCCTCGTCGTTTTCCAGCCATTGATACGGATCTTCCACAGTCACGCCGTGGTATTCGTCTGAATGAGGTTTTTTTGGAGTCTGCGGCGGCGGCTCGATCGCAAGCAGGTTGATCAGAGTTAGCCCGGTTAACGCGGTGATCAAAAACAAGAAACGGTTCGCTCTCATGAACAATGAGGAAAGGCAGCAGCCTGCTCTGTGCAAACGATTTCGCACGATTTGTGGCCAGGCTCGGCGGCCGTGGCTGGAATAGACATATGCTTACGGCCGGAATTACACCCGCATGCGCGAGGCTATCACCGATCGCGCAAGGCGTATTTTGGATCCTTGACTTGCTTGCGAACCGCTTCAAACAGCTTGCTGATTCCCATCCGGCTTGCAGGGTTAGCGATAAAAGCCGGGATAAGCCCGCCTGTGTCCGTGTAAACGGAGTAAGTAGCGCGTGTCTTGAGGGGGCCATCGGGTTCGAGCAGCCATGCACCATCGCAAATTTTTAGTCGGACAACCCCTTTCTTTTCAGGAGGGCCCAGCTCGTTAGTCGGTTTCCATTGATCGAGATAAGTAGGTCCGTCTGGACCGGGCCACGACTTTTTCCAAACGCGCAGAGTATAATCGCGGTCCTCAGCAATCTTCGGCGACAGCCGCTGATAAGTAATAATTGAATCGCTTTCGCGTTTCAGGAGCCGGCACTCCAAGGTATAGGGCATGAAGTTTGGATAATTCTCGAAGTCATCGAGCACTGCATGCACCGCAGATGTCGGAGCGTCAATCGAGCCGATTGCCCTAAACTCTTTCAGCCGTGAACCAGCGTGGGCACGACTGTAGATGGCTACATCTTTGCTTCCGCTGGCTGGCTTCCAACCTTCGCTGGGGTCGACCGAATTCGGAAGTTCGGAAGCGAGGCCGATTGTTCTACCAATGACAAAGGCCATCGCGAATCCCGATCGAATTCGCCACTGCATCGACCAATGATACGCAATTTTAGCCGCCTCGCCATTTTTCTCTAGCCGTTGCCCTCTTTCGTGGCGCGACTCTAGGAGATACTTGATACTGGATGAAAATCTAGGATCTAGCGTCTAGCATCCAGCATCGTTAAATGAGTCCACAGCCAACGATTCTCATCGTCGATGATGAAAAGCATACGCGCGACGGCTTGCGGCGTTTGCTTGAGAACGATTACGACGTGTATGTCGCGGCCGATATTGCCGGCGCCATGAACGTTCTCGAGCGGGAGCAGATCGATGTGCTTTTCACCGATCTACGCCTCGGCGGAGAAGATGGAATGCAATTGATCGATCGCGCCTTGAAAATGCAGCGCCCTCCCATTTGCATCATGATGACTGCATACGGGTCCATCGATGTCGCGGTCGAAGCGATGAAGCGGGGCGCCTACGATTTTGTCACCAAGCCGCTCAACCTGGACAAAATCGAATTGCTAATCGCGCGCGCGATGCAAGGTCGCAAACTCGAGCAGGAAAATCGCCGCTACGGCCTCGAGAACATTTGGGGCGACTCGGCTGCTTTGCACGAGGTGCTCGACACGATCCGGCAAGTCGCACCCTCCTCGGCCAACGTGCTGATTGAAGGCGAGAGCGGCACCGGAAAAGAATTGGCCGCGCACGCCATCCATAATTTGAGCCGTCGCAACAAAGCAAAATTCGTGACGGTGCATTGCGCCGCGCTCTCGCCCCAATTACTCGAGAGCGAACTGTTTGGGCACGAGAAAGGTGCATTCACCGGGGCGCATGAACGGCGCATTGGCCGGTTCGAACAGGCGAACGGCGGCACCATTTTCCTCGACGAAGTGGCCGAGATCGATCCCAGTATCCAGGTCAAATTACTGCGCGTCATGAGCGAGCAGCGCGCCTTCGAGCGAGTTGGCGGCAATCAAACGCTGCGTGCGGACGTGCGCCTGATTGCGGCGACAAACAAAAATCTGGAAGAACTCGTGCGCGAGGGAAAGTTTCGCGACGACCTTTTCTTTCGCCTCAACGTCGTGCGCATTACCATGCCGCCCTTGCGCAATCGAAAGGAGGATATTCCGATCCTTGTCCGCGGATTTTTGCGGCACTTCTGCAAGGCAAACGATAAGGCTCTTGTCGATCTGGCGCCCGACGCCATGGACGCGCTCATTACCTACAACTGGCCGGGCAACGTTCGCCAGCTCCGCACCGCGATCGAACACGGAGTGGTGATGGCAACCGGTTCAAAAATCACACTGCGCGATCTCCCGATGGCAGTGCGACAAGCAGCCAGAGCGACGTCGCCGCGCGGTATTCCCGCCGCCGAGGCTTTTGGCCCCGCCGCGGCGGGGAGTCCGCTCGATCTGCACGAGACGGAGAAAAAATTGATCATGCAAGCGCTCGCCACGACCAATGGCAACGTCACCGCTGCGGCCAAGAAGCTCGGCATCAGCCGCCGCACGCTGCACCGAAAGATCAACGAGATGAATGCAGCAAAAACAACGGCTGAAGCCAGCGATACCAGCGGGAGCAAAGAGTGATCACGTCCAGGTCGGGTGCTCTCCAGCAGCAAAAAACCGCCAGACTCAGAAGCGTGACGGCCTTTTGCGAATTGCGGCTGTTTAGTCCTTCCACCCTCGCACTACGGGCGAATCCCGGCGGCCCTCCGGCGGCCTCGCCGCAGTATGTTCAAGGGGTTGCGCTCAAGGGCCAATCCGCACAATCCTGCCTTCGCCTGGCGGCACGAAGGCGGTACCGTCGGCTACGTACACCGCGCCATTCGGACCAACCGCTACGCCACCGGTGAAGGAGAGCGCCCCGCCGGCCAGAAACGTGTGAGTACTGGGACTGTTAAACGGGATCTTCACCACGTCGCCCTCCGGATCTTCGCCGTAAATCCAATTCGGGTTGGTGAATAGCTGCGACGCATAGAAGTTGCCGTCACGTCCGAAGGTGCAACCGTTGATCGGCCATAGGTCGGAAGCCCACACAGTCATCGGAGTGTTCCATGGCTCCGGGATATTGGCGTCCGCCGGGTCGAGGCGATAGACCTTGGCCGAAGGAGCGATGAAAAGGCTGTCCACCAAGGCCAGCGTCCCGATGTACAGGAAACCATCCGGGCCCTGGCAGGCGCACGTCGGAGTGGCATCGGCCAACAGGTTGTTAGGGAAGAACGCCAAGATTACTATTGATCCGTCAGGCATCACCTCGTCAAGCGTGTTCGCGCCGGCATCGACAACATAAGTATGGCCGGGCACGACCAGAACTCCGTAAGGATTCGCGTCTGGAAAATCCCCAAACGGCACCAGCCACTGGTGCTCGTCTGTCCATTCGTAATCAAAGGAACCCACATTCACAAGGGTCTCGACCTGATTGCGATTGTTCACTCTGAGCAGATTGCCGAACGCTGGGTCGCCGGTCTGCTGAGGGTCAACTGCCATTATGGCGTAGAGCCCGAAATTTCTGCCGTTGCCAAAGACCGAAATTCCACTGACGCCGAGAAACTCACCCTCCTCGGGATCGCCAGTAACGGCGAGGCCACTAATGATTGTTCGAACTTTTGGTCTGACTGCCATCGGACTCAAGATTTCGATAATCGAGCCGTCAACGGTCTCAGTCTCGCCTGTCTGGGCCACATAGAGTTGGCCGCCCGGGCCAAATGCGAGCCCGCGAGGGCTATGCAGCCCGCCAACGACCTCCGTTATGGTGGCTTGAGCGCTCGGCAAGATCAATAATGCGCCGATAATTGTGAGCGCAAAAAGACTTCTGCGCAGATGCTGTTTAATGTTTGGTTTATTCATGATTTGATTTCCTTTTCTTCTTTTTCGTTTTGTTGAGGGTGAATTGTTGATGGCCCGTGTGGTTTGTTTGTTGTTGTGGCCATCACCGATGTACAGCCGGAAATTCGGCGCGAGGTTACGCGAAAAAGGCAAAAATTTTCAGCCACAGATGAACACTGATTGGCACGGAGCCTCCCCCGGAAGCAAAAAGCCGCCACGCCGTGAAGCGCGGCAGATGATTGCGAAATAGTGTAAAGGCGGCTGTGTCCGCCGCGTCATCAATTGCCTCCGGCGCTTGTTACAAGCGCCGCTACATCATGACAGCTTTACGGATTGTTGAGGACCGTTCGCGGTGCAGGCCTATTCAGTTCGATCTGAGCGCTGACCTTCTGAATTTTTGAATCCTGCTCTTTTAGATGCGCAATGACAGCCTCCATTCCCTTCTGCTGTTGCGCGATCATCGCTTCCTGCTGGGCCACGGTTGATTTTAGCTGGGTGATTGTCGCTTCTTGCTCATCGACTTTCCGTTGCTCTTTTAGAAACACGCGATGCTCCTTGAGGAACTCATTGAGCAACATCACGTTCACCGCCTCATAACGAACCGTGTAAGGCTTGCCTTGCTCGTCCCGCACGATCAGGTCTGGGTTCACTTTCTCCACCTGTTCCGCTACGAGACCGAACTGCGGAATGCGGGAAGGATCTAGCTCGTGCTTGTAACGGAAGGTCACTGGCCGAAGCGACAGAATCGCTTCACTCGTCTTATCCATCGGCTGGATTGCTTCTTTGAAACGTGCGGAGGAGACTGCCGTGCCGAGGTGGCCGTTGCTATCGACGATGACCCCCACGCCTCCCGCCACCGTGACCCCACTGATTCCGGCGATATAGGCGTTGGTTTGACTACCTACCGTGCCGACGCGAATTGTGTTAGCTTCAGCCGCGACCCCGGTATTGCCAATGTGGATATTGAGACTTCCAGTGGTTAGATTAAAGCCGGCCTGAAAGCCCAACGCGATGTTGTTGCCGCCGGTGGTGTTGCTATTGAGCGCGTTAGAACCGATGGCCGTGTTGACGACGCCGGTGGTGTTGCTAAAGAGCGCAGCATAACCGTTCGCCGTGTTGTTAGCGCCGATGGTGTTGGAATAGAGCGCATTAAGACCGGTGGCCGTATTGTCGATGCCGGTGGTGTTGCTATAAAGCGCATACGCACCGTTGGCCGCGTTGGAGCTCCCGGTGGTGTTCTTATTGAGCGCATTCAGACCAGAGGCGGTGTTATTGCTGCCACTCGTGTTTTTTTCGAGCGCTTTATAACCGTGGGCGGTGTTGTAGTTACCTTTGTTGAAATAGAGCGTATTGTAACCAGTAGCCGTATTGTCGCCACCGGTTTGGTTGCTATAAAGGGCGCTGGCACCGGTGGCCACATTTCTGCTGCCGGTTGAATTGCTGAAGAGCGCAGAAAAACCGGTGGCCGTGTTGTTCGCGCCGACTGTGTTGCTGATGAGCGCATCCCGACCGGTGGCCGTATTGTCGCTGCCGGTGGTGTTCAAGGCGAGCGCGCTAATCCCGGTGGCCGTGTTGGAGTTGCCGGTTGTGTTGTTATTTAGTGCACTAGCCCCGTTGGCGGTGTTATAGAAGCCGGTGGTGTTGCTAAAGAGCGCAGCATTACCGGTGGCCGTGTTGTAGGTGCCGGTGGTGAGGCTGAAAAGCGCATATTCGCCCTCAGCGGTATTGAAGTTAGGATAACCTCCGTCCGGTGGTGGATCAACCGCTCGAGCCGCCGGCGAAAGCGCAAGCAAGCCGAAGCTAAGCGCCATTCCGGTGAGGAGAAGACCGGACCGCAAGGGCGATCGGTTGATCGAATTTCTTATGGGTAGAGTTTTCATTTTATTAATGTTTTTTTGTTTAGGTACGGTTGTTGCCTTACTGGTTGTTGAGGACTATCTGCGACGCTGATTTGCTTCTTTCAAGCTGGACGCTCATTTTCTGGATTTGTGTCGCCTGCTCTTTAACCGCTGCTACGAGAGCTTTGATTTCCCGGTGCTGCTCGGCGTCGTTCGCCTCCAATTGCTGGACTTTTCGGTGCTCTTTGAGGAACTCATTGAGCAACATCGCATTGACTGCTTCGTAGCGGACGGTGTAAGGCTTCCCTTCCTCGTCGCGGGCGACAAGGTCGGGATTCACTTTCTCCACGTCCTCGGCAACTAGTCCAAACTGCGGGACGTCTTCAGGATCAAGCTCTTTCTTATAATGGAAGGTCACCGGTTTTAGCGCGAGGATCGCTTCGCTCGCTTTATCCATCGGCTTGATCGCGTCCTTGAAACGCTCCGAGGATGTGGTCGTGCCGAGGTGACCACTATTATCTATGAGCACCGCTACGCCGGTTGGCACCGTCACACCAAAAATTCCCGCAATATAGGTGTTCTTGTGAGTTGGTCTCGTGCCGATGCGGATTCTGGCGAAATCACTAGCCACACCATTGTTGCCGATATCGATATTGTTACTGCCCGTGGTGACATTGAAGCCGGCGTTAAAGCCCAATGCGATGTTGCTGCTGCCGGCGGTGTTGCTATAGAGCGCGTTAGAACCGATGGCCGTGTTCGCGACGCCAGTGGTGTTGCTAAAGAGAGCCGCATAACCGTTCGCCGTGTTGTTAGCGCCGATGGTGTTGGCATAGAGTGCATTAAACCCGGTGGCCGCATTGTCGATGCCGGTGGTGGTGCTATAGAGCGCATACGCTCCGTTGGCCGTATTGTAGCTCCCGGTGGTGTTTTGATTGAGCGCATTCAGACCGTTGGCGGTATTATCGGTGCCGGTGGTGTTGCTTTCGAGCGCTTGATAACCGTGGGCCGTGTTGTAGTTGGCCGTGTTGTAATAGAGCGCATTCACACCAGTAGCTGTGTTGTCGCCACCGGTTTGGTTGCTATAGAGCGCGCTCTCCCCATTGGCCACGTTTCTGCTGCCGGTCGTGTTGTTATAGAGCGCGTGAAAACCGTTGGCCGTGTTGTTGGTGCCGGTCGAGTTGATAGTGAGCGCATAAGCACCGTTGGCCGTGTTGTCGGTGCCGGTCGTGTTGAACTCGAGCGCAAAAGCACCGTTGGCCGTGTTGTAGCTGCCAATGGTGTTGCTAATGAGCGCACCATCACCGTTGGCCGTGTTGTAGCTGCCGTCGGTGTTGCTAAAGAGCGCTCCCAAACCAATTGCCGTGTTGTCGCCGCCGGTTGTGTTGGAATAAAGCGCTTCAAAACCGATGGCCGTGTTGCCGAAGCCACTGGTAAGGCTGAACAGTGCATCCTGACCCTCAGCAGTGTTTTGATTGGGATAGCCTCCGTCCGGTGCTGGGATAACCGCGCGGGCCGTCGGCGCAAGCGCAAAACATGCGAGAGACAGGGCAAGCGGGATGAGAAGAAAAACGCGTATAATCCACATTGCCTGGGTACGCGGGAGTTGTTGTTTACGCGGTAAACCGCACCGCAAGGGCGGGCGGCTGAGCGAATTTGTTAAGTGTAGAGTTGTCATATTTTTTGTCTTTCCGTCTTGATCAGGCTGAATCTTTGATGGCATGTTTTGTTGTTGGTTACAGATGTACAGCCGGAAATTCGACCTGAGGTTACGCGGAAGTGCAGAAACCTTAAGAACCGCGGATTACGCGGATGTCGCGAATGAGAACCGGACCTTAAACCACGAACGAACCAGCCTTCACAGAGTTACGACTCGGCAAAGACGAATTTACACGAAGGAAGAAGGCAGAAACCATTTGCGAGAAATTTGGGTTCATTCGGTCAACTGGTTACTCTGCGTGAATTATCCTCTCCATCCGTGTTATCCGCGCAATCCGTGGTTAAGTTTTATTTCGGCGCGAGGGAGGCGACCCGCCTTCGCCGAGGCTACGGCGCGGTTAGAGGACGAATCGACTACCTTGGGGCAAGCGAATTAACGATTTTCTCGAAGCGCGGATCGCCACGCAGCGGGTCCCAATCTGGATCGAGGCGAAGGTCGCCGTAATGTGCACCCGCCGGGATTTTGGCGAGAGCTTGGAGTTGCTCAATGGCCAGGTCGCGCTGGCCGGTCCACGCACAGATCACAGCATAAGAATAAAGTACGTCCGGGCCGTCGAGCGCGTTCTTCGCCAGGGGGAGAAGGTCCACCGCCCGGCGACCCTCGCGCAGCGCCTCTTCTTTTCGCCCGAGTGCAGCGTCGATCAGGCCCAGGACGCAAAGAGCCGCGCCATCATCGGGCCGTGCGCGAACTGCTTCCTCCTGCGGCGCACGCGCGGCACTAAAGGCGGCGTGTGCCGCGACAGTGTCTCCTTTCATCCGAGCAATTAAACCCTGCACGTAATCCCGGCCAAATTTGACCATACCTCCTGTTCTACTAACGGTATTATTCTCAGTGAGCGCTGCGAGGGCACCATCAGCCGCGACTGGATCGCGCTCCCACAAAGCAAGATAAAAACGTTGGCTCACCAGGTTTCCCGTCCATACTGCGTTATCCTTGAGAATCATTTCGAAAGCAGCGTG
>WNFY01000307.1_pt1 | contig 41918 bp, 32 predicted proteins | sample 5400091 | NCBI WGS metagenome assembly WNFY01 (sample SAMN13153364, study PRJNA577476) | soil metagenome | isolation source: 60 cm soil or saprolite under grassland replicate 1 | place: USA:California | collected 2016-06-15 | reverse complement strand
CTTCGAATTCACCGCGCAGGCGCGGCGGCCCGATCCCCAGCGGCTGCTGTCCGCCTACTATTACTCCGCTGCGACGCTGAACCTCTGCCGCGCCTTCACCACCGGCGGCTACGCCGATCTTCAGCAGGTACACGCATGGAACCAAGACTTTGTCCGGCAAAGCCCGTCCGGACAGCGATATGAGGAGCTGGCGAGCGAGATAGACCGCGCGCTGTCGTTCATGCACGCGTGCGGCGCCGACCCAGAGGAGTTTCGCGCGGTCGAGTTCTACTCGAGCCACGAGGCGCTGATCCTTGACTACGAACGGGCCCTCACCCGCCCCGACGCCCGCACCGGTCTGCCCTACGACGTGTCGGCGCACTTTTTGTGGATCGGCGAACGTACCCGGGCAATCGACGGCGCGCACGTCGAGTTCGCGAGCCGCATCCGCAACCCGATCGGCGTCAAGATCGGCCCCCGGACAACCCCCGACGATCTTGTCGCACTGATCGCCAGGCTCAACCCAGAAGGCGAGCCAGGCAGGCTGACGCTGGTCACGCGCATGGGCGCCCGCGCGATCAGAGACGCGCTGCCGCCGCTCATCAAGGCGGTGACCGCCAGCGGCACTCCTGTCGCGTGGGTCTGCGACCCAATGCATGGGAACACGTTCGAGGCGCCCAGTGGCCACAAGACCCGGCGGTTCGACGACGTACTCGAGGAGGTGGCAGGGTTCTTCGAGGCGCACACCAAGTTCGGCACCCACCCAGGCGGCATCCACATCGAATTCACCGGCGACAACGTCACCGAGTGCATCGGCGGAAGCCATCAGATCGCCCCGGAAAACCTCGCATTGCGCTACGAGACCGCCTGTGACCCGCGCCTGAACCGGAGCCAGTCGCTCGATCTGGCGTTCACGGTGGCCAGGATCTACCGGCAGGCTCGCTGAATCTTTTTTATCCCGAACGGCTGCCGCGGGGCGCACCAGCAGCGATTCTGCAGGTTCCCATACAAATCCCACCCACCCTTGGGGGCTTTGCCCTCCTGCCGAGCGTGGCACTTTGTCAAGACCTCGGAAAGGGGGGAACACCATTCTGTGGATGGTCCGTTTCGCCCGGCCGATCCCTGTGGATTGCTCGTGCCACCCAGCGGCAGCCGTTCGGGACATGCATGATCTTCACTGGCGCGGGCGCTGAGCGGTCTACACCGGCCGGTACTCGATGCCCGCGAGGTCGCAGAAGATCTCCCAGGTCGCGGCTTGGTGGCCGAGGTTCATCACCATGTGGTGGGTGCCGCCGGCCCGCAGCCACTCGTTCATGCAGCGGCGGACCCCGGACGCCGGGCGAAACTGCCCGTACGGCATCTCGAGCGCGGGCAGTTTCTGTGAGTCGAGCACCTCGCCTTCTGCCACCACCATGCGAAACTTCTCGGCGCCGAGTGAGACCAGAGAGGCGAGGGTCGCGGGACCGGGCTGGATGCGGAACAGGAATGTCGGCGGGTCGCCGAGCTTGCCGATCCCGAGCGGCCGCTTGATCAGGCGCACCGGTTCGTCATCCCGCGCCACCTGCCAATTTCCCTCCCCCATGTGACTCATCAGGATCGAGTCGGACGGGAAGTCCATGGCGTACATCTCGGTGAAGTGGCCCTTTCCTGCCAGGACATGGCCCGCGTAGACCATGGTGGCGGCGAGCGCGTCGCCTTCCGCCCCGTAGCCGTAGCCCTGCGCCATGAGCGAGGACGCGGCGGCCAGGGGAAGCCGGGAGAAACGCCCATCCTCGCCGATCGCGTCGAAATGGGTGGAGTAGGCGCGGTATCCGCGCTCGGTGAGGATCCGCTCGATCGCGACCTGCATGCGCGCGTGATCCTCGCGCTCGTCGTCCGGCAGCCGCGGGTCGATCTCGAAGCGCTCGTTCTCCCAGGCGACGAGGTTGCCGATCTCGGAGTCGGTGACGTCGGCCATGGCACGCCACAGGTCGCCGGGAGCGACGAAGCTGATCTCCGGGCCGAGGGCGCGGAGCAGGGCGTTCTCGTCCACCCGGATGTCGCCCATGTCGTTCATCGCGTAACCGAACACGCCCACCTTGAGCGAGCGCCACGCGGTCACCGCAGCCGCCGCGCGCGCCCAGCGGCCCACCTCTGTCGCGAACTGCTCGTCGTGCCAGTCAGCTGTGATGACATGAAACGGCCGGCCGGCCCGGACCATGGCGTTCGCGGTGTCCTGTGCCCCGTGTATGCCCTGGTTGTAGGTCATATCCGCCATGTCCCACGCCGGGGTGACAGCCGGTTCCGGCTGGATGTTGGCCAGGCACACCGGCAGCCGGTTCTCGTTGAACAAGCGGGCCACCCGCATCGCGGGGCCGTAGGTCAGCATGATCACCAGGACACCGTCGAGGCCGGCGTTCCCGAAATCCCGCATGACCCGTTCGGCGTCGTCGCGGCTTTTCACCGGCGGGCCGACCACGAAGTCCGCCACCGCGGCCAGGCGGTCCGCCACCTCGTGGGCATAGCCGCCCTGGCGACGGGTTATACCCGGGATCATGTCGTCATAGAGCGCCTGCATGATTCCCAGCACGCCAATTCGCGGCGGTCGCCGTGATGGCTCAGGCTCAGTCATTTGCGGTGTCCCTTCTGGCCATAGACGTTGCGGTACCGCGCGTGCATCGCGTCGACATCATCTTGCGACAGCGGCGTGATCTCGCCGAGCGCCCGGGCCAGGTGCACGGTGCGGGCGGCGTCCTCGCACATGGCCGCGGCCTTGACCGCCGCGCGGGCGTCCGGGCCGATGGTGAAGACACCGTGGCTGCGCAACAGCACCGCGGGCGAGCGGTGACCGGACAGGGCGTCGACGACCGCCTTGCCGATCTCATCGCCGCCGATGCGGGCGAAGGGTCCGATCGGGATCTCGCCGCCGAACTCGTCGGCGATCGCGGTGATGACGCACGGAATCGCTTCGCCGCGGGCCGCCCACGCGGTCGCGTACGGGCTGTGCGTGTGAACCACGCCGCCGACGTGCGGCATCGCGCGGTACACATAGGCGTGGGAGGCGGTGTCGCTGGACGGCGCGTAATCGCCGTCGACCACCTCGCCATCCAGGGAGACCACCACCATCGAGCCTGGGGTGAGATCGTCATAGGAGACGCCGCTCGGCTTGATGACCATCAGGTCCGAGCCCGGGACCCGGGCCGACACGTTGCCGCTCGTCCAGACGACGAGCCCGTTGCGCGGCAGTTCGGCGTGCAGATCGCAGACGATGCGGCGGACCTGGTCCACAATTTCGGCAGCGGGTGCGCTCATGCGGCCATCATTCCCGCGTTAGCGTTAACATTCTGCGTCACCACGTAGTTCACGGACGCGGCGCCTATGTGTCTGTGGGCACGAATCTAGCCCTAAAGTTCCTGATGTTGTTATTGTTAGCGCTAACCTTCCTGGCACGTCAATACCGGCGATACCGACCCTCGGGGACGGAGGCGCGGGGTGATGGCTGCGCGGCGCCTCGCCAACGACGCCCCCACGGACGCGGCCAGGGACGCCGCCAAGGACGCCGCCAGGGGTGGCGCTGGCCGGGCGCCGTCGATGAGCGACGTCGCCGCGTTGGCGGGCGTGTCCCATCAGACCGTGTCACGCGTGCTCGCCGGTCATCCGAACGTGCGGCCGCGCACGCGGGCGCGTGTGCTCACAGCCGTTGCCGAACTCGGCTACCGCCCGAACACCGCAGCGCGCACGCTCGCCACAGGCAGGTCGAGGACGCTCGGCGTGGTGAGCATGAACAGCACGCTGTACGGGCCGGCGTCGACGCTGTACAGCATCGAGGCGGCGGCCAAGTTGGCCGGCTATTTCGTCACGGTCGCGAGCGTCCGCTCGTTCGACCGGACGTCGTTGCACGAGGCCACCGCGCGCCTGCTCAGCCAGGCCGTCGACGGATTAGTGATCATCGCGCCGCTCGCGTCCGCCGTGGACGCGCTGCGTGACCTGCCCACCGACACCCCGGTCGTCGCCGTTGACGGAGACCCGGCCGCGCACCCCGCCGTGGTGCGCGTCGACCAGGTCACCGGCGCGAGGATCGCCACCGAGCATCTGCTCGCTGCCGGTCATCGGACGGTGTGGCACATCGCCGGACCGCCGGACTGGCTCGACGCGCAGGGCCGCATCGCCGGCTGGCAGGACGCGCTGCGGCGGGCGCACGCCGAGGTGCCGCCGCTGCTCAACGGTGACTGGAGCGCCCGTTCCGGTTATCAGGCGGGGCAGGTCCTCGCCAGGATGCCTGACGTCACCGCCGTCTTCGCGGCGAACGATCAGATGGCGCTCGGGCTGCTCAGGGCGCTCGGCGAGCGGTGCCGCCTGGTCCCGGCCGAAGTCAGCGTCGTCGGTTTCGACGACATCCCGGAGGCGGCGTTCTACACGCCGCCCCTGACGACCGTGCGCCAGGACTTCGACGCGGTGGGAAAGCGGAGCCTGCACATGCTGGTCGAGCAGATCACCGCCGGCCCGAGCGGCACGGGGCAGGTCCTCGTCGGCACCGAACTGATCGTCCGGCAGAGCACCGGCCCGGCGCCCCGTCGCGCCTGAGGCGTCTTGAGTCTTGCATCTGGGCTTGGATCAGACTTAGCACATGAACGTCATCGGCACCGCATACTTCATTGCCCGGATGCTGGACGTCGCGGATGTGGACACCCGGCGGCTGTTCGTCAGCGGGCATCCGGTCGTCAGCGGGCATCCAGCGCCTTGGCGCGGATCTCGCGAAGGCGGTGCATGACGGCGTTCTGGCCGCGGCCGAAGTAGTCATGCAGCTTCGTGTATTCGGTGTAGAGGGCCTCGTATGCGCCGGAGCTGCGCGGGTCGGGCTGGTAGACTGCCCGCTCGCAGCGGCCCATCGCCTGAGCCGCGGTGGTTACGTCCGGATATTCTCCCGCCGCGACCGCGGCGTGGATCGCGGCGCCGAGGGCGGGACCCTGCTCCGAACCGATAAGGCTTAGCGGCCGGCCGGTGACGTCGGCGTATATCTGCATGAGCAGAGCGTTGCGGAGCAGGCCGCCGGCGATGACAAGCTCGGTGACAGGCACGCCGGAGCGGTCGAACGCGTCGATGATGGTCCGGGTGCCAAACGCGGTGGACTCCAGCAGGGCGCGGTAGATCTCGGGCGGGCGGCTGCCCAGGGTCAGCCCGATGATCACGCCGGACAGGTGGTGGTCGACGAGGACGGAGCGGTTGCCGCTCCACCAGTCCAGCGCCACCAGGCCGTGCCCGCCCACGGGGGCTTCGGCGGCGAGTTCGGTCATCAGGTCGTGTACCGAGATGCCCCGCGCCGTCGCCCGCTCTGTGTAGCTGGCGGGCAAGCCGTGTGCCGCGTACCAGGCGAAGATATCCCCGACTCCGCTCTGGCCTGCCTCGTAGCCCCATATGCCTGCGATGATGCCGCCGTCGACGACGCCGCACATGCCGGGGACCTCGGCGAGCTTGGCACCGTTCATGACATGGCAGGTCGACGTGCCCATGACGAGCAACATCTGGCCTGGCGCGATCGCCTGGGCCGCGGGCGCGGTGACGTGCGCGTCCACGTTGCCCACGCACACGGCGATGCCCGGCGAAAGCCCGGTCCACGATGACGCCTGCGCGGTGAGCCCGCCGGCCCGGCTGCCGAGCGCGGAGATCGGGTGCTCGAGCTTGGCGGTGAACCCGGTGAAGCCGGGGTTCAGCTCGGCGAGGAACTCCTCCGAGGGGTACCTGCCGTCCTGCCAGATGCCCTTGTACCCGGCGGTGCAGGCGTTGCGGGTCTCGGCACCGCAGAGCTGCCAGGTGATCCAGTCGGTGCCTTCGATCCAGCGCTGTGCGCGCTGGTAGATCTCGGGGTCCTCCTCGAGCAACTGCAGGGCCTTGGCGAACTGCCACTCCGACGAGATCCTGCCGCCGTAGCGGGCAATCCACCGCTCGCCCCGGGCGTGGGCGAGATCGGTGATCCGGTCGGCCTGCGGCTGGGCGGCATGATGTTTCCACAGCTTGGGGTAGGCGTGCGGGCGCTGGCGCAGCTCGCCGATCTCGCAAAGTGGAGTGCCGTCAGCCGTGGCGGCGAGCGCGGTGCAGGCGGTGAAGTCGACTCCGATGCCCACCACCTGTTGCGGGTCGACCCCCGCCTGCGCGACCGCCTCAGGTACCGCGTGCCGCAGAACCTCGCGGTAGTCCTCAGGGTCCTGCAGCGCCCAGTCGGGCGGGAGCGGCCTGCCGGTGGCGGGCAGGGCCGTGTCGATCACGCCGTGCCGGAAGTCGTGTACCGCCGTGCCGAGTTCCGCGCCGTCGCTTACCCGGACCACCAGGGCGCGGCCGGACAGGGTGCCGAAGTCGACTCCCACCACGTAGCGTCCCGCGTTGCCAGCCTTGGCGACGGCGCTGCCGGCGGCGGCCCTGGCGGCGTTGCCAGCCTTGGCGACGGCGCTGCCGGCGCTCTTAGCGGCGCTGGCAGCGTTGTTAGCGCTAACATCCGGTGTCACGCTGACATCTTAGGGCGTACGTCTGCTCGGCCACCGGGCAGAACGAGAGCTTTCGCCCGCCCGTCACCCTCCGTGAGCGAAGCCGCCGGTGATCCTGCCACTTCTTCCCCGACCCACGAGATCATCCGCGCCCCCACGCACTTTGTACTTCAGAGTGTTGCTAAGCCAGGCCCTCCAGGCGCCATTGACAACACTGTGGAGTACAAGGAGGTCTGCCGGGGGGCTGGCACGCCACAAGGGTGACTGCGGAGCGTATCCGCGCGCCCGGAAGCCAGCGCGTGGCACGGGCGGGGCTAGCGCCGGGCACGGGCGGGGGCTAGCGCCGGGCACGGGCGGGAGGCTCGCGGCGCCGCTCGCGCAGCCGCACCGACACATGGACCGGGCTGCCGGTGAAGCCGAACTGCTCGCGCAGCTTGCGCTCAAGGAACCGGCGGTAGCCGGCCTCCAGGAAGCCGGTCGTGAACAGCACGAAGTGCGGCGGAGCGGTCCCCGGCTGGGTGGCGAACAAGATCCTTGGCGCCTTGCCGCCACGGGCGGGGGGCGGCGTCGCCGCGACGGCCTCGGACAGCCAGGCGTTGAGCCTGCCCGTCGGGACGCGGGTCTGCCAGCCCGCCAGCGCGGTGTTGAGCGCGGGCACCAAGCGGTCGGTGTGCCGGCCGGTCGCGGCGGACATGTTCACCCGAGGCGCCCAGCGGGCGGTGTGCAGTTGCCTGTCGATCTCACGTTCCAGGTACTGGCGCCGCTCCTCATCGACGAGGTCCCACTTGTTGTAGGCGATCACAAGGGCGCGCCCCGCTTCGATCACCATGGAGACGATCCGCAGGTCCTGTTCTGTGAGCGGCTGGCTCGCGTCGACCAGGACCACCGCCACCTCGGCCCGCTCGAGCGCCGCGGCGGCCCGCAGGGTGGCGTAGTAGTCGGCGCCCTGGGTCTCCTTGAACCGGCGCCGTATCCCCGCCGTGTCCACGAACCGCCACTGCGTGCCGCCGAGCGTCACCAACTCGTCCACGGGGTCGCGTGTGGTTCCCGCCACCTCGTCAACCAGCGCGCGGTCCTGCCCGGCCAGCCGGTTCAGCAGGCTGGACTTGCCCACGTTCGGCCGGCCGACAAGCGCCACCCGCCGCGGGCCCGACTCCTCGCCCAGCGGTTCCGGCGGCGCCGCGGGCAGGGCGTCGAGCACAGCGTCGAGGAGATCACCGCTGCCCCGGCCGTGCAGCGCGCTGACCGGCCACGGCTCGCCCAGGCCGAGCGACCAGAGCGCGGCCACCTCCGGCTCCGCCCTGGCGTCGTCCACCTTGTTGGCGGCCAGCACGACAGGCTTGCCCGATTTGAGCAGCACGTCGGCCACGGCGGCGTCTGTGTCGGTGGCCCCGACGGTCGCGTCCACCACGAAAAGCACGGCGTCCGCGGTTTGCGCGGCGAGCCTGGCCTGGCCGGTGACCCGCGCGGCAAGGCCGGAGGCGGCCGGCTGCCAGCCGCCGGTGTCCACCACGATGAACGCCCTGCCGCGCCAGTTCGCGTCGTAGGCCACCCGGTCCCTTGTCACCCCCGGTGTGTCCTCAACCACCGCCTGCCGCCGCCCGAGGATCCGGTTGACCAGCGTAGATTTGCCCACGTTTGGCCGGCCGACCACTGCGAGGACCGGCGTTCGCGCGTCGTCGGCCGCTGTCATGCGGATACGGCGCGCTGCTGCGCCAGCGCCACGATCTGGTCGATGACCTCGTCCAGGCCCGTCCTTGTGGTGTCGATCTCGATCGCGTCCGCCGCCTTGAGCAGCGGTGAGAGCGCGCGCGTGGAGTCCAGCCTGTCGCGGCGGGCGAGCTCCTCGCGTGTCAGCGCCACGGTCGCCGCCGGATCGGCGGCCAGATCGGCGGCGCGGCGGGTCGCGCGGGCGGCCTCGCTCGCGGTCAGGAAGACCTTCACCTGCGCGTCCGGCGCCACCACGGTGCCGATGTCGCGGCCCTCGAGCACGATGCCGCGCTCCGCGGCAGCGGTCTCCGCGATGAGACGCCGCTGCATGGCGGTGAGCCGGGCGCGGACGGCGGGCACGGCGCTGACCGCGCTGACCGCGTTGGTCACCTCACGGCTGCGGATCGCACGGGTCACGTCGATCCCGTCCACCGTCACCGACTCGTAATCCGGGTCGGTGCTGATCTCGATCACCGGGTGGCCGACCGCTGCCCCGACCGCGTCTGGGTCGGTGACAGCGACGCCCGCTCGCAGCATCCACCAGGTCAGCGCGCGGTACAGCGCACCGGTGTCGAGGTAGCGCAGCCCGAGTGCGCGCGCCGCGCCGCGGGCCGCGCTCGACTTGCCTGACCCCGAGGGACCGTCCACCGCGATGACGAGCCCGGCATGGCCTGTTCTGGTCACGCCCGCGATGCTATCCGCATTGGCGGTTACAGGTGCACCGGCCAGCCGCGGCCGCGCAGCGCTGCGGCCAGCGTGCCTGCCGCCGCCGGGCGAACCGACAGCTCGGCCACACCGACGGGCAGCCCGGGCGAATGCTCGATGGACAGGTCCTCGATGTTGACATTGGCGTCGCTGGCCGCCTGGAACAGGCGGGTCAGCTCGCCAGGCTTGTCGGCGATCACTACCTGCACCGTGACGTAGCGCGGCGCCGGGTCGCCGCGCTTGCCCGGGATGCGCGTCACGCCGGCGGCGGCGCGGGAGAGCAGGTCGGTGACGCGTTTCGCCGACGTGTCGTCGCCGGAGGCGACCTCGCGCAGCGCCTCCGCCGCCGCGGTGAGGTCGGCGGCCGCCTCGTCGAGCAGGCTCGCCACCGGCTGGGCGTTTGCGGTCACAATCGAGGTCCAGAGCTGGGCGTCGCCCGCGGCGATCCTGGTGACGTCACGCAGGCCCTGGCCCGCCAGCCGCAGCGCGTCGTGGCGAGCCGCCGTGAGCCGCGCCGCCATGGCTGCGGACACAAGGTGCGGCAGATGCGAAACCAGGGCCACGAACCGGTCGTGCTGCTCGGCGCCGACCTCGATCGGCTCGGCGCCGCAGGCGCGCACGAGCCCGCGCACCGCGCCGAGCGCGCCGCGCGCGGTCTCGGCCAGCGGGCACAGCGCCCACGGCCGGCCGAGAAACAGGTCCGCGCGGGCGGCCGCCGGACCCGATCGCTCCCGGCCGGCCAGCGGGTGACCCGCGACGTAGCAGGCCAGATCGCAGCCAAGCGCCCGCGCTCGCGCCAAAGGAAGCACCTTCACGCTGGCGACATCGGTGTAGGCGCTGGCCAGCCCGCGCGCCTGCGCGCGGGCGAGACCGGACGCGACCGCCGCGGGCGGCATGGCGAGCACCGCGAGATCGGCCCGGCCGCCGGGCGGGCCGCCCGCGGGAAGTATGTCCCCCGCGCCCAGGTCGGCGGCGAGCCGCTCGGCGCCGGGGTCGGTGTCGGAGAGCCAGACCAGTGCCCCCTGGCCGCGCGCGGCGAGAGCCACCGAGGTGCCGATCAACCCGGTGCCGAGCACGACCACGCGCGCGCCGTCGAGGAGCGCGGCGGGCTGGCTCATTGGGCGATGTCCAGCCGGAGCGCCGTTGCGCCACGCAGGTAGACGTGATGCAGCTCCGAACGCGGCCTCGACGTATTCACGTGCATCAGCAGCCGCACGACCCGTGGCAATGCGCCGCGCACGTCGATCTCGGTGGCGCACAGCAAGGGCACCTCGTGGAAGCCGAGCTTACGAGCGGCCAGCGCCGGAAACTCGGCGTCCAGGTCGCGCGTTGCGGTGAAAATGACGCTGACCACATCGTCGGTCGTCAGATCGTTGCGGGTCATGACCTCGGTAACGAGCTCGGTTGTGCCGTCGAGAATCGACTCGTGGTCGTTCGCGGATACCTGGATGGCGCCGCGGATTGCCCACACCATCGTCCCAGGCTATCGGGCGGCTGCTCGGGTCATAGGCCGACGGCCCAGTACAGCTCGCCTGTCTCCGCGGTGGTGAGTGACCGAGCGCTCCCCGGCCGCAGCGACCCCAGCCGGACCGGGCCCACGCTGGTACGTACCAGCCGGCGCACCGGGTGGCCCGCCTCGGCGAGCAACCGGCGGACAATGTGCTTGCGGCCCTCATGCAGGGTTATCTCCACCAGGGCGCGTGAGCCCGCCTGCTCGACGACGCGATAACGGTCCACGACGGCCATGCCGTCGTCAAGGGTGATCCCAGCGCGCAGTCGCCGCCCAAGATCGCGTGCCAGCGGGCCGGCCACATCGGCCAGGTATGTCTTGAGCACGCCGTATTTCGGATGGGCGAGCCGGTGCGCAAGCTCGCCGTCGTTGGTGAGCAGGAGCAGGCCTTCTGTGTCGTAATCGAGCCTGCCGACGTGGAACAGCCGCTCCTGGCGGTCGCCGATGAAATCAGCGATGGTCGGCCTGCCGCGCGGATCGGACATCGTGCTCAAGACCCCCGGGGGCTTGTTGAGCGCCAGGTACACCAGGTCCTGGCGGGCCGGGATCCGCCTGCCGTCGACCCGGATGATCTGGCGGGCCGTGTCGACTCGGGCCCCAAACCTTCGCACGACCTCGCCGTCGACCTCGACCCTGCCCTCGCCAATCAGGGTTTCGCAGTGCCTGCGGCTGCCCAGGCCGGCGGCGGCGAGCACTTTCTGCAACCGGACCCCGGCCGTTGGGCTGTCGGCGTCAGCGCCCGGTCTGTTCACGTTCGACTTCCTCAACGTCGTCAGGCAGCAGGGGGGCGAGTTCGGGAAGCTCGTCCAGCGACCGCAGGCCGGTGCGCTCGAGGAAATAGCTCGTCGTGCGGTACAGGATGGCCCCGGTCTCTTGTTCGGTGCCCGCCTCTTCGACCAGGCCGCGCAGCACCAGCGTCCGCATCACGCCGTCGCAGTTGACTCCGCGCACCGCGGACACGCGCGAACGGCTCACCGGCTGCCTGTAGGCGACCACCGCGAGCGTTTCCAGCGACGCCTGGGTGAGCCGCACCTCCTGCCCGTCGCGCACGAAGCGCTCGACCACGGGCGCGCATTCCGCCCTGGTGTAGAACCGCCACCCCCCGGCGACCTCGCGCAGGTCGAATCCGCGGCCGTGGGCGGTGTATCCGGAGGCGAGCTCGTTCAGCGCGACCGCGACCTCGTCGCGTGGCGCCTCAAGGACTTGAGCGAGCACAACCTCGGACACTGGCTCGTCCGCCACAAGGAGGATCGCCTCGAGGGACGCCTGCAGGAGCGGCAGCCGTTCGGGATCATTCAATGGTTTCTCACTCGTCGCTGTCGATCTCGTCGCTGTCGATGCGGACAGGCGCCTCGCCGGCCGGGCCGGTCCATGTTACGTGCAGGTCGCCGAGCGCCTGGATCTGGTCGAACGACACCACGCGCTTGCGGAACAGTTCGAGCAGAGCCAGGAACCGCGCGACCACCTCGTATGTTCCCGCGCAGTCGGCGGTCAGCGCGCGGAAGGTGGCGCGGCGCTGCTTGCGCAACCGCTCGGCCAGCAATTCGGCCTGCTCGCGCACGCTGGCGCGGGGCGAGTGAATGTGGGAGAGCGACACGACAGGGACCGGTTTGGGCGTGAGCACCGCGGCCGCGAGCGCGGCGAACTCGGCTGGGCGCAGGCCGACGAGAACCTCGGGCAGCATCTGCGCGAAGGCGGGCTCCATCGGCACCCGGCGGGGAAACCGGCGGGACTGTTCGGCCATCCAGCCGGCGAACACCGCCGCGACCTGTTTGTACGCGCGGTATTGCAGCAGCCGGGCGAACAGCAGGTCCCTGGCCTCGAGCAGAGCCAGGTCCTCCTCGTCCTCAACCTCCCCGGCCGGCAGCAGCCGTGCCGCCTTGAGGTCGAGAAGCGTGGCCGCCACAACGAGGAAATGACTCGCCTGATCGAGGTCCCACTCGCGGCCGTGAGCCGAGATGTGGGCGATGAACTCGTCGGTCACCCGGGACAGCGCGACCTCGGTGATGTCCAGCTTGTGCTTGGCGATGAGCGCGAGCAGAAGGTCAAAGGGGCCCTCGAACACGTCAAGGTGCACGTGAAAGCCCACCCCGGAGTCGGGGCCCGTAGCCTCCCCCACGCTCACGGATATGACGGTAGCCGAAGCCCGGGACGACCTGTGCTCTAGCGTGGTTCCCATGCGTGGGAACCTTGGCCACCATGCGCGCGGCGCCGCAGCGGGCCTCGCCGTGCTGGCGCTTATCGTGCTGTCGGCCTGCCAGCCGAGCGCGCCGACCGCCGAGCCGAGTGACGCGCCGCCAACCCTGTCGGCAAGCGCGGCACCGACCCATGCCATCAACCCGGACATCCACAAGATCAAGCACGTCGTCGTGATCATGCAGGAGAACCGGTCGTTCGACAGCTACTTCGGGACATTCCCCGGCGCCGACGGGTTCCCGATGAAAAACGGCGCACCGGATGTCTGCGTGCCCAACCCGCGACGCGGCGGGTGCGACCGGCCGTTCCACGACAGAGCGGACCTGAACCGCGGCGCTCCGCACAGCGCCGCGGCGGCGAGGGCGGACATCGCCAGAGGAAAGATGAACGGCTTTGTCGCCCAGGCCGAGCGCGGCCGGGTGGGGTGCAAGGACGCGACGAACCCGGTCTGCACGCCTGGAGGCGGCCCGCCGGACGTCATGGGCTACCACACGGGCGCGGACATCCCGAACTACTGGACCTATGCGCGGGACTTCGTGCTCGCCGACCACATGTTCGAGCCGAACGCGTCCTGGAGCCTGCCCGCGCATCTGTTCCTGGTCTCGGAATGGTCGGCGCGCTGCCGGACGCACGATCCAGCGACCTGCCGCAACGCGCTCCAAGATCCCGCCAACCCGAACCTGGCGGCGGCCCGTGGCCCGGCGGCGGCCCGTCGCCGCCCCGGGGCGATCGGCGGGGCTGCGCCGATCTATGCCTGGACGGACCTGACCTACCTGCTCCACAAGAACCACATCACGTGGGCGTACTACGTGATGAACGGCTCGGAGCCGGACTGCGAGGATTCCGGCGCCGTCGCGTGCGACCCGGTGCGGCAGAACGCGCGCACGCCGGGAATCTGGAACCCGCTGCCCAACTTCGACACGGTCCGCGCCGACCATCAGGAGGGCAACATCCAGAGCCTGACCAGGTTCTTCCGCGCCGCGCGGCGCGGCGACCTGCCCTCGGTCTCGTGGATCACCCCGGCCCAGATCGTGAGCGAGCACCCGCCTGCGCTGGTGAGCCGTGGCCAGACCTACGTCACACGCCTGATCAACGCGATCATGAAAGGCCCGGACTGGTCATCCACCGCGATCTTCCTGGCCTGGGACGACTGGGGCGGCTTCTACGACCACGTCGCGCCGCCGACGGTGGACGCGAACGGATACGGTCTGCGCGTGCCCGCCATTGTGATCAGCCCGTACGCGCGCCGCGGTTTCATCGACCACCAGGTGCTGTCCTTCGACGCCTACGACAAGTTCATCGAGGATGACTTCCTGCACGGGCAGCGGATCGACCCGCGCTCCGACGGGCGGCCTGATCCGCGGCCCGACGTGCGCGAGAACATGAAGATCCTGGGGGACCTGATCGCCGCGTTCGACTTCAAACAGCGGCCACGACCGCCGGTAATCCTGCCCATGCACCCGCGCACGGATCTGATTCCCTAGCGGCAGCTCACTCGAGGGGTTTCTGCCACCGCGCGAGCACTTCCTTGGCGAGATCGCGGTACGCGTTCGCGCCCATGCTCAACGGATCGAACCTGGTGATGGGTTCGCCCGCGACCGTGGCGTCAGGGAAGCGCACGGTTCGGCTGATCACCGTGTGGTACACGGTGTCGCCGAATCCCTCGACGATGCTGGACAGCACCTCGCGCGAATGCAGCGTGCGCGAGTCGTACATGGTCGCGACCAACCCGTCGATGATGAGCTTGCGGTTCAGCCTGCTGGTGACCTTGTCGATGGTTTCCATCAGCAGCGCGACCCCGCGCATCGCGAAGTACTCACATTCCAGCGGTATCAGCACGCTATGCGCGCAGGCGAGGGCGTTGACCGTGAGCAGGCCGAGTGACGGCTGGCAGTCGATGAGCAACACGTCGTACTCGCCGAGCACGGGCTCGAGGGTGCCGCCGAGCACGTACTCGCGGCCGACCTCGTGGACGAGCTGCACCTCGGCACCGGACAGGTCGATGTTGCTCGGGAGCAGGTCCATGCCGTCGACGCCGGTCTTCATCACCACGTCAGGCGCGGTGATGCCGCGCTCCATGAGCAGGTTGTACACGGTGTATTCGAGCTGGTTTGGATGGATGCCAAGGCCGACAGACAGCGCGCCCTGCGGGTCGAAATCCACCAGCAGGACCTTGCGGCCGTATTCGGCGAGCGCGGCACCGAGGTTGATCGTGGTGGTGGTCTTGCCGACGCCGCCTTTCTGATTGCACACGGCCACGATCCGGGCTGGTCCGTGCGCGCTGACCGGCTCGGGCTCGGGCAGCAGCGGCACCCGCCGTCCCGTTGGACCCATGCCTGCGGCGGTTATCTGGGTTGCTGCCACCAGCTGTAACCTCCCCGGCGACGACCCTTCGAGCCTCCTGGCAGGCGACACTATGGCCTGCGCAGCGCCGCGGCAAGCCGACTCACCGTTTGCGCCTGATATGCCTCAACGGCGCGCGCGCAGGCTAGCCGAGCGCGCGGGGATGCGCGGCCGCGTACACCTCGCGCAGGTGATCCACGGTCACCAGGGTGTAGACCTGGGTGGTCGTGACCGATGCGTGGCCGAGAAGCTCCTGCACGACCCGGACGTCCGCGCCGCCTTCGAGCAGGTGGGTGGCGAACGAGTGGCGCAGCGTGTGCGGCGAGACGTCGGCGAGGCGCGCCCGCAGCGCCGCCGCGCGCAGCACCATCCACGCGCCCTGGCGGGTGAGCCGACCGCCGCGCGCGTTGAGGAACACCGCCGCGCCGGCGCCGACCCTGCCACCGGGGCCGACGCCAACACTGGCGCGCGGGTCGGCGCCGACCCTGGAGCGGGAGCCGGCGGCGGCCCTGGCGCGGGACCCGGCGGCGGCCCCGGCGCTGGCGAGCGCCGGCCGACCGCGGACCAAGTACGCCTCAAGCGCGGCGCGGGCGTAGCTGCCCACCGGCACAACGCGTTGCTTGCTGCCCTTTCCCGTCAGTCGAACGGCGCCGGTGCGCTCAGCCGCCCGCAGCTCAACATCATCGATGTCGAGGCCCACGGCCTCGGAGATCCGCGCCCCGGTGCCGTAAAGCAGCTCGAGCAGGGCGCGATCGCGCAACCGGGTCGGTGCGCCAGCGGCAGGCGCTGCCGCGGCTTCGATCAGCCGCTCGACCTCGGCGACCGAGATCGCCTTGGGCAGCCGCCGCGGCGGCGCTTCCGGCCGAACCTGCCGCGCGGGGTCGGTGACGGCGAGGCCCTCGCGAACCGCGAAGGCATGCAACCCGCGCACCGCAACCACCGCGCGGGCGGCCGAGCCCGCCGACAGCGGCGGGTGCCCGTCGCCGCCCCGCCTGAGCCCGGCGAGAAAGGCGGCGACATCCTCCTCGCGCACCGCGGCCAGGCTCATCCGGCCGCGGGAGGTCATGGCGTCGGTGTAGCGCCGCAGGTCCCGCTGGTACGACTCAACCGTGTTCCTGGCAAGGCCACGCTCGACCGTGAGGTGCTGTAGGTAACCTCGCACCTCGCCGTCGAGCGCACTGGTCCGGGTCAGCCAAGCACCTCCTCGAGCCCGGCGTAGGACAAGCCATGCGCCTCCGCGACCGGGCGGCAGGTGAGCACGCCCTCATGGGTGTTGAGCCCGAGCGCCAGCGGGTGGTCCGCGCGCAGCGCCTCCCGCCAGCCACGGCTGGCTATCTCCACCACGTAGGGCAGCGTCACGTTGGTGAGCGCGTAGGTCGAGGTGTGCGGCACCGCGCCCGGCATGTTGGCGACGCAGTAGAAGACCGAGTCGTGCACCCGGTACGTCGGCTCGGCGTGGGTCGTCGGCCGCGAGCTTTGGAAACAGCCGCCCTGGTCGATGGAGATGTCGACAAGGACAGATCCCGGCTTCATCCGGCTCACCAGGTCGTCGGAGATCAGCGTGGGCGCCTTCGCGCCTGGGACGAGGACCGCCCCGATGACCAGGTCCGCGTCGATCACTGCCCGCTCGATCTCATAGGTGTTGGACGCGACGGTCTGGCAGTGGCCCTGGTAGATCGCGTCGGCCGCGCGCAGCCGCGCGACATTCTTGTCGATCAAAAGCACCTCGGACTGCATGCCGAGCGCGATCGCGGCGGCGTTCATGCCGGACACACCGGCGCCGAGCACCACCACCTTCGCCGCGTACACGCCGGATACGCCGCCCATCAGCACGCCGCGGCCGCCGCCGTCGCGTTGCAGGTGATGCGCCCCGACCTGGGGCGCCATCCGCCCGGCGACCTCCGACATGGGCGCGAGCAGCGGCAGCGAGCCATCGGGAAGCTGGACCGTCTCGTACGCGATGGCCGTGGCCCCCGCGTCGAGCAGCGCCTCCGTGCTCTGCCGTGAGGCCGCGAGATGCAGGTACGTGAAGAGCACCTGCCCCTTGCGCATCCGGTGGTACTCAGCAGGTACCGGCTCCTTGACCTTGAGGATCAAATCGCCCGCCGCCCACACCTCGTCGGCTTCGGCGAGGATCGCCGCGCCCGCAGCGGCGAAGTCCCCATCAGGGATGGCCGAACCCGTGCCGGCGTCCTTCTCGATGAAGACCTGGTGACCGGCGCGCACCAGCTCGTGTACACCTGCCGGGGTGATCGCGACCCGGTATTCGTGGTTCTTGACCTCTTTGGGGACTCCGATCTTCATCGCCATCGAGCCCTTTCCTTGAGCACCAATTCCTTGAACACCAAGAGCCGATCAGCCTTCAGGTGCGTCCACGCTGCGCAGCGTGGCGAACCGATCCGACCGGGCGGCGTAGGAGGCCAAGATACCGACCACGGCCGTCGGGTTGTGCAAACGACCGGCGACAACAGCGTTTACCGCGTCGTCAAGCGGCAGCCACGCGACCTCAAGGCGCGCCTCCTCGTGCCGCGCGGTGAAATCGCGCTCAGCGTCGGGGATCTCGCTCAGGCCGCGCGCGAGAAAGATCCGCACCCGCTCGTCGCTCATACCCGGCGTGGTGAGGAAGTCGACGAGCGTCAGCCAGCTTGTCGCGCGGAAGGCCGCCTCCTCCATGAGCTCACGCTGCGCCGTGGCCAGCGGCTGCTCACCGTCGACGTCGCGCAGCCCGGCGGGCAGCTCCCACAGCAGCCGGCCGACCGGATGACGGTACTGGCGGATCAGCAGCACCCGTTCGGCGTCATCGAGGGCGAGCACGGCCACCGCGCCCGGATGCTCGACAACGTCACGGTCGGCCGCTTCGCCGTCGGGCATGCCCACCCGGTCGGTCCGAACGCTGAACACGCTGCCCTGAAACCTGCGAGCGGTCGACAGCGTCGGCCACCGCGCGGGAACGTCGCTGACCGGTGTCATGCGCTCGTCAACATGGGGCCCACGCCGGTCCTGCCGTCCGCGCTCGGCCGCGCCGATGACCTGGCGTGCTCGAGCGCCGCCGCTACGAGGCCGACGAACAGGGGGTGCGGCCGGGTCGGGCGGGAGCGAAGCTCGGGGTGCGCCTGGGTGGCGACGAAGAAGGGGTGCATGCTCGGCGCCAGCTCGGTGAACTCCACCAGCCGCCCGTCGGGTGACAGCCCGGAAAAGATCAGCCCGGCCCTGGCGAGGTGGTCACGGTAGTCATTGTTCACCTCATAGCGATGCCGGTGCCGTTCCTGCACGAGCTGCGCGCCGTACAGCTCAGCGGCGATAGTGCCCTCGGCGAGCACCGCGGGATACAGCCCGAGCCGCATCGTGCCGCCCATGTCCCTCTCGCCCGCGACCACGTCCTTCTGCTCATCCATGGTGGCGATCACCGGATGCGGTGTGGCCGGCTCGAACTCGGCGCTGTTGGCGTCGGCCAGGCCGGCCAGCCCGCGCGCCACCTCGATGACCATGCACTGCAGACCGAGGCAGAGGCCGAGCAGCGGGATGGCGTGGGTCCGCGCGTAGTTGACGGCCCCGATCTTTCCCTCGATGCCGCGGACGCCGAACCCGCCGGGGATGACCACACCGTCGGCCCCGCCGAGATGCCGCTCCGCGCCTTCGGGACTGGCGCAGTCGTCGCTGGTCACCCAGCGGATGTTGACCCTCGCGTCGTTGGCGAAGCCGCCGGCGCGCAGCGCCTCGATCACCGACAGGTACGCGTCGGGCATGTCGACGTACTTGCCGACAAGCGCGATCGTGACGATGTGCGCGGGCCGGTGTACCCGGCGCAGCAGCTCATCCCAGTCGCTCCAGTTGACGTCGCGGAACGGAAGCCCGAGCCTGCGCACCACATACGCGTCGAGGCCCTCGGCGTGCAGCACCTTGGGGATGTCATAGATCGACACCGCGTCGACCGCGGAGACGACGGCCTCCTCGTCGACGTCGCACATCAGGCTGACCTTGCGCTTCAGCTCGGGGGTGATCGGCCGGTCGGACCGGCACACGATCGCGTCCGGCTGGATGCCGATGCTGCGCAGCGCCGCCACCGAGTGCTGGGTCGGCTTGGTCTTGAGCTCGCCGGACGGCCCGATGTAGGGCAGCAGCGAGATGTGCAGGAAGAAACAGTTGTCCCTGCCTATCTCGTGCCGGATCTGGCGGATCGCCTCGAGGAACGGCTGCGACTCGATGTCACCGACGGTTCCGCCTACCTCGGTGATGACGACGTCGACGTCCGGCCCCGCCATCTCGGCGATCCTCGACTTGATCTCATTGGTGATGTGCGGGATGACCTGGACCGTGTCGCCCAGATAGGCCCCGCGCCTTTCCTTGGCGATGACGCTGGAGTAGATCTGGCCGGTGGTGACGTTGGCCGAGCCCTTGAGCTCGGTGTCGAGGAAGCGCTCGTAGTGGCCGATGTCGAGGTCGGTCTCCGCGCCGTCGTCTGTGACGAAGACCTCGCCATGCTGGAAGGGGTTCATCGTGCCCGGGTCGACGTTGAGGTATGGGTCAAGCTTTTGCATGGTGACCCGCAGCCCGCGCAGCTTCAGCAGCCGTCCAAGGCTGGATGCGGTCAGCCCTTTGCCGAGGCTGGACGCGACTCCCCCGGTGACGAACAGGTATTTGGTGGCAGATGACCTTGAAACGTACGCTGACGCGGCCAAATGGGGCTCCCGTGGTCGATGCGATGCCAGGTGCGCTGCGAGGTGACAGCGCCTCTCCCTGTGCTTCCCACGGGCTACCAGGATAACAGCCGACCGTTATACGGCCCGGCAACGACGCCATTATTCCGAACGGCTGCGCGGCGCGTGCCAGCCGCGCGGGTGTCAGTGGGCGCTTTGCGGCCCAGGGACGTGGCGGGAGCTGTCCCGCGCCCTGGCAGGCGCCGGCGCCGACTCCGCCTCGCCGAACCGTGCCAGGCTGAGCGCGCCGGCCACGGCGAGCGCGAATCCCGCGGCCGCGACCCCGACCAAGCCATGGCGGGTGGTGTCGCTGAGGAAGATGACGCCGACGATCGCGGGCAGCACGGTCTCGGTGAGCACGGTGGAGGCCGTCGCCACAGTGACGTCTCCATGCTCAAGCGCGGACGTGTAGAACATGAATGAGATCACGCCCGCGGCGGCGAGCGCGTAGCTCGCCGGGTCCCGGACCAGGTCGGCCGGGGAGAAGCCGGTGAGGATGCGGGCGGCGACACCGACGACGCCGTAACCGAGGCCGGCGATCATGCCGAGCGCCACCGTTCGGAGCCGGCCGCGAAGCCGGGCGGCCATGACGCCGGCGATGCCGAGCGCAGAGACGGCGATGATCAAGCCGAGCCGGAACTCGCCGTCCACGTTCCCGGCGCCGCTCTCGCCTGCCGACGAGCCGAGCATGGCGATGCCGACGATGACCCCGACCACCGCGACCCATTCGCGGCCGGCCAGCGCATGGCCCGCCAGCCACGCGGCCCCGACCGCGGTCACCGCGAGACTGGCGGCGATCGCCGCCTGCACCACGAACAGCGGCAGCCGCCGCAGCGCGATCAGCTGGGCAATGAAGCCGATGAAGTCCAGCCCGATGCTGACCACGAAACGCCACTGCCCGAACATCCGGACAAGCAACTGCGGGCTGACTCCGGCGTTGCCGACAGAGGCGGCACGAGCCGCGAGTGCCTGGATGACGGAGGCGATACCGAAGCAGCACGCCGCTCCCAGAGCGCTTGCAAGGCTCCACCACACCCTGACAGCCTTCCCTGGATCAGCGAGGGAAACAAGTAAATGGCGAGGTAATTGTCACACGACGCTGCCGCGCCACATCCGCCTCACGGGTAAACGCGCGCGGCCCCGGCGCCGAGGCTGTGCGCGGCCGAGGTGCCGACCCGCCACCCCCGCCTGGCGCACTCATCGAGCAGCATGTCGACCGCGCCAAGCGCCGCGAGGGCTGATCCGGGCGGTGAGGAGCAGTCCGAGTCGTGCAGCAGCACCGTCGCGCCTGCGGTGAGGTCACGGCGCAGGGTGGCGAACACCTTTTCGCTCGTCGCGCCCGAGATCCATTCCCGGCCCCAGCACGTCCACAGCAGCGGGGTCAGGCCGAGCCCGCGGGCGGCGAGAATCGCGGCGCTGCTGAGCACGCCGTGCGGAGGCCGGTAAAAGGCCGGGGCGGTTCCTGTGGCCTGCGCCACGGTGTCGCGGGCCTTCGCCATGTCGTCGTAGACCGCGCCAGGCGCGCGCAGCAGGACGCAGCGGTGGTCCCAGCCGTGTACGCCGACCTCGTGACCCGCCGCGGTGAGTTCCGCGGCGAGCGAAGGCGCTCTGGCCACCATCGATCCGAGCAGGAAGAAGGTGGCATGAGTCCGGCGTGAGCCGAGAATGTCCAGCAAGCGGGGGGTGAATCGGGGATCGGGCCCATCGTCGAAGGTGAGCGCCACGTGATCAGCGGCGCCGGCCCCGGCCAGGCCGCGAAAGCACCGGCGGCGCAGCGGTGCGATCGCGGTGACGCCAGGGCCCGCGTGTGCGACCGCGGCCGCGACGCCAGCGCCGATAACAGCCGCGCGAAGTGTGGCCATTTCCATGCCCGTCCCGTCTGCTTCTCATGGGATCATTCCATGGCCGAGCATGTTGTGTCGTGGACGGGAGGTACGGGTGGAAGTGCCAGCGGCGCGTGTGGTGTTCCGTGACGAGGACCGGGCGGAAATCGCGGCGGCCATTGCAGAGATCCTTGCCAGCGGTGGTTTGACGCTTGGCCCATATACCGAACGGTTCGAAGCGGCGTTCGCGAGCGCGCATCTCGCACCGTACGCGGTGGCGACCTCCAGTGGCACCGCCGCGCTCGACATCGTCTTGCGAACGGCCGGGGTCGCCGGGCGGGACGTGATCGTGCCGGCGAACACGTTCTTCGCGACCGCTGCCGCCGTGCTCCAAGCGGGCGGCCGGCCCGTGTTCGCCGACATCGACGCGACGACGTTCGCGCTCAGCCGCGCCACCGTGGAAGCCGCGCTCACCCCCGCGACCGCCGCGGTGGTGCTCGTACACATCGGCGGGCTCATCACTCCGGAGGCGGCGCCGCTTCGGCAGCTGTGCGACGAACGCGGGATCGTTCTGGTAGAGGACGCGGCGCACGCACACGGCAGCAGCTACGACGGCTGTTTCGCCGGCTCGTTCGGGCTCGGCGCGGCCTTCTCATTCTATCCGACCAAGGTCGTCACCTGCGGCGAAGGCGGCATGGTGCTCACCGGCTCCGCGCACCTGCGAGACGAGGCGCGGATCTACCGTGACCAGGGCAAAGGCGCCTTCACGGCCAATCATCACATCCGCCTGGGGTCGGCCATGCGGATGAGCGAACTGCATGCGGTCACCGGGCTTGTGCACCTGCGCCAGATGGCCGCCGCCATCGACCGCCGCCGCAGCGTCGCCGCCCGCTACACCAAGGAGCTCGCGCAGGCCGACGGCCCGCAGCCGCTGCACGAGCCTCTCGGTTGCCGCAGCAACTTCTACAAATACATCGCAATCCTGCCGTCAGGAGTGGACCGGATGCGCTTCAAACGCGAACTCGCCGAGCGCCACGGCGTCCGGCTGTCCGGTGAGGTCTACGACCTCCCGCTTCACCAGCAGCCCGTGTTCGGCGGCTACGCCACTGCGCCACTGCGGGTCGCAGAAGATCTGTGCGCACGGCATGTCTGCCTGCCGGTGCACTCCGACATGCGCGACGATGAAGTCGATCACGTGCTGGCCGCCGTGTCGCACGCTTACAGCTCATTCGCCGGGGTCTGAGGGGTGGGTATGCGAGTCGTCGTGACCGGAGGCTGCGGTTTCATCGGTTCTCACGTCGTCGACAACCTGATCCGGGCCGGCCACGAGGTTCGCGTGATCGACATCTCGGTTCACCCGCTGAATCCCGCCGCCAGCTACCGCACGGTCGACATCCTCGACCTGACCGCGCTCGAGGCCGCCGTGTCTGGCTGCGACGCGGTCTTCCACCTGGCCGGCGCGAGCGATGTCGACCTGATCGCGGCCGACCCGCTCGGCGCGGTGAAGGTCAACGTTGACGGGACCGCGTGCGTGCTCGAGGCGGCGCGCCGCCAGGGCTGCGGGCGGGTGCTGCTCGCCAGCACGGTATGGGTGTATGGCGCGGCAGCGGGGAACGGCGAGCTCGCCGAAGACGCGCCGATCGAGCTGCCGCGGGCCGGGCACGTGTATGTGACCACCAAACTCGCGACCGAGCTGCTCGCGCACAGCTACCTGGAGATGTACGGCCAGCACTTCACGATCTTGCGGTACGGGATCCCCTACGGGCCGCGCATGCGCGACGCGCTCGTGGTGGCCAGGTTCGCCCGCGCGGCGCTCGCGGGCCTGCCGATCACCATCGCCGGCACGGGCGAGCAGCAGCGAAACTACATCTACGTTGAAGATCTTGCTGACGCCCACGTCCGGGCGCTGTCCTCGGCGGCGCAGGACCAGACGCTGGCGCTGGAGGGCGACACCCCGGTATCGGTGCGGGAGGTCGCAGAGACCGTGCTGCGTCTTGCGGGGCCGGTTCCTGTGCGGTTTGTGCCGGCCCGCGCGGCGGACTACGACGGCCGAAGTGTGTCGAACGCGCTGGCCAAGGAGGTGCTCGGCTGGTCGCCGAGCACGTCGTTCACCGAAGGGGTCCGGCGCTACCTCGACTGGTGCCGCACGGAGCCGGCGCCATGAAGAACGCCCTGCTGCTGTCCGGCTCCCTCGGCATGGGCCACGATGTCATGGCGCAAGCGTGCGCCACGTCGTTGGAATCGCGGGGTTGGTCGACGCGCACCCTGGACGCCATGCGCCTGCTTGGCCGCACCGGAGGTTCGGCAGGCGAGGCGGTCTTCCGCTCCATGCTGTGGGTTCCTGGCCTCTTCGACGCCTACCATTTCGCTGCGCTTCGCACGGGCAACCGGCTTGCGCTGCTGACCGAGGCGGCTGCGCGCGCTCAGGTGGTGCCACGGCTGCGGCGGCATCTGGACGCCAACCCACTCGATCTGGCAATTTCGGTCTTCGCGACAGCGGCGGGCGCGGTCAGCAGGCTGCGCTCCAGTTACCCCGGCATGGCGCACGTGGTCTTCTGCACCGACGTGACCCCGCACCGGCTCTGGGTTCATCCGGACACCGACCTGTACCTGGTGACGTCGCGCGCGGCCGAATGCGCGGTGCTCCGGTTCCAGCCGGAGGCGCGGGTGGGCGTGGTCCCGACGCCGGTTCGGCCGGGCTTTTACGACCCGCCGACGCAGCCGCAGGCCCGGGCCCGGCTGGAGGTGCCAGCCAGCGAACGCTGTGTGCTGCTCATGTCAGGCGCGTGGGGGCTCGGGCCACTCGCCGCCACCGCGGCAGCGCTGAGCCAGGCGGGCCTGCATGTCCTTGCCGTCGCGGGCCGCAACGAGAAACTTGAGGCCAAGCTGCGTGCCGTGGCCGCGCGCGAGCCGCGCGTGCATCCGGTCGGCTACACCGATCGGGTGCCCGAACTGATGGCGGCGGCTGACCTGGTCATTACAAGCTCCGGTGACACCTGCTCGGAGGCGCGGGTGGTCGGGCGGCACGTCCTGCTGCTCGACGTGGTGCCGGGGCACGGCCGCGACAACCTGCAGCACGAGCTCGAGTTGGGCGACGCGAGCGTCACGTCCGCACGGCCCGCCGATGTCGTGCGGTGCGCGCTCGCCGCGCTCGACCGGGTCAAGCCCGCCCGAACGGGGGCCACCCGGTCGGCCGCCGAATGGGAGGCCGCCTTCACGCTCGCGCTCACCAAGATCGGTTTTGCGAGCTAACTAACGCCCCGCCTCACCGTCAGGCCGGTCGCAACACCCGCCTCACCCCTCACAACACCCGCCACGCCGGTCGCAACGCCGCCACGCCCCGTCGCAACACGCGCCTCACCCGTCACAACACCCGCGACGGCCGGCTAGCGGCGGCGGCTCTGTACTCCAGAATGTCGCTACTCGCCGGTATTTCGGGGGTCGCAACAACACCGTGGCGTACAAAGTGTCGTGGCGGGCCGCGGGGCTAGAGTTTCGAGCGCACCGTCTTTGGATCGGTGAAGTGGATGGCGCAAATCCCGAGGTCGGCCGCTGCCGCCACGTTCTCCGGCCGGTCATCGAGGAAGACCACGCGTCCGGGTTCGGCGTCCAGGCGGGTCAGCGCGGCGCGAAAGCACCGCGGGTCGGGCTTTGCGGCCCGCAGGTAGCAGCTGAAGAACAGGTGCTCGAAATGGCTGGCGACCGGCAGAGCCGCCACGCTCTCCGCGATCTCGCGCGTCGCGTTTGAGAGCATGGCGAGCCGGCGGCCGGCCGCGGCCAGTTCCTCGATCAGCCGGACAGTGTCTTGCCGGAGGTGTGACCAGCTGGCAACATCCAGCCGGACAAGCTCTGCCGTGGTTTGCGCGTCCCATGTGCGACCGAGCTGCTCGGCGACGATCAGCCAGTACGCGTCCGCGGTCAGCTCGGCGAGGTCGTAGTCGTGGCGACCTGCCCAGTACGCGTCGCGAAACCGCGGCAATGGGGCGCCCGCGGTGGACGCGAGAGCGGCGAGGTCCTGGGCCGGCTGCGGGGAGCTGATGACGCAGCCATAATCGAACATCACCCAGGTCGCGGCCGCCATTCGTCAAATGCCCGCGGCCTGCATGCCGCGCAGTTCCCGCTTGAGGTCTTTGATCTCGTCGCGGTATCGGGCCGCGAGCTCGAACTGCAGGTCGGCCGCCGCCGTATGCATCTGATCGGAAAGCTGCTCGATGAGGGCGACAAGTTCACCACGCGGCATCGCACCCGTCTCCGTGCGCGAGGCGCCCGCGGTTCCGCCACGTGACGACAGGCCAGGCACGGGCGCCTTGCCCCGGCTTTGCTGACGGCCTGAACCGCCGATCAACTTCGCGGTGTCCGCGTCCTCGCGCACGAGCTGGTCGAGGATGTCGGCGATCCGCTTGCGCAGTGGCCGCGGGTCGATTCCGCGCTCGGTGTTGTAGGCGACCTGCTTGGCGCGCCGCCTGTTGGTCTCATCGATTGCCCGCCGCATCGATGGCGTGACCTGGTCCGCGTACATGTGCACCTGGCCGGACACGTTGCGCGCGGCGCGCCCGATGGTCTGGATGAGCGACGTCTCCGAGCGCAGGAAGCCCTCCTTGTCCGCATCGAGGATCGAGACCAGCGAAACCTCCGGCAGGTCCAGGCCCTCACGCAGCAGGTTGATGCCGACAAGGACGTCGTACTCCCCGAGCCGCAGCTCGCGCAGCAGCTCCACCCGGCGCAGCGTGTCGACCTCGCTGTGCAGGTAGCGGGCTCGCATGCCGAGCTCAAGCAGGTAGTCAGTGAGGTCCTCGGCCATCTTCTTGGTCAGCGTTGTGACCAGCGCCCGCTCGTCCCGGCCCGCCCGCTCTTTGATCTCGTACACAAGGTCGTCGATCTGGCCTCTGGTGGGCTTGATCATGACTTCGGGATCCACCAGGCCTGTCGGGCGGATCACCTGCTCAACCACGTCACCGGCGACCTGCTGCAGCTCGTAAGGACCGGGCGTCGCGGACAGGTAGACACGCTGCCCGATCCGCTCGGTGAACTCCGCCCACTTGAGCGGCCTGTTGTCGATCGCGCTTGGCAGCCGGAAACCGTGGTCGACCAGCGTCCTCTTGCGCGACACATCTCCCTCGTACATGCCGCCGACCTGCGGCACCGTGACGTGCGACTCGTCAATCACCAGCAGGAAGTCCTCGGGGAAGTAGTCGAGGAGCGTGTTCGGCGGGCTGCCGGGCTCGCGCCCATCGATGTGCCGGGAGTAGTTCTCGATGCCCGCGCAGGTGCCGACCTGACGCATCATCTCGATGTCGTAGGTGGTGCGCATCCGCAGCCGCTGCGCCTCAAGCAGCTTGCCCTGGCGCTCAAGTTCAGCCAGGCGGGCCGCAAGCTCGGCCTCGATGCCGGCGATCGCCCGCTCCATCCGCTCCGGGCCGGCCACGTAGTGCGACGCGGGGAAGACGTAAAGCTCCTGGTCCTCGGTGAGGACCTCGCCGGTGAGCGGATGAAGTGTCATCAGGCGCTCGATCTCGTCGCCGAACATCTCCACCCGGACGGCGAGCTCCTCGTAGACGGGGATGACCTCGATAGTGTCGCCGCGAACTCGGAAGGTCCCCCTGGTGAATGCCATGTCGTTGCGGTTGTACTGCATGCCGACCAGCTTGCGGAGCAGCGAGTCGCGCTCGATCGTGTCGCCGACCCGCAGCCGGACCATGCGGTCGACGTATTCCTGCGGCGTGCCGAGCCCGTAGATGCACGAGACGGATGCCACCACGATCGTGTCGCGCCTGGTCAGCAGCGAATTGGTCGCGGAGTGCCGCAGCCGGTCGACCTCGTCGTTGATCGATGAGTCCTTCTCGATGTAGGTGTCCGTCTGCGGGATGTACGCCTCGGGCTGGTAATAGTCGTAGTACGAGACGAAGTACTCGACCGCGTTCCTTGGGAGCATCTCGCGCAGCTCATTGGCGAACTGCGCGGCGAGCGTCTTGTTCGGCAGCATGACGAGCGTGGGCCGCTGCAGCCGCTCCACCAGCCAGGCGACCGTCGCCGTCTTACCCGTTCCGGTGGCACCGAGCAGCACAGCATGCTGAGCGTTGTGGCGGATCCGCCGCTCCAGCTCGGCGATCGCCTGCGGCTGGTCCCCCGACGGCACCATGTCGGTGACAGCCTCAAACGGCGCCACCTTGCGCTGCAGGTCCGTAACGGGGCGCACGGCGCTCACTCCTCATCTCGACCGGGACTCCCCCACTGTATGGCCCGCAGCCTACGTTCCCGGTCCGACAATTCGCCGGTCCCGTGCCCGCCGCCGCAGCTCGGCCCAAAGATCGCCGGCCTGGCGGTCCAGCTCGGCTAGCGACCCGGAATTGTCGATGACGATGTCGGCTATGGCGAGCCGCTGCTCTCGGCTGGCTTGCGCCGATATCCGCGCCAGCGCCTGCTCCCTGGTCATGTCGCGCGAGCGGACCAGCCGCGCCAACTGCACATGTCGCGGCACGTCCACGACGACGACCAGGTCGAATCCCGTGGCGAGGCTGTTTTCCGCGATCAGTGGCACGTCAAAGACGACGACAACGCCGCCGGCCGGCGACCGCCCGAGCGGGACCCGCTCGAGCGCCGCCCGCTCGAGCGCGGCCATCCGCTCACCCACCAGCGGATGCACGATCGCGTTCAGCTTGGAGCGCAAGCCCGCGTCGGAGAACACCAGGCGCGCCAGGGCGTCCCGGTCCAGGCTGCCATCTAGCCGCAGCACCCGAGGGCCGAATTCGGCGGCGACCTTGCTCAGCCCGGGTGATCCCGGCTCAACGACTTCGCGCGCGATCGCGTCCGCGTCGATGACGATGGCGCCGTGGCCGGCAAGCCGCCGCGAGACCTCACTCTTGCCGCTGCCGATTCCGCCGGTCAGCCCGACACGGAGCACTCCACCGGGCGATTGGATTAGCTCTGTCCTCCGGAGAGCTTTTCCCGCAGGGCAGCGAGCGCCTCATCGGAGGCCAGCGCGCCGCTGCTCTCACGCTCACCGCCGCCGCTTGAGGCCGGCGCCTGCGCCGGCGCGGCGGCGCCGCCCGACGCCTCGGCGTCGGCCTTGCGCGCCTCCTCGACCTGGCGCCTGTGCGCCTCATAGCGCGCCCGCGCCTCGCCGTACTGGCGCTCCCATTCCTCGCGCTGCTGCTCGTAGCCTTCCAGCCACTCACCCGTGTCGGGGTCGAAGCCCTCTGGGTATTTGTAGTTGCCGTGCTCGTCGTACTCGGCGGGCATGCCGTACAGCGTGGGGTCGAAGTCGTCGCCAACCGCCTCGGCGATCGTCCCCTCGTTGGCCTGCTTCAGCGACAAGCTGATCCGGCGCCGGTCGAGGTCGATGTCGATGATCTTCACGAAGATCTCGTCTCCGACCTGCACGACCTGCTCGGGAATCTCGACATGCCGGTCGGCGAGCTCCGAGATGTGTACCAGGCCCTCGATGCCCTCTTCGACGCGGACGAACGCGCCAAACGGGACGAGCTTGGTGACCCGGCCCGGCACGACCTGGCCGATCTGGTGCGTGCGGGCGAACTGCTGCCACGGGTCCTCCTGCGTGGACTTCAGCGACAGCGACACGCGCTCGCGGTCCATGTCCACGTCGAGAACCTCGACCGTGACCTCCTGGCCGACGTCGACCACTTCGCTCGGATGGTCGATGTGCTTCCAGGACAGCTCGGAGACGTGCACGAGCCCATCAACGCCGCCGAGATCCACAAACGCGCCGAAGTTGACGATCGACGACACCACGCCCTTGCGGATCTGGCCCTTCTGCAGCGTGTTGAGGAACGTCTGGCGCACCTCGGACTGCGTCTGCTCCAGCCAGGCGCGGCGGGAGAGCACGACGTTGTTGCGGTTCTTGTCGAGCTCGATAATCTTCGCTTCGAGCTCGCGGCCGACATAGGGCTGAAGGTCGCGGACGCGCCGCATCTCAACAAGCGAAGCGGGAAGGAAGCCGCGCAAGCCGATGTCCAGGATCAGCCCACCCTTGACGACCTCGATCACCGTGCCGGTGACCACACCGTCCTCTTCCTTGATCTTTTCGATCGTGCCCCACGCGCGCTCATACTGCGCGCGCTTCTTGGACAGGATCAAACGACCTTCCTTGTCCTCCTTCTGCAGGACAAGTGCTTCGATGTGCTCGCCGGTCTTGACCACGTCGTGCGGGTCGACATCGTGCTTGATCGACAGCTCGCGGGACGGGATGACCCCTTCGGTCTTGTAACCGATGTCGAGCAAGACCTCGTCTCGATCGACCTTGACGACGGTTCCTTCGACGATGTCGCCGTCGTTGAAATACTTGATGGTCTCGTCGATCGCGGCGAGGAAGGCTTCCTCGGACCCGATGTCGTTGACCGCTACCTTGGGCGCTGAGGTTGCCTCGGTGCTGCTCGTCATGTGGTGGTTGGCTCCGGATACGGACATAGGGATTTTCTTGAGCGCAGGGATTTGGCCGATAGCGAACAACGGTTACTCGCGGCCAGAGCGCAGCGATCAGGATATGAGAGCTGGCCGGCCGGGTCAATCGGCACCGCATCACGGAAGCATCTCGAGGTGCCGGGAGGCCGCGGCCAACGGCGCCTAATGACCTGCCTGTTCCCAGGTGCCGCCGGTGCCGAACGACACCTGCAGGGGCACCGTCAACTCACTCGCGCCGCACATATTCGCGGCGACCAGCTCGCGCAGCGCGTCGAGCTCGCCGGGCGCGACCTCGAAGACCAGCTCGTCATGCACCTGAAGCAGCATCCGCGAGCGCAGGCCCTCCCGCCGCAGGGCGCGATCCACCGCAAGCATCGCCACCTTGATAATGTCGGCCGCAGATCCCTGGATAGGCGCGTTGAGAGCCATCCGTTCGGCCATCTCTCTACGCTGCCTGTTATCGGACAGCAAGTCGGGCAGGTACCTGCGGCGTCCGAGGATCGTCTCGGTGTAACCGTCCTTGCGCGCCCGCTCAACAACGGTGCGCAGGTAGTCGCGCACCCCGCCGAACCGCTCGAAGTACTCGGCCATCAGCCCGCGCGCCTCGTCCGGTGTGATCCGCAGCTGCTGGGAAAGACCGTAGGCGGACAGGCCGTAGGCCAGGCCGTAATTCATCGCCTTGATCCGGGCTCGTAGCTCCCCGCTCACCTGTTCCGGTGAGACACCGAAAACCCGGGACGCGGTCGCGGCGTGGAAGTCGTGGCCAGACCCGAACGCCTCAGTCAGCGCCTCGTCGCCGGACATGTGCGCCATAATCCGGAGCTCGATCTGGCTGTAGTCGGCGGTCAGCAGACAGTCGAAGCCGCCGCCGACCACAAAGCCCCTACGTATCCGGCGTCCTTCCTCCGTCCTGATCGGGATGTTCTGCAGGTTCGGGTCGGTCGACGACAGCCGGCCGGTCGCGGCGATCATTTGGTTGAAGGTGGTGTGAATGCGGCCCTGATCATCGGCCATCGGGATCAGGGAGTCCACGATGCTCTTCAGCCGCGCCACGTCGCGGTGCCTGAGCAGATGCTCGAGGACCGGGTGAGCTGTCTGGGCGAGCAGGCTGGTCAGCGCCTCGGAATCGGTGGTGTAGCCGGTCTTGATCCGTTTGGTCTTGGGCAGGCTGAGCTCGGTGAACAGCACCTGTTGCAGCTGTTTGGGTGAGCCGAGGTTGAACTCGTGCCCGACGACGGCGAACGCGGCCTGCTCAGCCGACTTGACCTGGCCGCCGAGGTTCGCGGACATGTCCGCGAAGTGATCGGTGTCGACGGCGATCCCGGTGCGTTCCATCGCGGCGAGCACTCCCACCAGCGGCAGCTCGACCTCGTGCAGCAGCCGGGTCGCGCCGCGACGCTCCAGATCATGATCGAGCGCGCTCGCCAGCTCGGCCGTGGCGCGGGCCGCCACCGCGAGTTCGCGTGCCGCCTCTTCCTCGCCGGTGCCGTCGAGGGTGAGCTGGCCGGAGTTCGACCCGTCGGTGCGCAGCTCCCTGCGAAGGTACCGCAGCGCAAGGTCGGCCAGATCGAAGGAGCGCTGCCCGGGCAGCGCGAGGTAGGCGGCGAGCGCCGTGTCGCTCGTCAAGCCGTCGAGTTGCAGGCCGTGAGCGGCGAGCGCGAGCATCGGCCCCTTCGCGTCGTGGATGACCTTGCGCCTGCCCGGGTCGGCGAGCCAGGCCGCCAGCGCCCGCTCGTCGTCACCGGTGAGCTGCGCGGGTTCGACGTAGGCGGCGGGCCCGCGCGTGGTCGCGATGGCCAACCCGGTGATGGCGCCGGTGCCACGGCCCCAGCGGCCCGCGACGGCCACCCCGGCGGGGCTGTCCGCGCCCGCTCCCCGTTGTTCGCAGGCGTTTTCTGTGAGCCATGAAGCGAGTTCCTCTGCGCCGGGCATGACCAGGTCCACCTCGAACCCCTCGTCTGCCTCCGGTTCGGCAGAGGAGAGCGTGGCATAGAGCCGGTCGCGCAGCACCCGGAACTGGAGGGTGTCGAAAAGCTGGTGAATAGCCTCCCGATCCCATGGACCCGGCCGCAGGTCCTGTGGCCGCATGTCCAGCGGAACGTCGCGCGCGAGTTCAGTGAGATGGCGGTTGCGCAGCACGTCGCCGAGGTGCTCGCGCAGGTTGTCGCCGGCCCGGCCCTTGACCTCACCGACGTGCTCCACCAGCGCGGCGAGGGAGCCATACTGTATGACCCACTTGATTGCGGTCTTCTCCCCGACGCCGGGGATGCTCGGCAGGTTATCGCTCGGGTCGCCCCTGACCGCGGCAAAGTCCGGGTACTGCGCGGGTGTCAGGCCGTATTTTTCCTTAACGGCGCCGGGGGTGAACCTGGTCATGTCGCTGATGCCACGCCGGGTCATCAGAACCGTCACCTGGTCGCTCACCAGCTGAAGCGCGTCACGGTCGCCCGTGACGATCAGCACATCCATGCGATCGGCGGCGGCCTGGGTGGCGAGCGTCGCGATCAGGTCGTCCGCTTCGTACCCGGCGACAGAAAGCTGCGGTACGCCGAGCGCGGAGAGCACCTCGTGGATCAGGCTGAGCTGCCCGCGGAAGTCGACCGGCATCTCGCGCCGGTTGGCCTTGTACTCGACATACTGCTCGTGCCGGAAGGTCGGCTCGCTGCGGTCGAACGCGACGGCGACATGGGTTGGCTGCTCGTCTCTGAGCACGTTGATCAGCATCGCCGTGAAGCCGTACACGGCGTTGGTGGGCTGACCCGTGGTGGTGGAGAAGTTCTCCACCGGCAGCGCGAAAAAGGCGCGGTATGCGAGTGAGTGACCGTCAAGCAGCAGAAGCCTCGCGGCAGCCGTCCCGTTCGAGTTCACGAAGGAATCCTAGACGCGAGTGTGACACGCGCGCGCATCGCGACAGACGGCGCCCCGCCGCCGTTGTCGGCGGCGGGGCGCCAGGCTCTCAGCTGCTGGTCAGGAAGCGCTGAAAGCGAAGATGGTCGTCGAGTTGAACGTTTGCCCTGCCGTCAGCTCGGTGGAGGGGAAGCTGGGCTCGTTTGGCGAGTCGGGGAAGTGCTGGGTCTCGAAGGTGTAACCAGCGGTCTGCCTGTAGGTGTGGCCGCTGATCCCGACCAGGTGCCCGTCCAGGAAGTTCCCTGTGTAGAACTGGACGCCCGGCTCGTCGGTCCAGACCGTGAGCTCGCGCCCGCTGGCTGGATCTTGCGCCTTGGCGGCGAGGCCAAGCCCGTCGAATTTCGGGCCGGTGCTGTTCAGCACCCAGTTGTGGTCGTAGCCGTGCGCGAGGACCAGCTGGTCGCCCAGCGGCGCGCTTGCGTCACCGATACGAGAGCCGATCGTGTGGAAGGTACGGAAGTCGAACGGTGTGCCCTTCACCGGAGCGAGCACGCCGGTCGGGATCAGGTTCGCGTCGGTCGGCGTTATGGAGTCGGCGTTGATGAGAACCCGCTGGCTGTATGCCGGTCCCGACGCCTCACCCGCGAGGTTGAAGTACGTGTGGTTGGTCAAGTTGATGACGGTCGACAAGTTCGCGTCATCGTTGTGCGCCTTGTAGCGGATCCAGAGGCGGCCCGAGTTGTCCAGGCTGTAGGTGATCGATGTCGTGACCTGGGCAGGGAAGCCGGTGCAGCCGCAGCTCGGCTCGAACGTGGCGCCCTCGTCGCCGTTCGGTGCGACCAGCGTCATCGTCAGTGAGGCGCTGCCGTTGCCGCTCGAGGTCGTCGGGTTCTGCCAGATGCGGTTACCCCAGCCGACGAAGCCGCCGTGCAGGGTGTTCGGCCCGTTGTTGACCGGCAGCGTGTACGTCGTGCCGTTCAGCTTGAACGAGGCGCCCGCGATCCGGTTGGCGTAGCGGCCGACCGTCTCGCCAAAGTAGGGCCCGCCAAACCCCGGCGTTCCCGGCGGCGGGCTGTCCAAGTTCACGTAGTCATCGAGCGTCTTGAAACCGAGCGCGACATTGGCCATGTGGCCGCTCTTGTCTGGAACTCTGATCGACTGGACCGTGGCGCCGTAGGTGATGATCTTGACCTGCATGCCGTGGCAGTTGGTCAGCGTGAAACGCGACACGGTCTGTGCGCCGCCGTACGGCCCGGACGTGGCGGTGCCGAAGTCTTGCTTGGTGATGGTTGGGTTGCCGCTGCAATGCGCGTTAGGAGACGACGCTGACGCGCTGGTAACAGCAAGCAAGCCTGCCGCGCCGAGCGCGAGAGCAGAGGCCACACCGAGACGCATCGCCCGCCGGACGGGCGCATGCGTTAAGCGGATACGCATGATCACTCCTTGCCTCTCCTGGAGGGAACCCCAGTTGGGATGCGATATCGGACCCCGGTAGTACATCCTGACCTCGCGACGCGCAGACGTCACCCCCTCGTTGGAAAAAAAACCAACTAAATCCAACGAAAGGCATCATAGAGGACCCATAGGCTGTGAAGATAACGCACCGTTACCCTGTCGGCGGCGGCGGCGGCGAGGCTCGCGATGCGCAGCTAGCTCGGCTTTGCGTGCCCAGCCAACGCCTCGCTACGGTTGAACAGAGCCCGGGGTGACCGAGTAGACAACGTGCAGGCCCGGGGAAGGCCAGCACGGCACCAAAGGCCTCCCCGGGCTCCTAACATGTCAACGGGCGTTCTTCACAGGCCGCTGGCTCGCTCGGCCGGATCGCCTGGCCCGGTGGCGCCGTCAAGCACCGCTTGTGCGACGGCGCGCATGGTCATGCGCCGGTCCATGGATGTCTTCTGGATCCAGCGAAACGCCTCTGGCTCGTTCAGCCGGTACCGCACCTGCAGCACGCCCTTCGCGCGATCGAGCACCTTGCGCGCCTCAAGCCGCTCCTGGAGGCTCTTGACTTCGACCTCCAAGGCCCGCAGCTCGTTGAACCGTGTGACAGCCATCTCGATCGCCGGGACGAGGTCAGCCTTTGTGAACGGCTTCACGAGGTAAGCCATGGCACCCGCGTCGCGAGCCCGTTCCACGAGGTCGCGCAGTGAGAACGCGGTGAGAATGAGGACCGGGGTGAGCCGCTGAGCGGTGATCTGCTCCGCAGCCGAGATGCCGTCGAGGATCGGCATCTTTATGTCCAAGATCACCAGATCCGGCCGCAGGCTGGCAGCGAGGTCGACGGCCGTTCGCCCGTCGCCGGCCTCCCCGGCGACGACGTAGCCTTCTTCCTCCAGCATCTCCTTGAGATCGAGGCGGATCAGGGCCTCGTCCTCGGCGATCACGACACGTCGCGGGGTCTCGCTCACCTGCATGAGGGTACCCAAACCAGGTAGATTGGCGCCCGGTAGCAGCGCAGTCCATCGAGCGTAGGCTACGCCCCGGTAGACCAACTGGAAGAGTCCGCGGTCTCAAACACCGTGCAGTGTGGGTTCGAATCCCACCCGGGGCACGCGGGGGGTGCCCCGGCGCGGGGGCGTGCCGTCAGCCAAGCGGCCGTGCGGTCGGGGGGATCGGCGCAGGGAGGGCGGTGTCGCCGCGCAGGAACCGGTCCGCTGCCGCCGCGGCGCTGCGCCCCTCGGCTATGGCCCAGACGATGAGTGACTGACCGCGGCCCATGTCCCCGGCGACGAACACGCCAGGAACCGAGGTCGCATACGACTCGTCCCTGGCGACGTTGCCACGTTGGTCGAATGCCACGCCGAGGCCGGCAAGCAGTGGGCTGCGCTCAGGTCCGGTGAAGCCGAGCGCGAGCAGGACAAGCTCACAGGGCAGATCACGCTCGGTGCCGTGCAGCGGCTGGAATCGCCCGTCGGACAGCTCCACGTCGACCAGCCGCAGCGCCCGCACCCGCGGCCGGCCAGCCGCGGGTCCGCTGTTCGGGGCGGCGGGGGCGGCGGGGGCGGCGTCGCCAAGGAACGCCTGGGTGGACACAGAATAGACGCGCCCGCCGCCCTCCTCATGCGCGCTGGACACGCGGTAGATCATCGGATAGGTCGGCCACGGCTGGTGATCCGGCCGCCCGGCCGGCGGGCGCGGCATGATCTCGAGCTGGACGACCGAGGCCGCCCGCTGCCGCAGCGCGGTGCCGAGGCAGTCGGCGCCCGTGTCGCCGCCGCCGATGATCACGACGTTCTTGCCCTCCGCCGTGATCGCGGGCTCGGCGAGGTCGCCTTGGGTCACCCGGTTGGCGAGCGGGAGGTACTCCATCGCCTGATGAACGCCATCGAGGTCACGGCCGGGCACCGGCAGCTCGCGCGCCGCGGTGGCCCCCCCGGCGAGCACGATCGCGTCGTGGGCCCGCCGCAGCTCGTCCGCCCCGATATCGACGCCTGCGGTCACACCGCAGCGGAACCGCGTGCCTTCCGCGCGCATCTGCCCGAGCCGCCGGTCCAGGTGGCGCTTTTCCATCTTGAACTCGGGGATGCCGTAGCGCAGGAGCCCGCCCGGCCGGTCCGCCCGCTCGTAGACGGTCACGTCGTGCCCCGCCCGGGTCAGCTGCTGCGCCGCGGCGAGCCCGGCTGGGCCGGCCCCGATCACAGCGACGCGCTGACCCGTCGGCACCGCCGCCGGCCGCGGCCGCACCCAGCCTTCGCGCCACGCCCGGTCCGCGATCTCGACCTCGACCTGCTTGATCGTCACCGGATCCGCGTTGATGCCGAGAACGCACGCCGCCTCGCACGGCGCTGGGCAGAGCCGGCCGGTGAACTCGGGGAAGTTGTTGGTCGCGTGCAGCCGCTCGGCCGCCTCGTACCAGTCGTGCCGCCAGACCAGGTCGTTCCACTCGGGGATCAGGTTCCCAAGCGGGCAGCCCGTGTGGCAGAACGGGATGCCGCAGTCCATGCAGCGGCCAGCCTGCCGCTCCACCGTGCCCCGGTCGACGTCCGCGTACACCTCGCGCCAGTCCTGCAGGCGCACGTCGACCGGGCGCCGCCGCGGCATCTCGCGTGGGGTGTGGAGAAATCCCTTCGGGTCCGCCATAGAGCCTCCCTGTCCGTACCAGCCGCGCTCGGCCTAGCCGTGCGCCGCGGCCATCACCGCGTCGTTGACGTCGCGGCCCTCCTGTTCCGCGCACCGCGCCGCGGCGACCACGCGCTTGTAGTCGGTGGGCATGACCTTGCCGAACCGCTCGACAGCGAGGTCCCAGTCGGCGAGCAGCCGCATCGCGACCGCGGAACCGGTCTCGACGAATTGCCGCTCGACGACCTGCCGCAGGAACGCGCGGTCGCCGTCATCGAGCGCTTCCAGCTCGACCATCTCGGTGTTCACCCGCCGCGGATCCAGGTCAAGCAGATACGCGATGCCGCCTGACATGCCCGCCGCGAAGTTCCGCCCGACCGGGCCGAGCACCACCACCCGCCCGCCGGTCATGTATTCGCAGCCGTGATCGCCCGCGCCCTCTGCGACGGCGAGCGCGCCTGAGTTGCGGACGCAGAACCGCTCCCCCACGATTCCGCGCAGAAACACCTCGCCTGAGGTGGCGCCGTACAAGATCACGTTGCCGGCGACGATCTGCTCTTCGGCCGCGAAGGGCGCCGCCGGGTGGGGCGCGACGATGATCCGGCCCCCGGACAGGCCCTTGCCCAGGTAGTCGTTGGCGTCCCCGGTCAGCCTGAGCGTGATCCCCCGCGGCACGAAGGCGCCGAACGACTGCCCGGCGCTGCCGGTCATGCTGATGTCGATCGTGCCCGGGGGCAGGCCCGCGCTGCCCCAGCGCCTGGTGACCTCATAGCCGAGCATGGTACCGACCGTGCGGTTCACGTTGCGGACCGGCAGCTCAAGCCGCACCGGGCTGGCATCGGCGAGCGCGCCCTCCGATAGCTGGATGAGGGTGTTGTCGATCGCCTTGGCCAGACCGTGGTCCTGCTCGGTCACCCGGCGCCTGACGGGATGGCCGGAAGGCACGTGCAGCACGGGCGCCAGGTCGAGGCCGGCGGCCTTCCAATGCTGCACGGCCACGGCGGCATCGAGCATCTCCGCCCGACCCACCGCGTCATCGAGGCTGCGGAACCCGAGCGCGGCGAGGTACTCGCGCACCTCCTGCGCGATGAACTCGAAGAAGTTGACCACGAACTCCGGCTTGCCCGTGAAGCGCTTGCGCAGCTCGGGATTTTGCGTCGCCACCCCCACCGGGCAGGTGTCCAGGTGACAGACCCGCATCATCACGCAGCCAGAGACGACAAGGGGCGCGGTGGCGAAGCCGAACTCCTCGGCGCCGAGCAGCGCCGCGACCATCACGTCGCGGCCGGTCTTGAGCTGACCGTCGACCTGCACCACGATCCGGTCACGCAGCTCGCCGCGCAGCAGCGTCTGCTGGGTCTCGGCGAGCCCGAGCTCCCACGGCGCTCCCGCGTGCTTGATGCTTGTCAGCGGCGACGCGCCGGTGCCGCCGTCGTGCCCGGAGATCAGCACGACGTCGGCGTGCGCCTTGCTCACCCCGGCCGCGACCGTGCCGACGCCCACCTCGGCCACGAGCTTGACGTGTACCCGCGCGGCCGGGTTCGCGTTCTTCAGGTCATGAATGAGCTGCGCCAGATCCTCGATCGAGTAGATGTCGTGATGTGGCGGCGGCGAGATCAGCCCAACCCCTGGCGTGGAGTACCTGGTCTTGGCGATCCATGGGTACACCTTGTGACCGGGAAGCTGGCCGCCCTCGCCCGGCTTGGCGCCTTGGGCCATCTTGATCTGCAGGTCGTCGGCGTTGACCAGATATTCGCTCGTGACGCCGAACCTGCCGCTTGCCACCTGCTTGACGGCGGAGCGGCGCAGATCGCCATTAGGGTCACGGACGTAGCGGTCCGCGTCCTCACCGCCCTCGCCGGTGTTGGACTTGCCGCCGAGCCGGTTCATCGCGATGGCGAGCGTCTCATGCGCCTCCGCCGAGATCGAACCGTAGGACATGGCGCCGGTGGCGAAGCGCCTGACGATCTGGCTGACCGGCTCCACCTCATCGATCGGCACCGGGGGGCGCGCCGGGTCGGCCGGGGCCTCGGTTCCGCGGATCCGCAGCAGGCCGCGCAGGGTCGCCAACCGCCGCGACTGGTCATTGACCAGATCGGTGTATTGCTTGAAGATCTCGTAGCGGCGGGCCCTTGTGGCGTGCTGCAGCCTGAACACCGCCTCCGGGCTGAACAGGTGGGGCTCGCCGTCGCGCCGCCATTGGTACTCTCCGCCCGTTTCCAAACGGCGGTGCGGGCGTGTCACGCCTCCCGCGGGGAACGCGCTCGCGTGGCGGCGCGCGACCTCGCCCGCGAGCACACCGAAGTCGACGCCGCCGAGCCGGGACGTGGTGCCGGTGAAGCAGCGCTCGATCACCTCGTCGCCCAAGCCGATGGCTTCAAAGATTTGGGCGCCCGTGTAGGAGGCGACGGTGGACACGCCCATCTTGGACATGATCTTCAGCACGCCCTTGCCTAGGGCCTTGATCAGGTTAGCTTCGGCCGCGGCGGCGCTGAGCCCGTCAAGCACGCCGCGGCGGACCAGATCCGCGGCCGTCTCGATGGCCAGGTACGGGTTGACCGCGGCCGCGCCGTACCCGACGAGCAGCGCCACGTGGTGGCATTCCCTGACGTCGCCCGCCGCGACCACCACGCCGACCTGGGTGCGGGTCCGCTGCCTGATCAGATGGTGGTGTACCGCGCCCGTCAGCAGCAGTGAGGGGATCGGCGCCCACGCGCAGGGCTCCGCCCCCCGCGACCCCCCCAGCTCCGCGGGGATACTCCGGGCCGGATCGGGTCCGCCAGCGGCGGCCGCTGCGTCAGAAAGGACGATGACCCGTGCGCCGTGGGCTATCGCCTCCGACACCTCGGCGCAAATCTCGTCCAGCCGCCCGGCCAGAGCGGCGCCGCCGCCGGCGACCGGGTAGCGGCCGTCCACCACGTGCGCGGCGAAGCCGGGCAGGCTGCCGTCGTGGTTGGCGTGAATGATCTTCTCGAGATCGGCGTTGCCCATCACTGGGTACGGCAGCGCGATCCGTCGGCACGAAGCCGGGCCCGGCGACAGCAGGTTGCCCTCCGGCCCGATCGTGGTTTCGAGCGAGGTGACAAGCTCCTCACGGATGGCATCCAGGGGCGGGTTGGTGACCTGGGCGAACAGCTGGGCGAAGTAGTCGAATACCAGGCGCGGCTTGTCGGAGAGGACCGCGACAGGGGTGTCGGTGCCCATCGAGCCGATGGGCTCGGCGCCCGCGCGGGCCATCGGGGTCAGGATGACCCGCAGCTCCTCCTCGGTGTACCCGTGCTGGCGCTGCTCTGTGACCAGCGAATCCCGCGGGGCGGGACCGCGGCCGGCGGCGGGGCCCGCGGCGCGGCCGGCGGCGGGGCCGGGCAGGTCGTCGAGGTGCACAAGCCCGGCGTGCAGCCAGTCCGCGTAGGGATGCTGGGCAGCGAGTTCGGCCTTGACCTCCTGATCTTCGATGATCCGGCCGCGGCCGGTGTCGGCGAGGAAGATCCGCCCCGGCTGCAGCCTGCCCTTGCGGACGACGGCCGCCGGGTCGATGTCGAGCACGCCCACCTCGCTGGCCAGAACCACCAGGCCGTCGTCGGTCACCCAGTAACGGCCCGGCCGCAGGCCGTTGCGGTCCAGCACCGCACCGATCAGCGTGCCGTCGGTGAACGCCACGCAGGCGGGGCCGTCCCACGGCTCCATGAGCGTGCCGTGGAACTGATAGAAGGCCTTGCGCGCCGGATCCATCTCGGCGTGGTTCTCCCACGGCTCGGGGATCATCATCAGCACCGCGTGCGGCAACGACCGCCCGCCCATGTGCAGCAGCTCCAGGCACTCGTCGAAGCTGGCCGAGTCGCTTGCCTCGCCGTCAAGGATCGGGAACAGCCGCTCGATCCCCCGCCCGGTCGCGGAGTCCGGTATGAGGCCGGTGGACAGCATTGCCTCGCGCGCCCGCATCCAGTTGCGGTTGCCCCGGATCGTGTTGATCTCGCCGTTGTGCGCGATGTAGCGGAACGGGTGGGCCAGCGGCCACGACGGGAACGTGTTCGTCGAGAACCGGCTGTGCACCAGGGCGATCGCCGTCGCGAACCGCGGGTCGTCGAGGTCGGGGAAGAACGTTCCGAGCTGGCCGGTGGTGAGCATTCCCTTGTAGACCAGGGTGCGCGACGACAGCGACGGGAAATACAGCTCGACTGCGCTTTCCTGCGCCCGGTGCTCGGCCACCTTGCGCAGGCAGTAGGCCCGCCGCTCCAGGTCCATGCCGGACGCCCCGCCGACGAACAGCTGGGCGCAGGCCGGCATCACGGCGCGCGCGCTCGGCCCCAGCCCGGTCGCATCGGTCGGTACGTCGCGCCAGCCGAGAATGGCGAGGCCCTCGTCGGCGGCGACCTGTTCGACGAGTGCCACCGCCTTGGTCCGCGCTGCCTCGTCCACCGGCAGGAACGCCAGGCCCACGGCGTAGTCGCCGGCCGCCGGCAGGGCGAACGGCACCACCGCGCGCAGGAAGGCATCGGGCACCTGGACGGTCATGCCTGCCCCGTCGCCTGACTCCGGTTCGGCGCCGGCCGCGCCGCGATGTTCCAGATTGCGAAGGGCGGTGAGCGCCTGCGTGATCATCGAGTGGCTGGCCCGCCCCCGCAGGTCGGCGAGCAGCGCGACGCCGCAGGAGTCGGATTCGTGGCGGGGGTCGTACAAGCCCTGCGCGGGCGGGACGGCACTGAAACTCACACGCTCTCCCGGGGCCGAGGTGCTCGAACGTGAAGATCGGGGACGGCATCGGCCCGCGAGGCTTCCGCCAGATTACCGGGCAGTTACCCGTGCCGGATACGCCCGGCCTGTGAGAGATATCAACCTAGCCGGTACTGTCCGCTCCGCGCCTCGCAGCCGCGCCAAGGCGCTCGTGGCACGTTCGACCGACAAAGACGAGCTGACCACCGAGTGGATTGCGATCGACGAGTCGGACTTCGCCGCTCAGAGATCGCTGTTCCAGCAAATGCTGGCCGCGGCCGTGGCCAAGCAGGACGCCGAGGTCGAGCAGATCGCAGACAGGCTGGACAGCATGCCGGACCACAGCAGCGCCGAGGCGAGGTATTTGACGAGCTACGGGCTGACCGAGTGCGCCAAGCTCGAGACGATGTGACGATCAGGCCTGGATCAGCGCGGCCTCGATGTCGCGACGCTGCCGTTT
>WNFY01000555.1_pt1 | contig 41941 bp, 55 predicted proteins | sample 5400091 | NCBI WGS metagenome assembly WNFY01 (sample SAMN13153364, study PRJNA577476) | soil metagenome | isolation source: 60 cm soil or saprolite under grassland replicate 1 | place: USA:California | collected 2016-06-15 | reverse complement strand
GAAGGAAGAGGGCGGGCGGCATACGCCGTTCTTCAAGGGCTATCGGCCGCAGTTCTACTTCCGGACGACGGACGTGACGGGCAATGTCGAGCTGCCGGCCGGGGTCGAGATGGTGATGCCGGGCGACAACACGAAGATGACGATCGAGCTGATCACGCCGATCGCGATGGAAGAGCAGCTGCGGTTCGCTATCCGTGAGGGTGGGCGCACTGTCGGTGCAGGGGTCGTGACGAAGATCATGAAGTAATGCGTTGGAAGGTTGGACGGTTGGAAGGAAACACCTTCCAACATTCCAACCGTCCAACCTTCAACGAGGCACCGCATGGCCAGTAAGATCCGAATCCGTTTGAAAGCATTCGACCACGCCCTGATCGATCAGGCGGCGGCCGACATCGTGCGCACCGCCGAAAAGACCGGCGCGCAGGTGTCGGGGCCCATCCCGCTGCCCACCAAGCGGCAACTGTGGACTGTGCTGCGCAGCCCGCACATCGACAAGAAGAGCCGCGAGCAGTTCGAGCTCAAGACGCACAAGCGCTTGATCGACATCCTCGACTCGCGCTCGCAAACCGTCGATGCGCTGACCAAGCTCGATCTGCCGGCCGGCGTGGACGTGGAGATCAAAGTTGAATAAGTCGCACGAGTGGCACGTCGGCACGTCTGCACGACTGATCGTGCCGACGTGCAAACATGCCGACGTGAAACGGGACGAAATATGAATGGTTTGATCGGACGAAAATTGGGGATGACCAGGGTATTCGACGCCGCCGGCACCCATGTGCCCGTCACGGTGATCGAGGCGGGGCCGTGCCCCGTCATCTCGGTCGCCGATGGCCGTGCGGAGCTGGGCTTCGAGGCGAAGAAGGCGAAGCGTTCGCCGAAGGCGATCGTGGGCCACGTGAAGAAAGCCGGCCTCGAGGTCGCCCCGCGCATCATTCGCCGCTTCGCGGTCAGTGGCGAGGCGCCCGCCGCGGGCACGGCGGTCACCGTGGCGATCTTCGCCGAAGGCGATCGCGTCAAGGTGAGCGGCGTGTCCAAGGGCCGCGGCTTCCAGGGCGTGGTGCACCGCCATCACTTTCACGGCGGTCCTGAGACGCACGGCAATACGCGCCACCGCAAGCCGGGATCCATCGCGCCGGGGACCGACCCGTCGCGCATCATCAAAGGCAAGCGGATGCCGGGGCACATGGGCGCCCGCAACTTCACCGAGCTCGGCCTGCGCGTCGTGAAGATCGACGCCGAGCGCAATCTCTTGTTCGTGCGCGGCTCGGTGCCGGGTCCGATGAACGGCCTCGTCACCGTCCGCAAGCAGGGAGGCCCGAGCCGCCATGATTGAGGCTCCGCACTACTCCGCGGCGGGCGCCAGCAAGAAGGCGGTGGCCCTGCCCGAAGCGCTGTTCGACGGCACGGTGAATGAGGACGTGCTGCACCGCGCGGTGATCACGTACCTGTCGAACCAACGGCAGGGCACGAGCAACACGTTGACCCGCAGCGAGGTCTCGGGCGGCAACCAGAAGCCGTGGCGGCAAAAAGGTACCGGCCGGGCGCGGCAGGGCTCGACGCGCGCCCCGCATTGGCGGCACGGCGGCATCGCGCATGGGCCGCATCCGCGCAGCTACCGGCTCGGCATTCCGAAGAAGATGCGCCAGCTCGCCAAGAAATCGGCGCTGAACGCGCGCGCGCGCGAGAGTTCGCTGGTAATCGTGGACACCCTCGAATACCAGAAACCGAAGACCAAAGACCTCGCGGCGTTGTTCAAGAAAATCGGTGCCGGCAAGAAGGTTCTGGTGCTCACCGCCAGCGACGCGCACAACGTGTATCTCTCGGGCCGCAACATCCCCGACGTGCACGTGATGCGGTTCGCCGACGCGACGGCATACGAAATCCTCTGGGCGCACACCGTGGTGGTGGAGCTGGGTGCGTTCGCAGAAGGCGCCGGCAAAGAGGAGGCGAGCGATGCCTGAGCTGCACGAAACCATCGTCCGCCCCGTGGTGACGGAGAAGTCGTCCGCGGCCTATGGCGCGCGCAAGGAGTACGCGTTCCGCGTGCACTCCGAGGCGACCAAGCCGCAGATCAAAGCGGCGATTGAAACATTGTTCAAGGTGTCGGTCACCGACGTCCGCACGATGATCATGCGGGCCAAGCGGCGCACGTACGGGCGCTACCAGGGCCGCCGGCCGTCCTGGAAAAAGGCGATCGTGACCCTCAAAGAGGGCGACGCGATCGAGGTGTTCGAGGGCTAAATGGGTATCCGACAGTTTCGGCCGATGACGCCGGCCACGCGCTTTCGCTCGGTCTCCGACTTCTCTGAAATCACCAAGACGGAGCCGGAGAAGACACTGCTCGAGCCGCTGCGGCGGACGGGTGGGCGCAACAACAAGGGCCACATCACGAGCCGGTATATGAGCGGCGGGCACAAGCGGCAGTACCGGCGCATCGACTTCCGCCGCGACAAGTTCGCCATTCCGGCGAGGGTCGCGAGCATCGAGTACGACCCGAACCGGACGGCCCGCATCGCGCTGCTGCATTACTCTGACGGCGAGAAGCGCTACATCCTCGCGCCGAAGGGCCTGAACGTCGGTGACAACGTCGTGTCCGGTCCGGGCTCGGACATCCGCATCGGCAATGCGATGCCGCTGTTCGAGATTCCGCTGGGCACCGCAGTGCACAACGTCGAGCTGAAGATCGGCCGCGGCGGCCAGCTGTGCCGCGGCGCCGGGACCAGCGCGCAGGTCGTGGCCAAAGAAGGCAACTACGTCACGCTGCGGCTCCGCTCGACGGAAATGCGGATGGTGCGCGGCGAGTGTCTCGCGACGATCGGCGAAGTCGGCAACGCCGAGCACGAGCTCCTGTCGATCGGCAAGGCGGGGAAGTCGCGCTGGCTGGGCCGCAGTCCCCGCGTCCGCGGCGTGGCCATGAACCCCGTCGATCACCCGCTCGGCGGCGGCGAAGGCAAGAGCTCGGGTGGCCGGCCGCCCACGAATCCGTGGGGCAAGGTCGAGGGCAAGAAGACGCGGCACAAGAAGAAGCATTCGACGAAACTCATCGTGCGCGGCCGCAAGCGCGGGAAGGCGACGACGTAATGGGACGCAGCGTCAAGAAGGGCCCGTATGTCGAAGAATCCCTGATGGTGAAGATCCGGGTCCTGAACGAGCGGAACGAGAAGAAGGTGTTCAAGACGTGGTCGCGCCGCAGCACGATCACGCCGGATTTCGTGGGCCACACGCTCGCGGTGCACAACGGGAACAAGTTCATCCCCGTCTACATCACCGAAAACATGGTGGGCCACAAGCTGGGCGAATTTGCGGCGACGCGCCTGTTCCGCGGCCACGGCGCCAAGGGCTCGGCGGCCGAGCGCGAGGCCGAGGCGGCCGCGGCTCCTGAGGGCGGCGCCGAGGGCGGCGCAGAGAAGAAGAAGGAGTAGGCGATGGAAGCTCGAGCGATCCAATACGCCGTCCGCCAGTCGGCGCGCAAGATGCGTCTCGTGATCGATTTGATCCGCGGCCGCGCCGTCCCGGAAGCCGATGCGATCCTGCGGTTTTCCAAGAAGCGGGCCGCGCGGCAGATCCATAAGGTGCTGAAGTCCGCCGTCGCGAATGCGCAGCAGGCGGCACAGCGGCAGAACACGCCGTTCGACGCCGACACGTTGCGCGTGAGCTATGCGGTCGTGAACGAAGGGCAGACGCTGAAGCGGTTCACCGCCGCGGCGATGGGCCGCGGCACGCCGATCCTGAAGCGCACCAGCCACGTGGAGATTCGCGTGGCCGGCGTGGACGGCGCGCCGGCCGCCGCGGCACCGGCCGCGCCGAAAGCGGAGGCGAAGGCGAAGGCGGCGCCGCGCGCGCGGGCCCGGAAGAAAGCGCCGGCCAAGGGCAAGAAGAAGAAGACGACCAAGAAAGCGAGCAAGTAAGTGGGACAGAAAACACATCCGTACGGGTTCCGGCTGGGCATCGTCAAGCAATGGCGCTCGCGCTACTACGCGCGCCACAACTTCCCCGAGCTGCTCAAGGAAGACGAGCTGATCCGGAAGTACCTGCGGACGCGCCTCAGCCACGCCGCCATCGCCGACGTACACATCGAGCGCAAGCCGGGGAAGGTGACCGTCACGGTCCATACCGGCCGGCCTGGCGTCGTCATCGGCAAGCGCGGCGCGGAAGTCGACAAGCTCCGCGACGAGCTGGCGCAGCTTACGGGGAAGGAAGTCGGCATCAACGTCGAGGAGATCAAGCGTCCCGAGCTGGACGCGCAGCTGGTGGGTGACAGCGTGGCGCATCAGCTCACGCAGCGCATCTCGTTCCGCCGCGCGATGAAGCGCGCGGTGCAGAGCGCGATGCGGATGGGCGCGCAGGGGATCAAGATCAAGACGGCGGGCCGCCTGGGGGGCGCCGAAATCGCGCGCACCGAGGGCTATCACGAGGGCCGGGTGCCGCTGCATACGCTGCGCGCCGACATCGATTACGCGACCTCGACCGCCAAGACGACGTTCGGCACGATTGGCGTGAAGGTCTGGATCTTCAAAGGCGAGCGGACCGAGGATCTCCACGGCCGCACCTATTCCACGGGCGTCTAGACCATGCTGGCACCCAAGCGCGTCAAGTTTCGCAAGCGGTTCAAGGGCCGCACCTCGGGGATGGCCACGCGCGGCAACACGGTCGCGTTCGGCCACTACGGGCTCATGTCGCTCGATCCCGGCTGGGTTTCCAACCGCCAGATCGAGGCGGCGCGCGTCGCGCTCACGCGTGAGATGAAGCGCGGCGGCAAGGTGTGGATCCGGTTGTTCCCCGACAAGCCGATCACCAAGAAGCCGGCCGAGACCCGCATGGGCAAAGGCAAGGGCAATCCGGAGGGCTGGGTCGCGGTGGTGAAGCCGGGCCGGATCATGTTCGAGCTCGAAGGCATCGACGAAGCCTCGGCGCGCGCGGCCCTGGCGCTCGCCTCGGCGAAGCTGCCGATCCGGTCGAAATTCGTGAAGCGGGAGGAGCGGTAAATGCCGTCGAAACGCGAGAACCGGTCCGAGGGGCTGCGCGAGCTCAAGACGGACGAGCTGGCGCAGAAACTCACGGTGTTGACCGAGGAGCAGTTCCGGCTCGAGTTCCGCCGGGCGACGGAGTCGCTCACGAATCCGCTGCAGCTGCGCACGATCCGCCGCGACATCGCGCGGATCAAGACCATTTTGAAGGAAAGGGCGTCGGCATGATCGATCGCGGCCGCAGAAAGGTTCGGACGGGTACCGTCGTCAGCGACAAGATGCAGAAGACGGTCACGGTCTCGATGATCCGCCGCTTTGCCCACGGCTTTTACGGCAAGCAGATCACCCGCACCAAGACGGTGGCGGCGCACGACGACCACGGCGCCAAGACGGGCGACACGGTGCGCATCGTGGAGACGCGGCCGCTGTCGAAACGCAAACGGTGGCGGGTGATCGAGATCGTCGAGAGAGCGAAATAGCCATGGTGCAGCAAGAATCGCAGGTCAAGATCGCGGATAACTCGGGCGCGCGCCGCGCGCTCGTGATCCGCGTGCTCGGCGGGTCCAAGCGGCGCTACGCGGGGCTCGGCGACGTCGTCGTGGTCACGATCAAGGACGCCATCCCGACGGGCCAGGTGAAAAAGGGCGAGGTGGTGAAGGCGGTGATCGTGCGGACGGCCAAGGAGACCAAGCGCAAGGACGGCTCCTACATCCGCTTCGACGAAAACGCGGCGGTGCTGATCGACGACGAAGGGGAGCCCCGCGCGACGCGCATCTTCGGCCCGGTCGGCCGCGAGCTGCGCGAGAAGAAGTTCATGAAGATCGTGTCGCTGGCGCCGGAGGTCATCTGACATGAAGCCGCTCGTCTACAAGAAATCGCGGCGGGTCCGGGGCACGGAGCCCAAGCGGCACAAGATGCATATCGCCAAAGGCGACACGGTGCGCGTCATCAGCGGCGAGCACCGCGGCAAGGAAGGACGCGTGCTCCACGTCTACCCCAAGAAGTATCGGGTCGTGGTGGAGGGTGTGAACGTCGTGAAGAAGCACAAGCGGGCGACGACGCCCCAGGGCGAGAGCGGGATCATCGAGTTTCCCGCGAGCGTGGCGGCATCGAAAGTGATGCTGCTCGACCCCAAGTCGGGCGAGCCGACGCGCGTGCGCCGGCGTCTGGACAAGGAAGGGAAGCTCGAACGGATTGCGGTGAAATCGGGTCAACCGATTCCGAGAGTGAGATAGCGATGGCGGACGAACAAGAGAAGAAGGAAAAACAACCGAAGCCCAAGCAGGAGAAGCAGCAGAAGAAGCCAAAGCCCCCGAAAGAGGAGGCCAAGGCGGAGGCTGCGGCCGCTCCCGAGCCCCCGTCCGAGCCGGCGCCGCCGGCTCGGCTGAAGGAGTTCTACGAGCAGCAGGTGCGCGGCAAACTGCAGCAGCAGTTTGCGTTCAAGAACCCGCACCAGATTCCGCGGCTCAAGAAGATCGTGCTCAACGTCGGGATGGGCGACGCGTCCAAGAACCCCAAGGGGCTGGAAGCGGCGGTGGTGGAGCTCGCGGCCATCACCGGCCAGCATCCGGTGGTGACGCGCGCCAAGAAGGCGATCGCGAGCTTCAACCTGCGCGAAGGGCAGGCGATCGGCTGCGCCGTGACGCTGCGCGGCGGCCGCATGTACGAGTTCCTCGATCGCTTCATCTCGATCGCGGTGCCGCGCATGCGCGACTTCCGCGGGCTGCCCTCGAAGAGCTTCGACGGGCGCGGCAATTACACGTTGGGCATCAAGGAGCAGATGATTTTCCCCGAGATCGACTACGACAAGGTCGAGCGGATTCACGGGATGGACATCACGTTCGTGACGAGCGCCGGGCGCGACGACACCGCGCTCGCGCTGTTGCGAGAGTTGGGCATGCCCTTCCGGGTGGAAACCCCGGCGGCGGCCTAGGAGACGTCATGGCGAAGAAGGCGTGGCTTGAGCGAGTCAAGAAGGGGCCGAAGTTCAAGGTGCGGGGCTACTACCGCTGCCAGCGCTGCGGCCGGAGCCGCGGCACGCTGCGCAAGTTCAAGTTGTGCCGCATCTGCTTCCGTGAGCTGGCGTTGCGCGGGGAGATTCCCGGCGTGCGCAAAGCCAGCTGGTAAGAGGGGACACGAATGAGCGTTATTGATCCCGTTGCCGATATGCTCACCCGGGTGCGCAACGCCTGCATGGCGGGGCACCGCCGGGTCGACATGCCGGTGTCGAAGTTGAAAGTCGCGATTGCCACGATTCTGCGTGACAACCATTACGTCCAGGACTTCAAGGTGCTGGACGATGGACAGCACGGGCTGCTGCGGCTGTACCTGAAGTATCACAATGATGCGCCCGTCATCCGGGAGCTCCACCGCGTCTCGTCGCCCGGGCTCCGCCGCTACGTGAAGGCGCGCGAGATCCCGCGCATCAAGAACGGCCTCGGCATGGCGATTCTGAGCACGCCGCAGGGCCTCATGACCGACCGCGAAGCGCGCACCGCCCGGGTGGGCGGCGAAGTGCTCGCGGTGGTGTGGTAGGAGCGGACGATGTCACGCATCGGCAGGAAGCCCGTCCCGTTGCCCAAAGGGGTCACGGCGCAGATCGACGGGCACAAGATCACGGTGAAGGGACCGAAGGGCGAGATCAGCCGCACGCTGCACGAGGAAATGCTGCTTTCGCTCGAGGACGGGACCGTCGTGGTGAAGCGCCCGTCCGACGAGGCCCTGCACAAGGCACTCCATGGGCTCACCCGAACGCTCGTCGCCAACATGGTGGAAGGCGTGACGTCAGGGTTTTCGAAGTCGCTCGAGATCCAGGGCGTCGGCTACAAGGCCGAGCCCAAGCCGTTCGGCGTCCAGCTCGTGGTGGGATTCTCGCATCCTGTTCCCTACCACGCGCCGCAGGGGATCAAGATCACGGTGACCAACAACGTTCAGGTCAAGATCGAAGGCATCGACAAGGAACTCGTGGGTCAGGTGGCCGCGGAGCTGCGCAACGTCCGCCCGCCCGAACCCTACAAGGGCAAAGGCATCCGCTACGCGGGCGAACAGGTCGTAAAGCGGGCAAGACTGCCCAGGCGGCGAAATAAGCCATGCGATCCATCCGAAAAATCAAAACGGCGGCGGATCAGCGCTATCGCCGGCACCTCCGCGTCCGCAAGAAAATCGCGGGCACGCCGGAGCGGCCCCGGCTGGTCGTGTTCCGCTCGTCCAAGCACATCTACGCCCAGCTCGTCGATGACGCGGGTGGTCTCACGATCGCCGGCGTGGCGGACACGTCCGAAGGCGTCCAGGTCGAAGGCAAGGGCAAAGTGGCGCGGAGCTTTGGGGTGGGGAAACTCATCGCCGCCAAGGCCAAGGAAAAGGGCATCGCCAAAGTCGTGTTCGACCGCGGCGGTTATCAGTATCACGGGCGCGTGAAGGCTGTCGCCGACGGTGCCCGCAAGGGAGGACTTCAGTTCTAATGGACGATCAAGAGCAGAAAAACGAGACGGGCGCGGCGCCGGCATCCGCCGAAGCGGCGGCAGCGCCGGCAGCGCCAGCGGCGGCGGCGGCGCCTCCGACCGAAGAGCATCGTCCGTCACGCGGCCCGCGCGGACCGGGCGGTGGTCGCGGCGGCCGCGGCAGAGGGCGCGGCGGCGAGCGCCGCGACGGCGGTGATCGCGGCGGGCGCGAAGGCGACGGAATGGTGGAGAACGTCGTCGCGATCAATCGCGTCGCGAAGGTCGTGAAGGGTGGTCGCCGGTTTTCCTTCAATGCATTGGTTGCGGTGGGGGATGGGAAAGGTCAGGTCGGCATCGCGACCGGGAAGGCGAACGAGGTCAGCGAAGCGGTGCGCAAGGCCGTCGAAGCCGCGCGGCGCCGCATGAACGAGATACCACTCACGGGCGGGACGATCCCACATGAGATCATCGGCAAGCACGGTGCGGGGCGGGTCCTGCTCAAGCCGGCCGCGTCGGGAACGGGCGTGATCGCGGGTGGTCCGGTCCGCGCGGTGCTCGAATGCGCCGGCATCCGGGACATTCTGACCAAGAGCCTCGGCTCGACGAATCCGCACAACATGGTGCGGGCAACGATGGACGGCCTCAAGCGACTCACCACGGCGCGGCGCGTCGCGAAGGAGCGTGGCGTCGAGCTGGAGGCGATCCACTATCGTGCCCGGCAGGAAGCCACGGTGACGCATGGGTAGGCTGCCCCCGACGCGGAAGTACCGCAAACGCAAAGCGGGCCGCGACCGCGTCCTGCCACCCGTGGGGAAGGGGAAGCTGCGGATCAAGCAGGTGCGCTCCGGGAACGGTCATTCCGCGCGCATGAAGCGGACGCTCGAGGCCCTGGGCTTCAAGCATCATCAGGCTGTGGTCGTGCACGCGGATCATCCCGCGCTGCGCGGCATGCTCCAACAGGTGCGCCACCTCGTGGAGGTGACGCCGGACGCTAGCCCCGCGGCCACGCCACGGGGAGGAAAGAAGCAAGATGCCAAAGCCGAAGGCTAAAGCGACGCGGAAGCCGCGCGCCAAGTCCCGAGCCAAGTCCCGAGCCAAGTCCCGAGCCAAGTCCCGAGCCCCGAACCCCGAGTCCCAGGTCCAACGGCTCGCGCTGCACGATCTGAAGGCGCCGGTGGGTTCGCACCGGGCCCGCATCCGCAAAGGCCGCGGCCCGGGCTCCGGTATCGGCAAGACCGCCGGCCGCGGCGGCAAGGGCCAGACCGCGCGCCAGGGCGGCAAGGTGCGTCCGGGCTTCGAGGGCGGCCAGATGCCGCTCATCCGGCGCATTCCCAAGCGCGGCTTCACCAATCCGTTCAAGCAGCCGGCGCAGGTCGTGAACGTGCGCCACTTGGTCCTCCTCGCCGACGGCGTCGAGGTGACGCCGGAGACGCTGTTCGGCGCCGGCCTGGTGCGCCGTCCCGACCATCCGATCAAGCTGCTCGGCACCGGTGAGGTCGCCGGGCGGAAGTTCGTGGTGAAGGGCGTCGCGGTGTCCGCGAGCGCCAAGAGCAAGATCGAGCAGGCAGGCGGAACGATCGCGTGACAGCGCCGCTTCCCAATTTGTTCAAGGTCCCGGAGCTCAAGGAAAAGCTCCTGTTCACCTTGTTGTGCCTCGTGATCTACCGCATCGGGGCGCACATCGCGACGCCGGGCGTCAACGTCGACGCGCTCACGAATTTCATGAGCACCCGCGGGACCGGCACGCTGTTCGGACTCTACGACCTGTTCTCGGGTGGTGGCCTGCGGCGCGCGACGGTCTTCGCGCTCGGCATCATGCCCTACATCTCGGCCAGCATCGTTTTCCAGCTGGCGGGACCGGTGTTCCCGATCATCGAGAAGATGCAGCGCGACGAAGAGGGGAAGAAGACGCTCACCCAGTGGACGCGCTACGTCACGGTCGTGCTCTGCCTGTTCCAGGCGTACGGCTTCGCGATATTCACCGAGTCTCTCCCCCAAGCAGTCGCGCACCCGGGCTTCGCCTTTCGTATGACGACCGTCCTCACGCTCACGACGGGCGGCATCTTCGTGATGTGGCTCGGCGAGCAGATCACAGAGCGCGGAATCGGTAATGGGATGAGTCTGCTCATCTTCTTTTCGATCATCGAGCGCATCCTGCCGGAGACGGTGAACACCTTCGAGGCGTTGAAGACCGGGACGCTCAGCTTTCCGGTGCTGATGATCGTGCTGATCATGTGTGTGCTCGTGGTCGCGGGCACCGTCGCGATTACCGTGGCGGCGCGCCGCATCCCGGTGCAGATCCCGCGCAAAGTGATGGGGCGGGGCAGGATTCGGGAAGGCCAGAAGACGTTCATCCCGCTGCGCATCAACAGCGCGGGCGTGATGCCGATCATCTTCGCGCAGTCGCTCATCATCGTGCCCGGCACGGTCGCGACGTTCAGCGGCATCCCCTGGCTCAAGAGCTTCGCCGAATACTTCAACACGACGTCGGTCTGGTACATCGCCTCGAGCGCCGTGTTGATCGTATTCTTCGCCTACTTCTACACGTCCATCATCTTCAACCCGGTGGATCTGGCGGAGAACCTCAAGAAGCAGGGCGCGTTCATCCCCGGCGTGAAGCCCGGCGCGGCCACCGCCGACTACATCGATGAAGTGCTGACCCGCATCACGCTGCCGGGCGCGCTCTTCCTGACGTTCGTCGCCCTGCTGCCGATTGTCGTCCAGAACACGCTCAACATGCCGTTCGGGTTCGGCGGCACGGCGCTGCTCATCGTCGTCGGGGTGGCGCTCGATACGGTGCAACAGGTGCAGCAGCACCTGCTGCTCCGCCAGTACGACGGCTTCATGAAGGGTGGCGGCCCCGGCGGCGGCACCTCGCGCGTTCGCTTCCGGCGCTAAGTGTTTATCCTCATCCTGGGAGCGCCGGGCTCAGGCAAGGGGACGCAAGGGAAGATCCTCGCCGAGCGTCTCGGGCTCCCGAAGATCACCACCGGCGACCTCATCCGCGCGGCGATGAACAACGGGTCGCCGCTCGGCCTCGAGTTCAAGAAGTACTACGACGAGGGAAAGCTGGTCCCCGACAGCATCATCCTTGGCATGATCAAGGACGAGTTGGCGCGTCCCGAGGCGAAGGACGGCGCGATCCTCGACGGGTTCCCGCGCACCGCGCCGCAGGCCGAGCTGGTGGATCGGACGCTGGCCGCGCGTGGCCAGCGACTGAACTATATCCTGCTGCTCGACGTCACCGAGGACGAGCTGGTGCGGCGCATGTCCGCGAGAGCGCAGGTCGAGGGACGTCCGGACGACGCGCCCGAGGCCATCGCGAACCGCCTCCAGATCTATCAGCGCGACACCGCCCCGCTCATTGCGCACTATGCCCAGCGCGGCATCGTGCACCGCGTCCCCGGCACCGGGACGGTCGATCAGATCAGCGGGGAGATCAAGCGGATCATCGGGCGATGATCACTATCAAGTCGCCGCGCGAAATCGAGACGATGGCCGCCGCCGGCCGCATCGTCGCCGAGACGCTGGCGCTGGTGGGACGCAGTATCCGACCCGACATCACGACCGAAGATCTCGACCGCCTCGCCGAAACGTTCATCCGCAGCCATCCCGGCGCGCAGCCGTCGTTCAAGGGGCTGTACGACTTTCCCGCCACGCTGTGCACCTCGATCAATCAGGAGATCGTGCACGGGATCCCGTCACACAAGCGGGTCCTCCACGACGCCGACATCGTCAGCATCGATGTGGGGGTGTGGCTGGAAGGGTTACACGCCGACTCCGCGGCGACGTTCCCGGTGGGTGACATCAAACCGGAGACGGCTCGGCTGCTGGCGGTGACGCAGCAAGCGCTCGCCGCCGGCGTCGCACAGGCGCGGGCCGGCAATCACGTCGGCGACATCGGGCATGCGGTGCAGCAGGTGGCAGAAAAGGCGGGGTACTCGGTCGTGCGGGAGCTGGTCGGCCACGGCATCGGTGCGGCCTTCCACGAGGAGCCGCAGGTGCCGAACTACGGCAAGCCGAAGCGAGGGCCCCGGCTCGTTGCCGGGATGACGATCGCGATCGAGCCGATGATCAACATCGGCGGATCGGCGATCCGCACGCTCGACGACAAGTGGACGGTGGTGACCCAGGACGGCTCGTTGTCCGCGCACTTCGAGCACACGGTGGCCATTACCGACAATGGGCCGAGGATCCTGACGACGGCCTAGCTGACGCCGGCCTGTTTGGCTCGCGCCTGCTCCGACATCCCCGCCAGATTCGCGTTCACATTCTCCGTCGCCCCATCGATCGCGGTTCGGGCCAGCATCCCCGCCACGCGCGCGTCGCTGACGGCGTTCTTGTTGCCGATCTGCTCGATCGTCTGGGCGAGCGCGAGCAGGCGCCGGCCGCGTTTGACGACGTCGGCGGGAGGCCGCGCCGCGGCCAGCAGCGCCTCGTCGATCGCCTGGGCGCGGCCGGCGTCGTGTTTCGGGATCTTGTAGGCGCGACTCACGCCTTCGTAGGCGGCCGCATCCTCATCCACCAGACGCCGCAGCTCGCCCCGCAGCTGCTCGGCTTCGGCGAGGATCGCCCGGGCCTGGGCGTCGACGGCCGCGTAGGCCTTTTTCCCCACCGTCAGCCGCGCGACCATCGCCACGAGCGCCGCGGCGAGCGTTCCGGCCAGCGCGGCGGCGCTGCCGCCACCCGGCGTCGGAGCTCCTCCCGCCAGTTCATCGATCCAGCCGTCCAGGGATGGCCCCCGCCCCCCCGGCCCCGCCCCGGGGGACGGGATGGCCGCGGGCAGGACGGCGCGGATCTTCGTTTCCAGGATGTGATCTCCGGCGTTTGACAGCCGCAGCGACGATTCCGCGGCGCCGACGAGCGCGCGCTCCGGAATGAGACCGACGATCTCGCTGTACTGCACGCCGACACCCTGCTTTTCGGCGCGGGCCTTGATCGCATTGAAGACCACGGCGGGCGAGGTGATGTCGATGTCCAGGAGGTTCATCGACACCTGCGCCAGGCCGTCGACGATGAAGCCGCTCGCCTGCACGCCCGGCAACCCGCCGCTGGACGTGCGGATCTGTTTCGCGATCTCCTTGGCGACGGCAATCTCCTGCGTATCGAGATAGACATTGAACGCGACGAGAAACGGCCGCGCGCCGATCGCCGTCGCCCCGGCCGTCGGATGGACGCGGGGGGGCCCGAAGTCCGGTTCCAGCGTCCGCCCGCGCAAGCCCTCGAATTCGCCCTTGCGAATGTCGGGCAGGCGCTCGCGCTCGACCCGGGTTGCGGCTTTGGCGTACAGGAACACGGGGATCTGCAGCTCCTTGGCGACGCGCTCCCCCAGCTGCCGGGCGAGCTGCACGCACTCCTCCATCGTGACGCCGGTGACGGGCACGAACGGCACCACGTCGGTCGCCCCCATCCGCGGGTGCTCGCCCGCATGTTTGGTGAGATCGATCCGCTGCTGTGCGACGCGCATCGCGGCGAAGGCGGCAGCGACCGCCGCGGCCGGTGGCGCGACGAACGTGAACACCGAGCGGTTGTGCGCCGTGTCGGACTGCACGTCGAGCAGCTGCGCGCCCGGAACCGCGCTGATCGCCGCGCGCAGCGCGTCGATGGTGGCGGGATCACGGCCCTCGGAGAAGTTCGGTACGCATTCGACCAGCGGAGCGGTCATCAGCTCTTCCTTAATAGATCGATGAGCCAGCGGTGCATCGCGGCGTTGCCCGCGACGAGTGACCCGTTTCCCTCGCTACTCAGCACATCCGACGCGCCGTCGTGCCGCGTCACGATGCCGCCCGCTTCGCGAATGAGCAATGTGCCCGCGGCGATGTCCCACGGCGCGAGCTCCAGCTCCCAGAAGCCGTCGAGGCGGCCCGCGGCGACGTCGGCCAGGTCGAGCGCCGCCGCTCCGGCCCGCCGCACACCGCTCGCGGCGCCGATCACCGCGGCAAACTGGGCCAGGTACACGTGCAGCACCTTGAGCGACTTGAAGGGAAACCCCGTGCCGATGAGAGCGCGCCGGGGATCGGTCGCAGCCGATACGCTGAGCCGGATGTCCTCCTCGAAGGCCCCGCCGCCGCGCACCGCCCGGTAGGTGCGGTTGCGGCAGACATCGTGGATCACACCCGCCGCCAGCTTGCCGTCGACCAGGCAGCCGATGCTGACCCCGTACTGCGGGTAGCCGTGCAGAAAGTTCGTCGTGCCATCGAGCGGATCGACGATCCAGACGAGCTCGCCGCGCGCGGCCCGTTTGGGAGACAGCTCCTCGCCCACGATGACCGAGTCCGGCTCCTCACGGGTGATCACGTCCGCGATCATCGCTTCGGCCGCCCGGTCAATCTCGGTCACGAAGTCGTGCTGCGATTTCTCCGTCCAGGTCGCTACGGCGGGGCGGGGGGCGGTCCGCAAATAGTCGGCGGCGCGCAGCGCGGCGCGCTCGGCCAACTTGACTAAGTCATTGTACTCACGCACCTTGTGGCCCCGTGGCCCCCGTGACCTCGAAACGCGTCTTCAGCGGCATCCAGCCCTCCGGTGAGCTTCACATCGGTAACTATCTGGGCGCCGTGCAGAACTGGGTACGGCTCCAGACCGAGCACGACTGTCTGTTCTCGATCGTCGACCTGCACGCCATTACCCAGCCGTACGACGCCGGCACCCTCTCGTCCCTGACTCTCGATATGGCGGTGAGTCTGTTTGCGGCCGGCCTGGACCCCGACAAGTGCATCGTGTTCGTGCAATCGCACGTGGCCGAGCACACCGAGCTCAACTGGCTGCTCGCGTCCGTGACGCCGCTCGGCGAGCTCGAGCGCCAGACGCAGTTCAAGGACAAAGCGCAGCGCCAGGAAAGCGTCCCGCTGGGATTGCTGGCCTATCCTGTCCTGCAGGCGGCCGACGTGCTCCTCTATAAAGCTAGCCTCGTCCCGGTGGGTGAGGATCAGGTCCAGCATCTCGAGTTGATGCGCGAGACCGCGCGCCGCTGGAACGCCCGCTACGCCCCAGCATTCTTCCCCGAGCCGCAGCCGCTCCTGACCAAGACCAAGCGCGTCCTGGGCCTCGACGGCAAGGCGAAGATGTCCAAGAGTTTGGGCAATACGATCGGACTGTTCGAATCCCCCGAGGCGATCTGGGAGAAGCTCCGGCCGGCCGCCACCGATCCGGCTCGCAAAACCCGGAAGGACCCCGGCACACCGGAGATCTGCAACATTTTTACGCTGCATCAGGGGTTCTCGCCGCCTGACACGGTCGCCGACGTGGCCACCAAGTGTCGCACCGCGGGATGGGGCTGCCTCGACTGCAAGCGTGTGCTGGCCGACAACATGATCAAGACTCTCCAGCCCATTCGTGCACGCGCGGTAAAGTTCAAGTTGAATTCGGCGGGCGTAATGGAGTGGCTTCGCGCAGGTGCGGACAAGGCTCGCACGCTCGCGCAGCGCACCATCACGGACGTTCGCGACAAGATGGGATTCCTGCATGGGTGAGATCTTCCGGCACATGGTCGAGATCTTCCGACTCGATCTCATGCTGCAAATCGGTCTCGCGACGCTCCTCGGCGGCGCGATCGGGCTGGAGCGAGAGCTCGGCGGCAAACCGGCGGGACTCAGAACCAACATCCTGATCTGTATCGGATCGGTGCTGTACACGCACCTGTCGCTCGCGATGCTGACGGGCAGTACGGGTGCAATCCCGCCGGGCACCGACACGACCCGCGTCGCGGCGCAGATCGTCACCGGGGTCGGCTTCATCGGGGCGGGCACGATCCTGCACGCGCGCGGCGCGGTCGTCGGCCTGACCAGCGCCGCGACGATTTGGGTCGTCGCCGCGATCGGCGTCGCCCTCGGCAGCGGCTATTACCTCGAAGGCGTGGGAACCACACTCGCGGTCGTCACCGTGCTGGCCGGCCTGGGCCGCGTCGAGAAGCTGGTCGAGCGGCAATCGCTGACGTCGACGATCTCCATCCATGCGCGTCCGGGTCCCACCGTCGTGGAGGATCTGGAAACCGCTGTGCGCCGCATGGGACTGGACATTCTCAAGGTCTCGAACCGGCAGGAGAATGTGGACCTCGTGGTCGAGTTCGAGCTGCGCGGGTCCAAGCGCCTGTACGATCAGGCGATCATCACCCTCCTGCACCACGATCACGTCCGCACGGTCTCGACCGGGGAGTGAGCACGCGGCGTCTCGTGATCGATCTGACCTCGCCACGCACCGCCTGGAGGATTCCGCGGCCGAACGTGGTCGAGATCAAGAACGCCGTCGGCACGAGCTGGGACGTCCTCGAAGTGAAAGCCCCCGCGGTGTCCGACGGCGACGGCGGCTCCGGCTCGCCGGAAGCCATCGCTGCCGCGCGCGGCGCCGAGATCTACCTCGGCTTCGGGATACCGTCCGGCGTCGCGGCGGCGGCGAAGGACACGCTGCGCTGGGCTCACAGCGCCACCGCCGGCATCGGCTCGAGCCTGGGGCATGTCGGCCCTGGTGTGCTGCTCACGAATTCCGCCGGTGTCCACGCGGAGCCGATGGCCGACTGGGTCATTGCCGCAATCGCCTACTTCACCCGTGGACTCGACCGCATGATTTCGGCGCAGCGCCAGGGTCGCTGGGCCAAGGACGACTTCACCGATGGCGCGATCCCGATGCGGGAGTTTCGGGAGCTGCGGCTCGGCGTCTTCGGGCTGGGCGGCATCGGGACCGCCGTGGCGCGGCGCGGGCTGTCGCTCGGGATGAAGGTGGCGGGGGTGCGGCGGCGCCCCGAGCGCAGTGGCGGTCCGGGGGAGGCCAAGGGTGTGGAGTGGGTCGGCGGTTTGGCCGACTTGCCGCGACTCGCCGCCGGCAGCGACGTGCTGGTCATCGCCGCCCCGCACACGGCCGAGACGGTCGGCGCAGTGGACCGCCGCGTGCTCGAGCGGCTGCCGCACCACGCGCTCGTCATCAACGTGTCGCGGGGCTCGCTGCTCGATGAGCCGGCGCTGCTCGAGCTGCTCGAGCTGCGGCGCGTGCGCGGCGCGGCGCTGGACGTGTTCGGTACCGAGCCGCTGCCGGTCGGGCACCCCTTCTGGAGCCATCCCCGCGTGCTCGTGTCGCCACACGTGAGCGCGGTGTCGGGCCGCTTCTGGGAGCGCGAAACCGCTTTGATCGTGAGCAACATCAGTAGCTATCTTGCAGGTGCGCCCCTCACGAACCTCGTCGACCGGGAAGCCGGGTACTGAATGGAAAAAATCATCAAGGCCGCGGTGGATCGCGGGGCGTCCGATCTGCACATCAAGGCGGGCGACGTGTTTCGCGCCCGCATCGACGGGAAGCTGGTGCCGCTGACCAAGCAGCGGCTCACGCCGGATCAGACCAGGGCGATCGCCCAGCGGCTCATCTCCAACGAGGACGATCGCGCCCGCATCGACAAGCTGCGCGACTACGACTGCTCGTGGGGCATGCCGGGCATCGGCCGCTTCCGCGTCAATATCCTGCGGCAGCGCTCCTCGTTCATGATCGTGATGCGCGTCATCCCGTTCGACGTGCCGACGTTCGAATCCCTGAAGCTGCCGGCCGTGCTCGCCGAAGTCGCGACCGCCGAGCGGGGGATGATCCTGGTGACGGGCGTGACCGGCTCGGGCAAGAGCTCGACGATGGCCGCGATCATCAACCACATCAATCAAAACCAGCATCGGCACATCCTCACGCTCGAGAACCCGATCGAGTTCCTGCATCGCGACATCAATTGCTCGGTGACGCAGCGCGAGATCGGCGTCGATACCGACGACTTCCGCACCGGGCTGCGTGCCGCGCTGCGGCAGGATCCCGACGTGGTCTTGATCGGCGAGATGCGCGATTCCGAGACGATCGATACAGCCATGAAAGCGGCCGAGACGGGGCATCTGCTCGTCTCGACGCTGCACACGCCCGATGCCGTCACGACGGTCAGTCGCGTCGTCTCGATGTTTCCGCCCGAGGAGCAGGAGATTGCCCGGCTGCGGCTATCCGAGGCACTGCACGCCGTCGTGTCGCAGCGGCTGCTGCCGCGGGCGGACGGGCGGGGCCGCGCCGCCGCGCTCGAGGTGCTGCTCGCGACGGGGACCGCGCGCGACATGATTCGGGAGCGCGACCGCACGACGTCGCTGCACGATTACATCAAGGAATCGCGCGAGCAGTACGGCATGCAGACGTTCGACCAGCACCTCATGGATCTGGTCGCCGACGACATCGTGACGTACGAAACGGCGCTCGCCGCCTCGTCGAATCCGTCGGACTTTCAGCTCCAGGTCCGCACGCTGCGGCGGCGCTCGCGCGTGGTTGCGCCGACCGAGCCCGATAAGGCGGCGGGCTTCACCGACGACCTCTCCAGCATGCTGCCCCAATGAGCGAGCGAAAACTGGTTCCGGCCGGCGTGTTTCCCCCGGTGACGACGCCGTTCGATCCGGCGACTGGCGACGTCGCGCCGCGGGCATTCCAGGAGAACCTGACCCGCCTGCTGGCCGCCGGCGTGGACGGCGTCGTCGTCTCCGGCTCGACGGGTGAGGCGCCGCTGCTCGACCCCGCCGAGCAGGAACACCTGGTGGGACTGGCGCGGGAGACGGTCGACGACGGCAAGTGGGTGATCGCGGGAACGGGTGGCGAGTCGACGCGTCAGACGATCGCCGCCTCGAAGGCCGCGGCCACGGCCGGTGCGGACGCCGTGCTCGTGCGCCCGCCGTCGTACTTCTCGGCGGCCGCGACGGTCGAGACGCTGGCGGCGCACTTCCGTGCCGTCGCCGATGCGAGCCCCATTCCGGTGATCGTGTACAACATTCCCAAGTACACGCACATCGCGCTGGCGCCGGCGCTCCTCCAACAGCTCACGAGCCACGAGCGCATCATCGGGGTCAAGGATTCCTCGGGCGATCCAAAGAATCTCGCCACCTACCGCGCCGCGGTGCCGCAGTGGGCGGTGCTCGTCGGTGGGGCGTCGCTGCTCCTCACCGCGCTCGAGCTCGGCTGTCAGGGCGGGATCGTCGGTGTCGCGTGCTTCGCGCCGGGCTTGTGCGTGCAGCTCGTGCGCGAATTCGCGCAGGGACATCGCGCGGCCGCCGGAGAGTTGCAGCAGCGGATCACGCCGCTCGACAAGGAGATCGTCGGCAAGCTCGGCCCCGCCGGCGTGAAGGCCGCGATGGACGCCGCGGGACTGTACGGTGGCCCGGTGCGGCCGCCGCTCGCGCCGGTTTCGTCTGCCGATCGCGAGCGCGTCAGCGCGCTCGTGCGCAGTGACTGACTACGCGGCGTTGTTCCGCGAGCTCGCCATCCCGCGGCTCGTGGGGACACCCAATCATCAGAAAGTGCGTGAGATCCTGAAGCGCGAGCTCTCGGCGCGCGGATTTGCGGTGGACGAGCATCAGTTCACGGGCCGGCCCGCGCGCGCGCTGTTGGGAGTCCCGCCCACAATATCCGGGGTCAACCTGATAGCCCGGCCCGTCCGCCCATCGGCCCATCAGCCCGTCTGGCTTGTTGCGCATTACGACTCCAAGGGCCAGCCGATCTCGATGGCGATCCGGTTGGTGGGGTTCGCCGCGTTGGTGCTCGGCCTCGTCGCGCTGGCGCTTGCCGCGGTGCCGGCTATCGCGCTCCTCGTCGTGGCGTTGATCATCGTGTCGCAGAACCGCGTGACCGACAACTCACCGGGCGCCGTGGACAACGCGAGCGCGCTCATCGCCGTCTTCATGACCATCGATCAACTGTCGCCTGGCACGGCCGTGGGCCTGATCTTTCCGGACGCCGAGGAGTTCGGCTTGGTCGGGGCGCGCGCGTTGGCGGCGGGTCGCGCGGATCTGTTCGCAGATGCTGCCGTGATCAATCTCGATGGCCTGGACGATCTCGGGACCCCCGTGGTGCTGTCGCACAGGCCGGGACCGATCGGTGTCGCGGTCGCGACGGCATTGAAGGCCCGGCGGTGGCGTTGGTTGCCGGTGGTGGTCGACGGCATCGCGCTCGCAGGCGTGAGCCGAGAATGCGTCACGATTCTCAAGGGAAACTGGCGCACGATGCTTGCCGTCCATCGGCCCGGGGACACCGCGGCTCGCGTGCGATTGGACGGTGCGGCGAGCGTCGCCGCAGGGCTGGCGCGGGTGCTGCGCGCCCAATAGCTTCCCTCAGAGGATAGGCTAGGCCCCCGCTGGGGGCTTTTTTGTTGCCACCGAGGAGAGATTCGAGTGTTTGGACCGAAGACGCAGTGTGTCGTCGTGGTCGGCGCCCAGTGGGGCGATGAGGGCAAAGGGAAGGTGGTCGACGTCCTGGCCGAGCGTGCCGATCTCGTGGTGCGCTACCAGGGCGGCGCCAATGCCGGGCACACGGTGGACACCGGGGAAGGCAAGTCATTCGTGCTCCACCAGATCCCCTCGGGCATTCTGCAGGGCGCGGTGTGCGTCGTCGGCAACGGCGTGGTCCTCGATCCGGAACAGCTGTTCGCCGAGCTGGACGCGCTGGAGGGCAGGGGAGTCCGGACCGAGCACAAGCTGCACATCTCCGACCGGGCGCATCTCACCCTTCCGTATCACAAGCTCCTCGATCGTGCCCGTGAGAAACAGGAAAGGATCGGCACGACGGGACGGGGCATCGGTCCGACCTACGAGGACAAATACGGGCGCCGCGGCATCCGTGTCGGCGACCTGCGCAATCTCAGCCGCGCCAAGGAGCTCGTGCGGGCGCGCGTCGAAGCCGCGAACCAGATGCTGGGCATGCTGGGAGCGGGAACCGGTGGGGGTGAACACGCCAGCGCGGAGGAGCACACCCAGCTACTCGAGCGTCTGGCGCCGCGGTTGTTGCCGCTGGCCGTGGACGCCGGTCGCGTCGTCTGGGAAGCGTTGGCGCGCGGTGAATCAGTGCTCTTGGAGGGTGCCCAGGGTGCACTGCTCGACGTGGATCACGGGACCTATCCGTATGTCACGTCGTCCAACACGACGGCGGGTGGCGCCGCCGTGGGCGTCGGGATCGGTCCGACGGCGATCGACGCGGTACTCGGCGTCGTGAAGGCGTACACGACGCGCGTCGGGAATGGGCCGCTGCCGACGGAGGCGGAGCCCGCCGTGGCCGAGCGTATTCGGGAGCTCGGCGGCGAATTCGGGGCGACGACCGGACGGCCGCGGCGGTGTGGATGGTTCGATGCTGTCGTGGTTCGGTACGCTGTTCGGGTCAATGGCTTAACGGGGCTGGCCGTCACGAAGCTGGATGTGCTCGATACGTTCGCGGAGATTCCCGTTGGGGTCGGCTATCGTCTCGACGGAGAGGTCATTGATAGCATGCCGGCAGACGTGGAGACGATTGGGCGCGTAGAGCCGATTTATGAGACGGTGCCCGGTTGGCAGAAGCCGCTCAGCGGAGTGCGCCGATTGGCGGACTTGCCGCCGGCCGCGCGGGCATATGTTGATCGCCTGCAGGATCTGGCCGGAGCGCCGGTTCGTTATGTTAGCGTGGGAACCCGCAGGGACCAGATAATAGAAGTCTAGAGGCGCAGCAGACGCAGCAGTGGCTTACAGACGTCTAGCTGTAAGAAAAAGACACGCATCGCGTTTGTGGGGTGATGGTGAGATCGTTTCGTTGAATAACTTCCGGTTATGCTTTTCAAAAACCTGAAGGCTTACCAACATCCGCGACGACTGTCGGTGTTGTCGCGATCCCTCATCAAGCGACTGCCAGCATCCGAGCACGATCTCGCGGACCAATGGCGGCGTGCGTCAAATAGGTTCTATCGACGGAGTTCTGTGCCGTATTCTGCCGTCTTTCGTGCATAATGCGAGCAAGTAGTTTTACTAGGTCAGCCATACCGGTGTTGCTGTGACAGCGGTTACAAGAAGGGCACCGTTCTTGCCTCTGAATCGGACCAGTTCTCTGCAAAGGGCAAACCGCCGGTGACGGCGGGGCGCAAAGCAAAGGGGTCTCGCTCGTCGAGATAGCCCGGCTGCCAGAGGTCCGGAGCGCCCGCCCGATTTGCGAGAAGGAGTTCGCTTAGCTCACATCGGGTTCTAGGGCGCACGGTGTGCGGCAGGCGATCACCCCCTGGGGCAACTCAGGGGGTTTCTCGTTTTCACTATCTTGGCCCAATGCCTCCCGTTATCCTGGTCGCCCCCGCCGCCTTCAAGGGCACTTTGGGCCCGCGTCAGGTCGCTGAAGCACTCGCGATCGGAGTCCGGCGGGCGGTCCCGGGGGCGGCGGTGCTCGAATGCCCCGTAGCCGACGGCGGAAACGGGTTGCTGGATGTCGTCCTCCCCGCCGCTGGAGCCTTGCGCGAGCGGCTCGAGGTCACAGGCCCGATCGGCGACTCGGTCTCCGCCGAAATGGGCTGGATCGATGGCGAGACGGCGATCATCGAGAGCGCGTCGGCCTGCGGGCTTGCGCTCGTGGAGCCCGAGGACCGCGATCCGCTCCGCACCACGACGCGGGGCGTCGGCGAGCTGATCTGGACCGCGGCCGACCGCGGCGCTAAGACGATCGTCGTCGGCCTGGGCGGCACCGCAACCGTAGACGGCGGAACGGGCGCCGCGCGCGGCTTCGGGTGGACGTTCGAGAACGCGGCGGGCCAGCAGCTGCCCGATGGCGGGGGATCGCTGACCGACCTTGCCTCCTTCGGGTCGGGGTGGGGCCTCGCCGCTCGCGTCGTGGCGCTCGCTGATGTCGTCACGCCGATGCTCGGCCCGGACGGTGCCGCACCGGTGTTCGGACCGCAAAAGGGGGCGCGGCCGGAGGAGATTCCGCACCTCGCCGCGGGTCTCGCTCGTCTGGCGGAGCTATGGGCGCATGCCGGCCGCCCGGAGCTCGGGACGTTACCGATGGGTGGCGCCGCGGGCGGCCTGGGGGCAGGGCTCGTCTTCTTTGCGAAGGCGGAGTTGGCGAGTGGAGCGGAGTGGGTGCTGGAGCGCGCGGGCTTCGACGCGGCGCTCGCCAAGGCCGACCTCGTAATCACAGGCGAGGGGATCTTCGACAGGACGTCGCTGGTTGGAAAGGCCCCGGGAGAAGTGGTGCGTCGGGCGCAGGTCGCCAAGAAGAAGGTGGCGGTCGTTGCCGGGCGGGTCGAAGGCATGATCGGCGTGCATACGGTGGGGGGCGACGGTGGGGGACGGATGCTGGACGCGACCGCCCTCGCCCAGATGGCCGAACAGGTCGCGCGCGAGGCGTTGGGTTTGTAACTTCCGGCTCCTTATGCCGCCCGCAACTGCAGACAAAACCATGGAAAAGCTCGTGTCGCTGGCAAAGCGGCGCGGCTTCGTGTTTCAATCCTCCGAGATCTACGGCGGGCTTGGCTCCATCTGGGACTACGGGCCGCTCGGTGTCGAGCTCAAAAAGAACATCAAAGAGCGCTGGTGGCGATCGATGGTGCATGAGCGTCACGACATCGAAGGCCTCGACGCCGCCATCCTGATGCATCCCAAAGTCTGGGAGGCATCCGGCCACGTGGCAGGGTTCACCGATCCTTTGGTGGACTGCAAGCAGTGCAAGAACCGCTTCCGGGCGGACGATCCGAAGATCAAGGGCACGCCCGGCCAGCCCGACGCGCAGTGCCCCGTGTGCGGCAGCAAGGGCACCCTCACCGCGCCGCGACAGTTCAATCTGATGTTCAAGACGTTCATGGGGCCGGTCGAGGACCAGGCCGCCGTTGTCTACCTGCGTCCGGAAACGGCGCAGGGGATCTACGTCAATTACTTGAACGTGCAGCAGTCCTCGCGCCAAAAGATCCCCTTTGGAATTGCGCAGATCGGCAAGGCGTTCCGCAACGAGATCACGCCCGGCAACTTCATCTTTCGGACTCGCGAGTTCGAGCAGATGGAGATGCAGTTTTTCGTGAAACCCGGCACCGAGAACGAGTGGTTCGAGACCTGGCGCGCCGAGCGGATGAAGTGGGTGGAAGGACTCGGGATTCGGCCGGAGAAGCTGCGCTGGCATCAGCACGGCAAGGACGAGCTCGCGCACTATGCCGCGGACGCCTACGACATCCAGTATGAATTCCCGTTCGGCTGGCAGGAATTCGAGGGGATCCACAACCGGACCAACTTCGATTTGACCAACCATCAGCAGCATGCCGGCAAAAAGCTCGAATACCTCGACCCGAAGACGAACGAGCGGTTCATTCCGTACGTGGTCGAGACTTCGGCGGGGGCGGACCGCACGACGCTGGTGGTGCTGTGCGACGCCTATACAGAAGAAGAGGTGCGCGGCGCGGAGGCCGCCGACGCCGCCGAGGGCGGCGAGCAGCGCGTCGTGCTGAAGCTCAAGCCGTCGCTGGCCCCGCTGAAGGCGGCCGTGTTCCCGCTCGTGAACAAGGACGGCATGCCGGAGCTGGCGCATCGCATTCACGACGACCTGCGGCGGCACTTCAACGTGTTCTACGACGACGGCGGATCGATCGGCCGCCGCTACCGCCGCCAGGACGAGGCCGGCACCCCCTTCGGCGTCACCATCGACGGCCAATCCACCCAGGATCAGACGGTGACCGTCCGCGACCGCGACACGCTCAAGCAGGACCGCGTCGCCACGGCACAGCTCGTCGCCTATCTGACGCAGAAGCTGGCGGGGTGAAGCGGGTCCTCGTCGACTGCCGCGATTTGTTCTTCCGCGGCAAGCTGCAGGCAATTCTCGCGGCGAGTGGAGCGGAACCGGCACGCGAGGAACCCTACGACCTCGCCGTGGTCGAGTTGGGGAAAGCCGACGTCCCGCAGCGCATTTCCGACCTCGTGGGCCGCGGCGTACCAGTGCTTGCGTTCGGCTCGCACGTCGATGCGGCCGCGCTGCGCGCCGCCCGGGACCTCGGGGCGCGCGCCGTCCCGAATTCCGAAATCGAAACCGCGTTGCGCGCGATGCTCTAGGCGCCGACCATGGCACGAGATCGCAAACGCGTTGACGTCCTGGTCCTCGGCGCCGGAGCCGCGGGACTCGCGGCGGCGCGCGACCTCTCGCATGCCGGTCTCCGCGTCACGATCATCGAAGCGCGGCCGCGCGTCGGCGGCCGGATTCTCACCCTGCACGATTCCCGCTCGCCTGTTCCGCTCGAGCTCGGTGCCGAGTTCATCCACGGCGAGCGCGCCGAAACACTATCGCTCGCGCAGGCAGCCGGGCTCGCGGTGCTGGAGCTGCCCGGCCTGCATGACCTCGCCACCGCCGGCCGGTTCAAGGCGATGGACGGCTTCTGGCAGCTCGTCGATCGCATGAATCACGATCTCGCCCGCCGGCTCGTGCGCCGCGGCCGGGACTTTCCGGTGAGCGAGTATCTCGATTCGCGGAGCGTGCCGCCGTCACGGCGCGGGATGCTGCGGGACTTCCTCCAGGGCTTTTACGCCGCGCACCCCGATCGGCTCAGCGCCGAGTCGCTCGCCGTCGAGGTCCGGAGCAATGCCGAGCGGGACGAAGTCGCAGGCGGACAGTTCCGCATCGCCAACGGCGGCGATGCCCTCATGAAATGGCTGCGGGATGGGCTGGATCCCGACCGGACCGAGCTGCGGCTCAGCACGGTCGCCCAGACAGTGGAGTGGAAACGCGAGTCGGTGCGCGTGGGATGTCGCGGTGCCGACCGCGCGCCATTGCCCACCGTGACCGCACGCACTGCGGTGATCACGCTGCCGCTCGCCGTCCTGAAGGCCGGTATGGTGCGGTTTGATCCGGCGCTCCCTGCCAAACAGCGCGCCCTTGCGGGTCTCGAGACGGGGCAGGTGTTCAAGATCGTGCTCCGGTTCAGGGAGGCCATCTGGGATGACGCGGAATTCCTAAAAGAGCGGCGGGGGCCGGCCGGCGCTGACCGGGGCGGGCTGAACTTCCTCCACGGCCAGGGCGCCGAGGTGCCGACGTGGTGGACCACGCTCCCCGTGCGCTCGCCGGTGCTCGTCGGATACGTCGGCGGCGTCGCCGCCGAACAACTCCTCGCCGAGGAGCCGCCCTCGCGGCTGGAGCGCACGCTCGTGGCGCTGTCGGAGATTCTGGCCGTCCCGCGGCGCGATCTGGAGGATCAGCTCGATGCGTCTGCCAGTCACGACTGGCGCGCCGATCCGTTCGCGCGGGGCGCCTACAGCTACATCGGTGTCGGTGGCAGCGGTGCCCCGCGGGCCCTGGCCCGGCCCGTGGAGGGAACGCTCTTCTTCGCCGGCGAAGCGACCGACGGCCCGCAGATCGGCACGGTCGCCGGTGCGCTGGCAAGCGGGCGGCGCGCCGCGCGGGAGGTGCTGCGCATGCTAAAATAGTTGTGACTTTTCTCAGGATCTCCGATGCCGGTTATCGCCAAGACGGTCGTGTTGCTGATCCTTTCCAACATCTTCATGACATTCGCCTGGTACGCGCACCTGCGTCACTTGAGCCAGAAGCCCTGGATCGTTGCGGCACTGGTGAGCTGGGGGATCGCCCTGTTCGAGTATCTGCTCCAGGTGCCCGCGAACCGCATCGGTCATTCGCAGCTCCAGCTCGGCCAACTCAAGATTCTACAGGAAGTCATCACGCTGAGTGTGTTCGTACCGTTTGCCGCCTTCTATATGAAGGAACCGGTGCGCCTGAATTTCCTCTGGGCCGCGCTGTGCATGTGCGGGGCCGTGTTCTTTGTGTTCAGGCGCTGACGTGCGACTCGTCTTCATTCATGGTCCACCGGCGGTGGGGAAGCTGACGGTGGCCCGTGAGCTCGCCGAGCTGACCGGCTTGCCGCTCTTCCACAATCACCTTGCCGTTGACGTGCTGACCCCGCTGTTCGAGTTCGGCAGCGCGTCGTTCGTGAAGCTCCGGGAGCTCATTTGGTTGAGCGTGTTCCAGGAGGCCGCCAAAAACGACGTGTCGCTGATCTTCACCTTCGCGCCCGAGCGCACGGTGCGGCCGTCGTTCATTCAAGACACCATCACGACCATCGAGGCGCGCGGTGGCGTCGTGCACTTCGTGCGCCTCACCTGCGATGCGGGCGAGATCGAGCACCGGTTGACGAGCCCCTCGCGCACCGAGTTCGGCAAACTGCAGTCGCTCGACCAATACCAGACGCTTACGCGCGCCGGCGCGTTCGACTACCCGGAGCTGCCGGCCGGCCTGACGATCGATACCGGCGCCGTCAGCCCGCGCGAGGCCGCTGTGGCCATCCGCTCCTTTCTGGCACGGGCGGCGGCGGGTAACCGCTAGGGTCGCTATCTTTTTCTCATGCGTCTCATCGCCGTACTCGCCGCGCTGGCCGGGCTCGCCCTGTCGGCCCCTCCGACCGGCTACCGCATCCTGGTCGCGAGCGAATCGGGCGACATCGTCACTCAGCTCACCTGGGACGGGACGTCTCTGGCTGTCGCCAAGGTCGTGCCGGTCGGCATCATGCCCGCCGATATCGATGGCCCGCACAACGTGGCGGTCGCCCCGGATGGGTCCGCCTGGTACGTGACGATTGCGCACGGCACGCCCTACGGATCGCTCTGGAAAATGAGCGTAGGCAGCGACACCCTCCTGGGCCGGGCTCCGGTCGAGATGTTTCCCACGACGATCGGGTTGACGCCGGACGGCGCGCTGGCGTTCGTCGCCAATTCCGATTTCCACGGCGATCACCCGCGCATGAACGTCGTCACGATCGTGCAGACCGCCACGATGACGCCGCTCACCAATCTTCCGGCGTGCGACATGCCGCACGGCGTGAAGGCCAATCACGCCGGGACGCTGGTGTACGTGTCGTGCATGAACTCGGATGAAATCCTCGAGATCGACCGGCAGAGCTTCCGGATTCGCAGGCGGCACAAGACGGGAGAGGGCATGCCCGGGGCCGGGATGCCGATGCATGCCGTGGCATCCGGTCCGCCGCAGCACGACTGCATGCCGACGTTCGTCTCGGTCTCGCCGGACGACCGCCGGCTGTACGTCGCGTGCAATCACGGCAACACGCTGCAGGTGCTCGATGCCGGATCGCTCGAGCTCGTGCAGGAGATCCCGGTGGGCACGGGCGCGTACAACGTCGAGCCCTCCGCCGACGGCCGGTGGGTGATCGTGACCAACAAGAAGGCGCAGAGCGTGTCGCTGGTCGATGCGCAGAGCCTGACCGAAGTGGTCAAGATCCCGACGTCGAAGCCGCTGCCGCACGGCGTGGCCTATTCCCCCGATGGGCGCTGGGCGTTCATCTCGCAGGAGAGCGTCGGGATCGATCCCGGCGCCGTGGATGTCATCGATCTCACGACGCGGGCGCGTGTCGCCAGCATCCCGATCCCCCGCCAGCCGACCGGCATCACGATCCTCAAGGCCCCATGATCCATACCACCACCGTCTCGCTCGCGCCCTCCGATGTGCTGGCGCGCGCGCAGCAGTTCTTCGCCGAGCGCGTTCCCCATGCGGCGGCATTCGTGGAGAAGGTGGGGGCCACGTTCGTGACGCTGCGCGGCCAGGGCGGCGAGGAGATCGTGATCAGCGCCTGGGACGACAAGGAAAAAGGCGTCACGCGCGTGCGCGCCTCCACCTTGTTCTTCGATCAGGCGCTGGACCGGTTCCTCTCGACACTGCCGCTCGCGTCGCAGGTGGAGGTCGCATGACAGCGGTCGGCGAGCGCTACGCGGTGCGGGTGATGGTGACGCCGGCGTGGGAGCAGGTGCCGGTGCAGGTCGATGACGCGACGACCGTCGCCCAGCTGAAGCATCAGGCGCTGAAGGCCGCGCTCAAAACGACGGAGAACGAGCAAAGCTTCGTCGTGAAGTTCCGTGGTGCGCAGGTGCTCGACGAATCCACCACCATGCGGGCACTCGGTGCCGTCCCGAACGCCCCGTTCATCGTGCTGCCGGGCCGGCGGCAACCGGTGCGGTGAGCACCGCCGCTTTCACCCGCGCCGTCACGATTTTCGCGGTCGGGTTCTTACTGCTCGACGCGGTGCTGTTCGGATTGGTGGGCCGCTTTGTCTGGGCCGCGGTCTGCGCGGGCGCCGCCGTGCTCGTGGTGCTGGGGTGGCGCCGCTATCGCCGCGCGATGGCCGAGCTGGCCGACGCGCGCCGCGAGATGAAGCAGGAAGTGGAGTCGCTGCGCCAGCTGCTGCACACCCGCCGCCAGAATTAGGTGTCCACCGCAGTCGTCTGGAATCCGGCGTGCCGGCATCACTACGGCGGCGCCGGGCATCCCGAGCGCCCGCAACGCTTCGAGGCGGTGCTCGAGGCGCTGCGAAGCCCCGAGCTGGCGGCGCGCATCTCGTGGGTCGAGGCGTCGGCGGCGACGCGGGAGGCAATCGAGCGCGTGCACCCCCCGGAATACCTCGACCTGCTGGAAGCGCTGGCCGGGCGCGGCGGCGGCGCGCTCGATGCCGACACATTCCTCGGACCCAGGAGTTGGGAGAGCGTGCTGGCGTCGGCGGGCGTCGCGCTGGCGGCGGTCGAGCAGGGCCTCGCGTCCGGGCGCGCGTTCGGCATCACGCGCCCGCCCGGTCACCACGCGCTCGCCGCGCGCGCGATGGGGTTCTGTTTCCTCAACAATGTCGTGCTGGCCGCGCGCCACGCGCAGGCACTCGGCTGCGCGCGCGTGCTGATCGTCGATTGGGACGTGCACCACGGCAACGGCACGCAGGCGCTGGTGGAGCACGACGCGTCGATTCGCTTTGTCTCGATGCATCAGTACCCGTGGTATCCGGGCACCGGAGCCGCGGACGAGCGCGGTGTCGGCAACGTGTTCAACATTCCGCGGCCGGGCGGGCTGCCGCGCGCTGTCTACGCGCGCGACTTCCTCGCCGGCGTCGATGCGGCGCTCGCGCAGTGGAGTCCCGACATGCTACTCATCTCCGCGGGATTCGACTCGCTCGCAGGCGATCCGCTCGGCGAGTTCACACTCGAGCCCGACGACATTGTCGACTGGACCGAAGCGCTGCGCGCGCGCATGGGAATGCGCCCCGTCGTCGGCGTGTTGGAGGGCGGCTATCGGCTCGATCTGCTCGCGGCCGGTGTCGTGGCGCACGTGCGCGCGCTATCTTGAGTTTGTGACAGTCACCAGCGTCCCCCAAGCCTCGAAAAACTGGCCGGCGAGCATCTACCGGCGGCCGGACGGCACGCTCGAGCAGGACTTCTCCCCGGCGCGCATCCGCGAAATCGTGCAGAGCGGGGACGGGGAGTTGTGGGTCGACATCGACAGCACGAACATGCTTCAGCACGCGCTGCTCGAAAAAGTGTTTGCGTTCCACCCCTTGTCGATCGAAGACACGCTGTCGCCCGGCACGCGCGTCAAATTCGAGGAGTACGACCGCTATGTGTTTGTGGTGATGGCGGTCGTCCGTTTCGACGAGGGCACGCCCGAGCCGTACGATCTCTCCACGTCGAACCTGTATTTCTTCCTCGGCAAGAACTTCCTGGTGACGGTGCACGCGTTGCCGTCCAAGAGCTGCGCCATCGTGCAGGAGCGCTTGTTGCGCAATCCGGACCTGCTCGCGCGGGGCGCCGAGATGACGATGCACAACATCATCGATCAATCGGTGGACGCGTACTTCCCCCTGGTCGAAGACCTCAACGTCATGGTGGACGGGCTGGAGGAGCGGCTGTTCGAGAAGTTCGACCCGCAGCTGATTCACGAGATCTTCAAGGCGAAACGCGCGGCGTTCTCGCTCCGGCGACACGTCGGCCCGCTCCGCGAAGTGCTGAACATCCTCACCAACCGCCCCTGCGGCTTCATTCGCCAGGACACGCAGCTGTACTACCGCGACGTGTACGACCACACGATTCGCATCGTGGAGTCGATGGACACGGTGCGCGATCTCCTGGCGGGCGTGCTCGAGACCTATCTGTCGCAGACGTCGAACCGCCTGAACACCGTCATGAAGCAGCTGTCGATCGTGGCCACGATTGCGCTGCCGCTGATCGTGATCGGCGGGATCTTCGGCATGAACTTCAGCCAGATGCCGTTCACCCACAATCCGTACGGCTTTTACGGCGCCCTCATCGTGATGGCGGTGACGTCCGGCGTCACCATGTGGTGGCTCAAGAGGAATCGATGGATCTGAAGCTCCACGTCGAGCAGTGCTCCATCACCACGCGCCATCCCTTCGCGATCGCCCGTGGCTCGACGAACGGATACAAGCGCGCCTGGGTGCGGCTGGTCGATGGCGACGGCCAGGAGGGATGGGGCGAGGCGGATCCCTCGTCGTTTTACGGCGAGAGTCTGGAAACGGTACTCGCGGCGTTCGGGAAGCTCGCCGCGCACCTGCCGCGTGACCCGTTTGATCTCGAGGGGGCCGAGGCGCGCTGGGCGCAGGTCGTGCCGAAGAACTGGGCCGCCCGTGCGGCGCTGTCGGCGGCGCTGCACGATCTCGTGGGCAAGAAGCTGGGGCAGCCGCTGTGGCGGCTGTGGGGGCTCGATCCCGCCAAGGCCCCGATCTCGTCATTCACGATCGGTCTCGACACGCCGGAGAAGATCCGCGCCAAGGTGCGCGAAGCGGACGCCTATCCGATTCTGAAAATCAAGCTGGGCACCGATCAGGACGAGGAGATTCTGCGTACCATCCGCGACGCGACCGACAAGCCGATTCGGGTCGACGCGAACGCCGGGTGGGACGTCAAGCGGGCCAAGCAGATGATCCCGAAGTTGAAGGAATGTGGCGTCGAGTTTCTCGAGCAACCGCTCCTCCCCGACGATCTCGACGGCCTCACCGAGGTGCGACGCGTCGCGGCCAAACATCACCTGCCGGTGGTGGTGGACGAAAGCTGCCTCGTCGCCGCCGATATCCCGCGCCTCGCGGGCCGCGCCGACGGCATCAACATCAAGCTCGCCAAGTGCGGCTCGCTGCGCGAAGCGCTGCGCATGATTGCGACCGCGCGCGCGCACAGCATGCTGGTCATGGTCGGCTGCATGATCGAGACGTCGCTCGGCATCACGGCGGCCGCGCACTTCACCCCGCTCGTGGATGCGGCCGACCTCGACGGCGCGGCCCTGACGGTGGACGACCCGTTCAGCGGCGCCACCATCGATCACGGCCAGATTCGGCTGCCGGCTGAGCCAGGACTCGGTGTGCGGCGGCGATGACATATGCGGCAGTCGTCCTCCCGGTCCCGGTAAACCGCTCCTACATCTACGAAGTCCCTGAAGCGCTGGCGGCGCGCGTCGTTCCCGGTGCGCGCGTCGTGGTGCCTTTGCGGCGACGCAGTGTTGTGGGGATTGTAACCGAAGCCATCAGCCGTCTGCCGTCAGCGGGCATCGACATCAAGCCGATTGCCGCTGCCCCAGACGACGAGCCCGCGATCTCGCCGGCACTGCTCGAGCTGGGGCGGTGGATGTCGGACTACTACGGCGCGCCGCTCGGTCTCGCGCTGCGGGCGATTCTGCCGGGACCGCTCTGGAGCGTGGCGCGGCCGAAAGGCCCCGCGCCCCTCGAAGAACGGTTGCTGGTGCTCACCGGCAACGGGATGGAATCGTTGCTCGAGCGCGAGCGGCGCTTCAAGCGGGCACCCAAGCGGCGGGCGGTCTACGAGACCGTCGAAGCGCTGGGCGGCTCGGCCCCGGTCTCGCATCTCGTCAAGCAGCTCAACCTCTCGACCAGCGCGCTCGAGGGCCTGGTGGAGCAAGGGCTCGCCCGCATCGAGCGCGTGCCTGAGATGCGTGATCCTTTCGCCGATCTCTCGACGCCGCCGCCGCCGGAGCTGACCACCGGCCAGCGCGGCGTGGTCAGGGGCATCGCGGAGACGCCGGTTGCAACGCCCGTCTTGATCCACGGAGTCACGGGTTCAGGGAAGACGCTGGTGTATCTGGACGTCCTTCGTGCCGTCGTGCAGGCGGGGAACGGGGCAATCCTGCTCGTCCCGGAGATCGCCCTGACGCCGCAGACGGTCGCCCGCGTGCGCGGCGTCTTTGGCGACAAGGTCGCGGTGCTGCATTCCGGGCTCTCGGACGGGGAGCGCGCCGATGCCTGGCGGGCGCTGCGTCGTGGCGAGCGGTTGGTCGCCGTCGGGCCGCGCTCTGCCGTCTTCGCGCCGGTGCAACGGCTCGGCGCGATCGTCGTCGACGAGGAACATGAGCCGAGCTACAAGCAGGGGTCGGCACCGCGCTATCATGCGCGGGACGCCGCCGCGATGCGCGCCCGGCTCGAAGGGGCGCGCCTGATCCTCGGAAGCGCCACGCCATCCTTGGAAAGTCTGCAGGCGGCGAGCGAGGGACGCGTCACGACGTTCGCCCTGCCGGATCGCGTGGGGATGCGGCCGTTGCCGCCGGTAGAGGTCGTCGACCTGCGCAGCGCGCCCCGCATCGCTCCCGCGGAGGCGGGCGTGATCCCGTGGAGCGAGGCGCTGGATGTGGGCGTTGCAGGCGCGCTGGAGCGGGGCGAGCAGGTCATTCTCATGCTGAATCGCCGCGGCTTTGCGACCTTCGTGCAGTGCCCCGCCTGCGGCAACGTGCCCGGGTGTCCGCAATGCGCCATCGCCCTCACCGTGCACCAGACCCCGCCGGCGATGCGCTGCCACTACTGCGGCCACGAAGACCGCATACCGAATACCTGCTTGGTCTGCGGCCACGAGACCCAGCGCCTCCGCGGCCTGGGGACGCAGCAGCTCGAGCATTTCCTGGGGCTGCGCTACCCGCGCGCCCGCATCGCGCGGATGGATCTCGACACGACCACGAGCAAGTGGGCGCACCACCACATCCTCGAACGCGTGGCGCGCGGCGAGGTCGACATCCTGCTTGGCACGCAGATGATCGCCAAGGGGCTCGACTTCCCGAACGTGACAGTCGTCGGGGTCGTAGATGCCGACACCGGGCTGCACTTTCCCGACTTTCGCGCGGGCGAACGCACGTTCCAGCTTGTCGCACAGGTTGCCGGGCGGGCCGGGCGGGGCCCGAAGGGCGGTCGCGTGTTCGTGCAGACGCGCGCGCCGGACCACCACGCCATTCGCGCCGCCGCGGCGCATTCGGTCTCGCAGTTTGCGGCGGCCGAGCTGCCGCTGCGATCAGCTCCGCACCCTGCGTATCCTCCCAGCCTCGGCCTGGTTCGCTTCGTTATGGCGAGCGAAGACCACGCCCGGACAGCGGACCTCGCCGAGAAGGTCGCCTCATGGCTCCGGCGGGCGTCGACGGAGCGTCTGGACGGCGTGCTCACGGTGCTCGGGCCCGCGCCGTGCCCGCTCATGCGGCTCAAGGGAAAGTGGCGCTGGCACGTGCTCGTGAAGGCGGCGGAGCCGCGCGTGCTCGGCCGAGTGGTGCGCGCGTGGCGGGCGAAGACGCATCGCGCCGTCAGCGTCGATCGCGATCCGGTTTCACTCTTGTGAAAGCCGATTCGGTGCGGGTATTTTGACCGGCCTGTGAGTCGCCCCCGGTTTCAGTACCGACCACCCAACTTTGCCGCGCCGCCGTTAGCGGGGGCGCCCGACGCGCGATTCACACCCGCACCCGCCGACGGGGTCCTGCCCGACGGTTTTTTTTCGACCACGAACCTGCCGACATACGTCAAACTGCCGGGGGGGGGCTCATGGCGCCGGCCGCGGCTGCCGCGGATGGATTGCGTGATCGTGCGCGGCGCGGACGACCTCGTCACGACCGAGCCGCGGCGCGTGCGGCGCGGCGACAAGGTCGCCGTCGGAGCGGCGGAAGACGGCAGCGAAGGGATCTTCGTGCACGTCGAAGGGTTTCTCGGCGGGACGCGCAGCCCGAACGAGTTCCGCTTCATGGCCACGGAGGTGTCGCGTGAGCGGCCCGTAGACTACAGCGTGCTCGCGGAGCTGCTCGGGGAGGAGAAGCAGCGCGGCGGCAAGATCCTGTGGGTGATCGGTCCGGCGCTGGTGCATGCGCGCGCGCGCGAGGACATGATCTGGTTCATCGAGCATGGCTATGTGAATACACTGTTCGGCGGGAACGCGGTCGCCGTGCACGATCTCGAGGCCGCGATCTTCGGCACGACGCTCGGAATGTCGAGCTCGGGAGAAAGCGTCGAAGGTGGGCATGGGCTGCACATGCGGGCCATCAATGCGATCCGGCGCGCGGGCTCGATCGAAAAGGCTGTGGGGCAGGGCATCGCCAAGAGCGGCATCATGCACGCCCTGGTGACCCATCAGATCCCGTATGTCCTTGCCGGATCGATTCGCGACGACGGCCCGCTGCCCGACGTGATTCCCGATACGCTGGCTGCGCAGGACGCCATGCGGTCCCATACGGCGACCGCGACATTCGCCATTTTCGTGGCGACGGCGCTGCACGCGATCGCGGTGGGCAATATGTTGCCGGCGTTCGTGGACTCGGGGGTGACGGAAGACATCCGGCCGCTCACGACGATTTGCGTGGATCAAACCGAGTTCGTCGTCACCAAGTTACGTGATCGTGGCACGCATCAGGCCTACGGCGTCGTCACCAATGCGCAGGATTTCATGCACGTCCTGCGCTTCTATGTGGAGCGATGGCAGCAGACGAGCCCGGTCCGGACTCCGGCCCCGTCTTCCCGCTAGCCCCTCCGGGGCCGGGTCAGGGCGCGGGGTGGGCCAAGCTGGCGGCGGCGGTCGAAGCGCAGGTCCCGCCCGCCGAGATCGAGACACTGTACGTCTTCCGGCCGATCAAGCGGGAAGGCAAGGAGTGGGGGACCGCGGTGGTGACGCGAAAGGCCGCTGATGGCCGGTTGCGCGTCTACACGGCCAAATACATGCTCGTGGTGCGCGGCAAAGAGCGCGGGCAGACGAAGATCGAAGTCGTCGAGGTCGCGCTGAGTCCGGCCGCAGTGTTGGCGAAGGTGATGGAGGCGATGGTGGACCGGGGCGGCGACACGGAGCCGCCGGTCGAGCTGAGTCCCGCGGTATGGTACGAGGGGAGGTAGTCGCGAGTTGATTGACTCACGCATGTTCATCCCGACCAAAGCCTTTTTGACCAAGGGCGTCGGCCGGCACAAGGAAAAACTCACCAGCTTCGAGATGGCGCTGCGCGATGCGCACCTTGCGAACTTCAATCTGGTGCGCGTCAGCTCGATTTTCCCTCCGCATTGTGAGTTGGTGGATCGCGAGGAGGGAATGAGCATGCTCAAGCCGGGTCAGGTCGTGTTCGCGGTGATCGCGGAGTCGGCGACGAACGAGCCCAGCCGGCTCGTGGCCGCGTCGATCGGCGTCGCGATGCCGGCGGATCCGTCGCACCACGGCTACATCTCGGAGCATCACAGCTACGGCCAGAACGAGTCCGTCTCGGGGGAATACGCCGAGGATCTGGCGGCCTCGATGCTCGCCACCGTCCTCGGCGTCCCGTTCGAGGCCGACCAAGCGTGGGACGAGCGCCGCGAGCAGTGGCTGCTCTCGGGCGAAATCGTCCGTACGATGAACGTGACGTCGACCGCCGAGTGCGGTGCCGACGCGCGCTGGACCACCGTCGTCTCCGCCGTCGCGTTCTGCGGCTAGGGCGCTTGGGTGGGCCCTGCCGTTGCGTTCGCCGCCGGCCTCCTGAGTTTTCTGTCGCCGTGCGTGCTGCCGCTCATCCCGAGCTACATCGGGTATCTGACCGGGATGACGGTGGAGGAAGTCGAACGGCGGCGCGGCACCGCAATGCTGCACGCCTTCTGGTTTGTGGCCGGGTTCTCGCTGGTGTTCGTGCTGCTCGGCGCGGGGGCGTCCGCGGTAGGCCATCTGCTGCGCGACTATCAGGTGTGGCTCGGCCGCGTGGGCGGCGTGCTGCTCATTCTGTTCGGGATCTATCTTCTGGGTCTGTTGCGACCCGCGCTCCTCATGCGCGAATGGCGGATCGAGCTGGCGCGCAAACCGCTTGGCTACTTCGGTTCCGGCGTCGTCGGGTTCACGTTTGGCGCGGCCTGGACGCCCTGTATCGGGCCGATTCTCGGCGGCATTCTGACGTTGGCGGCCACCCAGACGGGGTTGGGGCAGGGAATCGGTCTGCTCGCGGTCTACGCCCTCGGCCTCGCGGTGCCGTTCTTGTTGACCGCGCTGGCACTGGACCGGTTTCTGGTCTGGTTTCAGCGTTTCAGACCGTACATAGTATGGGTCGATCGGATCGCCGGCGGGATGTTGATCGTGCTGGGCATTCTGCTGGTCACCGACAGCTTTACGTTGCTGGCGGGCTATCTCCGCGGGCTGACGCCTGAGTTCCTGCGGGACCGTTTATAGAACCTGCAGCGCCAGTGCGGGTACCCATTGCCAACCGCAGTAAGAGAGAGGACCACATGAATCGGTCAGCGATTTTGGCGACCATCGCCGTCTTCGCATTGAGTGGCTGTCAGAAGGCGCAGGACCAGAGCCGGACGGCCGACTCGACGGCGCGCAATTTGACGCTCGCGCCCACGGAGTCGACGGCCCAGATGCACGACGTTCCGGCGAATCCGCCGGCAGCGGCACCGCAGCCGGCGGCACCGCCGCCCGTTACGCGGCCGCCGGTCACCCGCCGCCCGACGCCGCCGGCGCCGCCCCCGATGGCGCGGCTCGCCGCCGGCACCCACGTGGACATGGCCGCGACTGATACGATTTCGTCACGCACCGCCAAAGTGGGCGATGCGTTCACCGCCAGGGTGGTGGAGGACGTCCGGAACCCGGCGGGGCGCGTCGTCATTCCCGCGGGCTCGCTCGTCAACGGCGCGATCAGCGACGTCAAACCGGCGCCCAATCCCAGCACGCCGGGGACCTTGACGTTGAGCGTTGCGAGCATCACTGTACGCGGCAAGTCGTACCCGATCGAAGCGTCGGTCGACTCGCTGGAGACGATTCACAGGGGCCGCGGCGTGACGTCTGGTGATGCGGCCAAGGTGGGAGCGGGGGCGGTCGCCGGCGCGGTCCTGGGTCGCATCTTGGGCGGGAATAAGAAGGGTACGATCATCGGCGGCGTCGTGGGCGGCGCCGCGGGCGCGGCTGTGGCGAATCGGACCAAGGATTCGGACATCGTCTTGCCAGCGGGGGCGCATATCATCATCCGGCTGACGAAGGAACTCGCGGTCGCGGCATCCTGACGCGGTGATCCGCACCAAGCTGTCAACGATGATGTTCCTCCAGTTTTTCATCTGGGGGGCCTGGTACACGACGATTGGAAATTTCATGGCGGCGCATGGGATGGCGACGCTGACCTCCTGGCCATACCAGGTAAATCCCATCGCCGCCATTGTTGCGCCATTTTTCCTTGGCCTGATTGCCGATCGCTACTTCGCGACCGAGCGAGTGCTTGGGTCGCTCCATTTGTTGGGCGGCATAATCATGCTGCTGGTACCGCGGGCGACTGGCGCTCCCACGCTCTTTATCGGGTTGCTTCTTCTTTACAACCTCTGTTACATGCCGACGCTCGGCTTGGTGAATTCTCTGGCGTTCCACCACATCCAGAATCAGGAGAAGCAGTTCCCGCTGATCCGCGTATTCGGCACGATCGGTTGGATTGTGGCAGGCCTGTTCATCGGTTTCGTGTTGAGCCGCTTCACGGGGGGCCAGCTGCCTGATACGACAGTGCTTCCGCTGTATACGACTGCCGTGGCGAGCCTGATCCTCGGGCTCTACAGCTTCAGTTTGCCCCACACGCCGCCGCCCGCCGCCGGACGGCCCGTGTCCATCCGCAGTATTGTGGGCCTCGATGCGCTCCGCGAATTGGGGAGCAAGCCGTTCTACATCTTCGTCATCAGCTCGATGCTGATCTGCTTTGCGTTGGCGGCGTACTACGCCTACGCGCCCATATACGCGAAAGCCGCCGTTTACGATACGGGAATGAAGAACTTCCTCACCACGCTGTTACCAAATCCCTCGTCACTTATGACGCTCGGTCAGATGTCCGAGACGATCTTTATGTTTCTCATGCCGCTGATGTTTGTGCGTCTCGGTGTGAAGCGCATGTTGGTGATCGGGATGGCGGCGTGGGTGCTGCGCTATGGCCTCTTTGCGTGGGCCGCCCCGAGCGCCGTGTTCTGGTTGATCGCGCTCGGCATTCTGCTCCATGGTGTTTGTTACGATTTCTTCTTCGTGACAGGGCAGATCTACGTGGACAAGAAGTCGAGTCCGGCGGTGCGCGGTCAGGCGCAGGGATTCCTCGTGCTCGTCACCTACGGCGTCGGGATGTGGATTGGCGCGAAGATCGCCGGCGCTGTATACAACTCCTTCCTCGGCGGTGGCGCGACGGTATTGACGCTTGCACAGTGGCGCAGCTTCTGGTGGCTCCCGGCGATTTTTGCTGCGGCGGTGCTGCTGTTCTTCGCGGCTTTCTTCAAGACGACTGGCAACCAGCAAGGCGGTCAGCAACCCGTTCGATCGTAGACGCTACATCGTGACGGTAGGGTGGTAATGTAGGGGCGCAGCATACTGCGCCCCTACATTGTTGTTGCGGGCTATGATCCCTCGGGTAACTCCCGAATCCAGATATTTCTGTAGCGCACCGGATTCCCATGATCCTGCAGTTTCAAGGGAAGCTTGTCCGGATGCATTTTGTACGGCGGTCGCGCTTGGTTGGCCGTCGGTCCCACCAACTCAAAATTGTCCTGAATCAGCACTCCATTCAAAAACACCGTCATCCGCGCCGGCCGCTCCACTGAGCCGTCCGCCTTGAAATGCGGGCGATGGAAGATGACATCATACGCCTGCCACTGGCCCGGCGGCCGCGTGGCATTGACGAGCGGCGGATTCTCCCCGTAGATGGCCCCGGCCTGGCCGTCAGGGTATGTGTCGTTCTGGTAGGAATCGAGCACTTGCAGCTCGTAGATCCCCATGAGAAAGACGCCGCTGTTGCCGCGCTCCTGGCTTTCACCCTCCGGAGGAGTCGGCGTGCGCCACTCGATATGCAGCTGCACGTCGCCGAAGCCGCGCGCCGAGACGAGCATGCCGGTGTGCGGTTTGACCTCGACGTAGCCGTCTTTGACGATCCATTTCGCCGCGGTGCTGTCCTGCGCGCGCCACTGCGAGAGGTTGGAGCCGTCGAAGAGGACGATCGCGTCCTTGGGCGCGGGTGCCGGTGGGCGCTCGGGACCGGGATCGACCACCGGCGGTCGAGGGCGATCCATCGAATGCTGCGGCCACTGCTGCGTCTGCTGCGTCTGTGCCATTAGTAACAAAGCTAGCGTGCCGATCATGGCTTCCAGGTCCCCTTTGCCACTGCGGGTATAAAGGTTTCGATGCCCGGTCCGGGGAAATCGATCGTCTTCCCCTGCTCGGCGCTCATGTACGCCGTCATCAAGACCTTCACTACGTTCAGACCGTCATCGAACGTCAGCCACGGCCGCTGCTTCTTGAGGAAGCACTGCACGAAGTAGCGGTCCTCCGCCTCGTATCCGTACGCCGCCGCCTCGCCCGACACGACCGGCATCTGCCCGATCTCGGCGTTCTGCTTTTCGACCAGGTCCTCGCCTGCTTTCCCCTGCACCTCGCGGCTGAAAAAGAGCTTCAGCCCGGTGTCGAGCGAATTCCACTGCAGCGAGTACTCGGGGCCGAGCAGCTCGGCGGAGAGTCGGAGCCCCGCGCCGACGAAGCTCCAGGAGGTTGTTGCCTCGCCGAGGACACGGTGGCCGTCGTCGGTCTCGAATTCGATGATGACGCTGGCGAAATCTTCGGACGGTGTCTTCTCGTAGTCGACGTCCTTTCCCATCGTCGCCGTGAGCTTCTTGGCGTAGGCGGGCCGGCTCCATTTGAGACTCGCGATGTGCCCCGTGATGCGTTTCGGGTGCAGCGTCGAGGTCGCCTTGGCGGGATCGGTCAACAGATGCTGCACGAGCAGCGATGAGTGGCACATCATGTCGTTGAGCACGCCGCCGCCTTGCAGCTTTCCCTGCCAGAACCACGGCGCGTGGGGACCGCTGTGCTCTTCGGCGGCGCGCGCGAGATAGGGCCGGCCGGCGAGCCGGGCCCCACGCGCCCACAGCAGATTGCGGCCGACTTCGACGGCGGGCGCGAACACCTGATTCTCGAGATAGCCGTGCGGCAGCTGAACCTTGTTGACCAAGTCCAGCACCTTCTTTGCCTCACTCACGTTTCGCGCTAACGGTTTTTCACACGCGATGCCCAGCAACGAGCCCTTGCCGCGCTCGAGCGTGCTGACGATCTCCTCGACGTTCTCGAGGCGCGCGTAGTTCGGTCCTGACAGCCAGATCGCATCGATGGCGGGGTCCTCCACCATCGCCGCAATGGAGGGATAGGCTTTCGCCTGACCCACGCCCAGCTGGCGCGCGATGCTGGCGGTGTCGGCGGCATTGTTCTGGTTGGGGCTCCACACGCCCAGCACGTCGGCGTCCCGGACGGCCACGAGTCCCAGCAAGTGGAACTTGGCGTTGAAGCCGCTCCCAACCATTCCAATCCCCAGGCGTTTCGTCATTCAATCCTCATATTGGACGCCAAGTTTCTGTAGCGCTGCCGGAGGGCAGCCCTTCCACTCCGCGACGAAGGTGTTGCCCTGATAATCGAGATCAGTGACCCCGATCTTGCTGGACCAGAAGCCCGACGCCGTCATGTCGCGGAACATGTTGAAGAAGGCGACGCCCTGGCTCATCTGGGCCCTTGCCTTTTTGGGCCACGCGATGTCGTCGAGCACGGCGGTTTGTTCCGCCGGCGTTGCCGCGGCGAATGTCTTGTTGAACCGCTCGGAGCACTCGTTGTCCAGCCACGCGAGGCCGCCGCGCATCGGCGTTTGACCGTCGGATCGATCGGTCATCATGAAATCCATATACTCGGGGACGCCGGCATCGGTGGCGCTGCCCGAGCGCTCGTCTTTCGGGATGACGAGATCCGCGAG